>ENA-ORNY01001735-ORNY01001735.1-human-gut-metagenome-genome-assembly--contig:-NODE-1735-length-12022-cov-3.391660_pt1 | contig 12022 bp, 9 predicted proteins | sample MGYA00242122_ERZ509036 | MGnify/ENA primary metagenome ERZ509036 (study PRJEB26280, sample SAMEA2338696) | human gut metagenome | biome: human gut; feature: human-associated habitat; material: faeces...
GCGGATGTCGTGCAGCAGCCGCTGCATAATCGCCTGATCATCCGCTTCAGACAGTGTGCGCGGCGATGGCAGTTCATCCAGCAGAAGATGCGGCGCATTCAGCACATGCGCGCGCGCCTGATGCGCCCGGCGATAACGCACAAAGCCCCAAATCAGCGCAATCAGCCCCATCACTGCGCACAGCGCCGATGCGTACGCGACCGGTTCAGTCGGCAGATGATACAGCGAGAGCACCAGCGCGAATGTGCCTGCGAACAGCGCCAGCAGCCCCGCCAGTGGCAAATGCTCCCACAGATAGCGCCGAATCATACGCTGCCCTCCTGATTCACGGCATACCCGCTGCCTACCTTCGTGACGATGAAGCCCGGCAGTCCCGCCGCGCTAAGTTTCTTCCGCAGGCGGTTGACATTGACGGTCAGTGTGTTTTCCTCAACGTACTCGTCCATCTGCCACAGACGGGTCATCAGTGTTTCGCGGCTGACGATGCGCCCACGCTGCTCCATGAGTGTGCGGAGGATAATCAGTTCATTGCGTGTCAAGGGGATGCTCTGCCCATGGATGGAGAGGGCAGCACTGTCCAAATCCAGCACGGCCTCCCCGCAGGCGAGGATATTGCCCGTAGCCGGCATGTCATACGCGCGGCGCAGGACGGCATTCACCTTCGCTGCCAGCACAGCTGGGTCAACGGGTTTGGCAATGAAGTCGTCGCCGCCCATGTTCATCGCCATGACGATGTTGAGGTTATCCGACGCGCTGGAAAGGTAGACAATTGGCACGCTGGTGATGCGGCGCAGCTCCTGCGTCCAGTGATGACCGTTGAAGAAGGGGAGCATCAAATCCATCAGTACGATCTGCGGCTTCCACTCGGCGAACTCCTCCGTCACATGGCGGAAATCGCGGACTTTCTGCACCTCGTGTCCCCACGCGGTCAGCACCTGCGTGATGGCATCAGCCAAGGCAGCGTCGTCTTCGACTAATAGGATACGGTACATGCGAGTCATCTCCCTGATGATGTAGTTTGGTGTTGGTGCGGTCTGTTCCCGTACCCGTCAGTCGCTTTCCTCCGCACTTTCGCCCGCCAGCGCATCGAGAATTGCCTGCAGCCGCTTCTCTCCGATGCCCTTGACATTCCGCAGCTCCTCCGGATACACGAACGCGCCGTGTTCCTCCCGGTATGCCACAATCCGCTCCGAAAGCACAGTACCGATACCCGGCAGGGCGTCCAATGCGGCAGCGTCGCCGGTGTTCAGAATGGAATCCGGCGGAAGTGTTGGCAAAGGGGCAAGCGTGAAGCCGTCGCCTTTTGACGGATAGCACTTCGGAGCGGAATGGACACGGACAGGGGCGGAAGCGTTCCATAAGAAGCAACCGAGGCTTATGAGAAGGGCTGCCGCATACAGCAGCAGAAGCAGCTTTCGCACGCCCTGCCGCCATTCGCGCACAGCATCCCCCTCCGTCCAGCTTGTCGTCAGGAGCATTGTACCATACTTGGAACGGATGGACAAGGGTGCGCGGCAGAAAAAATAGGCGCAGCATGGGAAGGAAGATTCCATGCTGCGCTGGGCTGGGTGCTGTTTTCAAATGCAGTTTTCTTTAGGGACAGGGGATTTCGCCTGCGGGTGTGCCCTGCGGTTATATCCCCAGCGAAAACCCGCCTTGTATGAGGTAGAACAGCGCCACGCCGTCTATTGCGACGGCATCGTGCATTGCGTCGTAGCGGGTCAGCGCGACGGTGTGCACTGTGCCGTCAACATCTGTGAATGTCCACACGGTGTGGGGGGCGTCGGCAGCAGTCCAGCCGTCGGGGAGGCGGCCGGACATTGTGACCATCATCAGCTGATTGTAGGCAGCGGAAAAGGCAGTGTAATCCGAAGGTTCACCGTTTTTCATCAGCGTAATATCGTAGACCTGATTCCCCTCGCCGTCCGTGACAAGTTCGTTGTTCTCGGCAACCTGTTCGGTGCGTGTGATGACCCATGTGTCCACGCCGTCCGCCGTTTCACGCGAAAGGGACGCAAGATTTCCCAGCGCCGTCAGCACCGGGTAGCGCGTAATGGTCTCCTGCCAGTCTGCGTTCATCACGCCGCGCAGCAAGAGCGTGCTGCAGCGGTAAATCCCGCCGTCGTAGAGCACATAATCCACCAAATCGCTTTCCTGCTCGCCGATGACGAGGGTGATCGTGGCTTCCGGGTAATCGGTCGTAGCGTATGAGCCGGTTGTGCCGACTGCGCCGATTGTGCCGGCGGCTTGGTGCAGGCGGATGACGAGGCGGGGCGTGTCCAGCCTGTAGCGTGCGATGCTCTCCGCAGTCGCGTCGGCAATGTATTCGCCCAGGCGGATGTTTGCTGCCGACTTGCGCAGGGTGTTCATGGCAGTGCCGTCCGCCGGGTAGGACACCGGGGTGGTCAGCATCCAGCGGTCTTGCGCGTCCGCATTCGTGATCGCGCCGTTCAAGCGCCATTGCTGGGTGATTTCGCCCTCCGCGTTCAGCAGCGTGATTTCATCCAGGCGGTCGGCGTGAATCGTCAGCTGCTCGACGCTGTGGAGCGAACCGCGCGTGACGTAGCATTCCTCTGCCAGACCGCGGCTGACGGACAGCAGGCGGGTATCGCCGTCCAGCTGCGCGTACTGCCAGCTGTTTTCGTACTGCGGGGCGCTGCCGATGCGCAGCGTGTGGCTGCTGCCGTCCGCAAAATCCACGGTGACGACGCTCTCCGGGTCATCCAGCCCGAAGGCTGCCCACTCCTCGTCCGTGCCGTTCCAATCGTCGCTGAGTACCTCTGCGGTCACGCTCTTAAGCCCGGACAGGAGCGTTTCGGCAATGTCCGCATCCACCGTGAAGGAATTTTCGCCCTCCAGCACCAGTGCGCCAGATTCCGTCTGCACTGCCGACCATGCGTCCTGATTGCGCACGGCAATGCGGATGCGGGTGATATCCGCCGATTCCACCGCCCAGAGGGTGATTTCCTCATCCTCATGCGCGGGCGTTTCCGGCGCGGGGGCGGGCGTGCGGGCGAAAATCAGCAGACACGCCGCCGCCGCGACCAGCACCACGGCGAAAATCAGCAGGAGGATGCGGCTGTGCCTGCGCGCGGCATGTTTCTTTTTCGGGACATTTTGCATGGCTTACAGATTCCTCCGTGGAAGCAGGATGATGACCGCCGCCAGCAACACCAGAATTGGCAGCCCGACCAGTACGACGCTGCCCAATGACAGCGCATTGACGGACAGCCCCGGACGCAGCGCCGTTTTGACCATGATGCTGGTGTCAATGCTGTCATCCCCGGTCAGGAAGGACACGGCGCGCACCAGAAATTCCTCGCCGTCGGTCATGGTGAAGAGCTGTTCCTCGGTCAGCAGGGCGGAACTGCCGATGATGAACGCGCGGCTGACGTCGCCCGTGTCAGTGAAGCGCTTGGCTTGCAGAGCGAGCGCGAACGGCCCGGTCTTGTCGCTGTCGGATTGGGTGATGCTCAGGCGCGACGCGGTTGTATCAACCAGATAACTCTTGGCGGATGTTGTCAGCACCGCGTCCACCAGCAGGGAATTGTCCGATTCCGGCGAAGGGTCGAAGCCGCGGCTGGCAACCATGAGCATCGCCGTCCGCCCGTTCAGCATCATCTCCAGTGTCACATCCGTCGCCTGCATTTCTGGCAGCAGCGCCAGACGGTTGTTGTTGTAGAACGTGTCGGTTTCATCCGGCGACGCCATCACCAGCCCGCTTTCCGGCAGGAAGCCGTAGGAGCGCAGCAGGGACAGGACGTTCGGCATATTCTCAATCGGGTCGGTATAATCGCAGCTGAACAGCACTGCGCCGCCGCCCTGCACATACGCGCGGATGATGTCCATTTCCGCGTCGGTGTAGTCCTTGACGGGCGAAAGGATGCACAGCACGTCGCCGGATGCGAATGTCATGTCGCTGAGCTTCTCGAACGCGACGTCGTAGTGGTTGTTCGTCAGCAGGGTGGTAAAGGCGGACAGGGAGTCTTCGCCCAGTTCGCCGTGCCCCGTCGCGATGTGCAGCGTCGGCACGGTGTCGCGCGTGACGTAGGCGATGGCGGAGGTAATCTGCTGCTCATACGCCAAGCCGGAGACGTTGTAGCTGCCCGAATCGGTATCGACAGAGAGCGTTACAAAATCCGTTGCGGTCAGCACGCGGTAGCGGTCGGTTTCCTCGCAGTAGACGATGAGGTTCTGCGCGGAAACGTTGGTGGTGCTGCTGGAAAAGCGGGTCAGCAGCAGGGGATTCAGGCTCGGCGGGGTTTGCTCCCACGTCACCATATCCGACGCGGCGCTGTAACGGTTGAGCAGCTCCAGCAGGGGCTGATCCTCCTCGCCGCGCTCGAACAGGGCGTAGATTTTCACCGGGCGCTTCAAGTCGTGCAGAATCTGCTTCGTCGTCTCGCTCTGCGTTGTGACGGCGTTGAAGGAAAAGTCGCCGCGCCAGCCGTAGCGCGTTTCGAGGTTCGTTGTCGCCAGATTGATGAGAATCAGCGCGGCAATGACCAGCGCGACAATGGCGGTGGATATGGCGCCGTAGCGCAGGCGCGGGCTGATGGTGAACTTCCTGTGCGCGGATTGCTTTTTGTTTCGCATTCTTCGTCACTCTCCCCGATAGCGCCGGGCATCCAGCGTATGAATTGTCAGCAGGAGGAACGCCGCAGCGAAGGTGATATCGTAGACGACGCTTGCCGCGCTGAGCTGCCCCATCAGGAACGGTTCAGCCCGCTGATAAAGGCTGAAGAAGGACAGCACGCTGGAGAAGAAACTGCTGTTGACGGCGTTTTCCAGCAAGTCCAGCATCCAGAGGACGAAGTTCGCGCCGAACGCAAAAACCGCCGCCGTCACCTGATTTTTTGCGCAGCCGGAGATGAACAAGTCCAGCGCGAGGAATGCGCCGCCCTGCAAGATGAAACCGAGGTATGCCACCGCCATTTCCGCCGGGTACACACGCCCATAGACCGCCACGACCGCAACGAAACCGAGCGTCAGCACGACGGTTGCCACCATGACGGTATATGCCGCGGCATACTTGCCCAGCACCATGCCGGACAGGGAAACCGGGCTGGTGAGCAGCAGCTGATCCGTGCGGCGCTGACGCTCTTCCGCCAGCAGCCGCATCGTCAGCACCGGCGAGAGCAGCATCCACAGGTAGCTCATCTGCCCCACGAACGTCGGTAAGTCCGACGACCGCGCCTGCATAATCTGCAAATAAAACATCACCGAGGACAGGAGCAGGAACACGCCCATGAACACATAGCCCGTTGGCGTGAGAAAATACGCCTGCAATTCTCGTTTCCAGATGGCACGCATAGTAACAAACAACCTTTCCGGGGGACAAGGGGCGTTGCCCCTTTGAACCCCAGCAGGGACACTGTCCCTGCACCCTGCAAGGGAGTTCCTCCCTTGACCCTTTCACGCGATTCAATTGGTGACATATCCATACTTCTTCCGCGTGTTACTCCAAGAAAAAAACAACTTCCGATAAAATTCAAGTAACATGGGAGAGAACGCGCCGAAGGTTTCCAAAGGGCGATCGCAGACTTCGTCTGTTTTCATTGCCCTTTGGTCGCCTCCGCAGAGGCGAAATCCCTGCGCATCGGGAAAAACTTCTGTGATAGAAGCACCCTTCTGCGATAAGAACAAAGAAGATTACGAAGGAACTTTCGTGCCTTCATCCGTCGCGCGGAGGAACACCGTTTCCAGCGAATCGTGTTCCTCCACCAGCATCCGAATCGGGGCATCCAGTCCGCAGAGCAGGCGGAATAGCTGCGTCTGCGCATCCGGCACGGCGGAGGCATCGCATTCCAGCAATACCTCGCTAATCTCAATTGTCCGCGTTGGCAGCGCCTTCACCCGCCGCACGCACGGCAGTGACCGCAAAGCCGGAATCAGCTGCTTCTCCCGCATGGCAATGCTTGCCCGAAGCCGCAGCGTTTCGCCCGTTTCGGCTAATTCCTGCATGTCTGCTTCGTATTCCAAATGCCCGCGGTTCAGGATGAGTACCCGCTGGCAGAGCTGTTGAATCTCCGACAGGAGGTGCGAGGAAAAGATGACTGTGTGGGTTTTGCCGAGCTCGGCAATCAGCGCACGAATCTCCACCACCTGACGCGGGTCAAGCCCGACGGTCGGTTCATCCAGCACCAGCACCTTCGGATTGCCGCACAGCGACTGCGCTACGCCGACACGCTGGCGGTAGCCCTTCGACAAGTGCCCAATCAGGCGGTGCGCAACTTCGGACAGCCCGCAGGTGCGGATAATGTCCTCCACATGCGCCGCAATCGCCGATTTCTGTACTTCCTTGAGTTCGCACACGAAGCGCAGATACGACCGAACGGTCATTTCGTCATACAGCGGCGGCTTTTCCGGCAGATAGCCAATCAGCCGCTTGCATTCGCGCGCGTTTTGGAGGAGATCCATGCCATCCACCAGCACCTGCCCCGACGTCGGCGGCAGATAGCCCGTGAGGATATTGAGCGTGGTGCTCTTGCCCGCGCCGTTTTGCCCGAGCAGACCGACAATCTGCCCTTCCGGGGCGCGGAAAGAAACATCGTGCAGGGCTTCGACCGCACCGTAGCGCTTCGTGACATGCCTGAGTTCAATCATGGAGCATACCTCCCTTGGAATAGCATAAGTATTATAGCAGAATCCACATGAAAAAGCATGAACGAACTGTAAAGGATAAAAGAACGAGTAGACAAAAAGCCCCGCCTGCATGGAATTTCTCCCATGCAGACAAGGCTTCTATTATATTTGCGCAATCATGCAGAGGGTTTCGCCTCTGCGGAGGCGACAAGGGGGCTTTCCGCTCGCCCCCTTGACCCCTTCGGCGCCGCAGCTTTTGGGGTGAATCCAAGTTGTATTAGACCCTATCCGCGATTTCCTTAGAAATCTTTGCGATGAATTCATCCAGCGTGCAGGTAACCGTTTGGTCGGTCGCACGGTCGCGGACGGAGACGGTGTTGTTCTCCACTTCCTGACCGCCGAGAATCAGCATGTACGGCACGCGGTCTACCTGACGCGCTTCGCGAATCTTGTAGCCAATCTTCTCGTTGCGGTCGTCCAGCTCGCAGCGAATCTTCTTTGCGCGCAGGGCAGCGTACACCGTCTTGGCGTAGTCCATCGACTTGTCGGACACGGGCAGCACCTTCACCTGAACCGGCGCCATCCACGTCGGGAACTTGCCCGCGAAATGCTCGGTCAGGATGCCGATGAAGCGCTCGATGGAGCCATAGCAGACGCGGTGAATCATAATCGGGCGCTTGCGGCTGCCGTCCACATCCACATACTCCAGATTGAAGTTCAGCGGCATCTGGAAGTCCAGCTGAATCGTGCCGCACTGCCAGGTACGGCCGAGGCAGTCGCGCAGGTGGAAGTCAATCTTCGGGCCGTAGAACGCGCCGTCGCCCTCGTTGACGATGTAGGGCATACCGAGTTTTTCCAGCGCGGTTTTGAGGCCGTTGGTCGCATCCTCCCAATCCTCGTCCGAACCCATCGAGTCCGCCGGACGGGTGGAAAGTTCGACGAAGTAATCGAAGCCGAACTTGGAGTACACCTGATTGATGAGGTGCACGACGCCGGCGATTTCGTCCGGAATCTGCTCGCGGGTCATGAAGATATGGGCGTCATCCTGCGTGAAGCAGCGGACACGGAACAGGCCGTGCAGCGCGCCCTTCAGCTCGTGGCGGTGCACCAGACCGAGTTCACCCACGCGCAGGGGCAGGTCGCGGTAGGAATGGGGCTGGCTGCGGTAGACCATCACGCCGCCGGGGCAGTTCATGGGCTTGATGCAGTAGTCCTCGTCGTCAATCTTGGTGGAGTACATGTTGTCCTTGTAGTGATCCCAGTGACCGGACGTCTCCCACAGGTGACGGCTCATAATCATGGGCGTGGACACTTCCACATAATCCGCCGCGTAGTGAATATCGCGCCAGTAGTCAATCAGCGCGTTCTTCAGCTGCATTCCCTTGGGCAGGAAGAACGGGAAACCGGGGCCTTCATCGCAGAGCATGAACAGACCCATTTCCTTGCCGATCTTGCGGTGGTCGCGCTTTTCGGCTTCTTCCATCATCTTCAGGTACTCATTGAGTTCCTCCTGATTGCGGAAGGCGATGCCGCTGATGCGGGTGAGCATTTTGTTGTTCTTGTCGTTCTTCCAGTACGCGCCGGACAGGGCGGTCAGCTTGAATGCCTTGAGCGCCTTGGTGTAGCACAGGTGCGGGCCGACGCACATGTCGATGTAGTCGCCCTGCTGGTAGAAGGTCAGCGTCGCGTCTTCGGGCAGGTCGCCGATGTGTTCGACCTTGTAGATTTCGCCGCGCTCCTGCATGAGCTTGATGGCGTCCTCGCGGCCAAGCGCGAAGGGCTTAATCGGCAGGTTCTGCTTGACGATGGCCTGCATTTCCTTCTCGATGGTCTTGAGGTCTTCGTCGGAGAGCTTCACGTCGCCCAGATCGACGTCGTAGTGGAAGCCCTTTTCAGTTGCCGGGCCATAGGCGAAATGCGCCTGCGGATACAGGTGCTTGACTGCCTGCGCGAGGATGTGCGCCGCCGTGTGGCGGATGACATGCAGCTCGTCGTCAGCGGGGCATTCGTCCACATGACCGTCATTGTAGATGATTTTCATGCTTTTTCCCTCCAGATTGATTGGGACGAAAAAACGCTCGTCCCTCGCGTTGTTTCGAGGGACGAGCGGAAAAATCTGCCCGTGGTTCCACCCTGATTGGTTCTCTTTGCCGCGCTATCGTGCAGCACACGGTACGATCGGGAGGTGGTCTTCCCCTGCCGCCGAATCAGCGCTTTTCACCAAACTGCGCCTCTCTGGACATCCTTCGGCAGGATACTCTTCTCCGTCATCTCGGACGAGTTCAGTATAGCCCAATTTATTGTCTTTGTCAAGGTGGAGAAAAAGACTTTTTCACTTGCAAAGCGCAGAGGCGAAATCCCCTGCATCAGCACGCGGGCATAGCATGAAAATGCGCTCAATTCAATCGCGCGGAAGGGTCAAGGGAGGGGACTTCGTCCCGTTTCATTCTCCCTTGTCACCCCTTGATGCCGCTCGCGGCGATGGATTCGACGAAGGAACGCTGGGCGAAGAGGTAGAGGACGAGCAGGGGGGCAACGAGCATCAGCGTGGCGGTCGAAACCATCTGCTGCTGATAGCCCATCGACGCGCCGCCGGAAAGCCCCAGCTGAATGGAAACGTAGCTGTTCAGGCGGTCGGCGACGGTAGAGGCTTCAAGGCTCAGGAGCTTGATGTTCCCCAAGAACAGCTTGGAGTAGAACGTGTCCGTCCACTGCCAGACGAAGGAGAACAGAAAGCAGGAGACCAGAATCGGCACGGCGTCGGGCAGAATCACCCGCCAGAACGTCTTGAAGATGCTGCATCCGTCCACATACGCCGCTTCCTCCAGCGACTTCGGAATGCCGGTGAAGAACTGGCGAATCATGTAGATGTACAGCCCGTTCTTCAGCCCCATGCACGTTGCGGACATGAGCGCGTAGGGAATGGGCGAGCCGCGCAGGTTCAGGCTGCTGCCCGTCGTCGCCTTGAAAATGCCGAAGATGTCGAAGAAGTTGAAGTGCAGGTAAAGCGAGGACGAAATCGTCTGCGGCGGAATGATGACGGTGATGATGACCGCCGCGAACCAGAACTTCTTGAACGGGAACTCGAAACGCGCAAAGCCGTAGCCCACGAGCGTGCAGGCGGCAATTTGCAGCACCGACACCGCGAGGGAGACGATCAGCGTGTTCAGGAACGTCGTGCCGTAATTCAGCAGGATTTTGCTGGCGGCGAGGGAGTAATTCGCCGTCGTCAGGTGACGCGGAATCGAGATGACCGTGGAGTCGTACAGGTCGCGTTCCGCCATGAACGAGACGCTCAGCTTGTCCAGCAGGGGCTGGATAATCATGAAGCAAAGCCCGAACAGCAGCAGGAAGCGAATCAGCTGATAGCCCTTGCGCCGCACCGTCTTGCGGAGCAGATATCCGCCGGACTTGCGGTTGCGCGCCCAGAAGCTGCCGCTGGGATGAGCATGGGTCACGGTCTGCTTACTCATCGCTGCTCACCACTCCTTTCAGCATCAGGGCACTTGCGCCGATGAGGACAATCGTGATGGCGAAATACACCCAAGCCATCGCGGAGGAGAAGCCGTAGTTGTATTTCAGCGTCATTTCTTCATTGATTTTCTTCATGACTTCGCTGTCTGTCTTCATGAAGAAGTCGATGATGGTGTAGATGATGTTGACAATCAGCAGGGGGGAGACCATCGGAAAGGTAATCGTCCAGAAGGCTTCCCACTTCGAGCAGCCCTCGACGTCCGCCGCTTCGTACAGGCTGCGCGGAACGTTCTGCAGACCGGAGAGGAAAACGACAATCTGGATGCCGCTTGCCATCACAATGTCGTACACTTCGTCAATCAGGGAAAAGACGATGTCCAGCGCGTCGCTGCCGATGCCCGTGAGCTTGAGAATCTTCATCAGCGACTCGGACAGCGTGAACGGGGAGGACTCCGCCATCATCTGCTGCATTCCCGCCATCAGGGTGTTGTCCGTCTCCAAGCCGATGAGAACGCCGCTGGAGAGGATAACGGGCAGGAAGAAGATAGCGCGGACGAACGCGCGCCCTTTGAATTCCTGATTCAGTACGATGGCAATGACGAAGGACACGACGAGAATCGCAATGGTGTGCGTGACCATCACGCCAATCTCTTCGCTGAGCAGCTTGTTGAACTCCGGGTCAATGGTGAAGGCGCGGATGTAGTTGTCCAGCCCGATAAAGGTCGTCTGGAAGCCCTGTCCGGCGGTCACGTCCACGCGGCACAGGCTCATCCAGAAGGAATCCACCAGCGGCAGCAGCATGAAGCACAGGAAGCCGATGATGAAGGGCAGAATGAACAGATAGCCGGATACTGCTCGGCGCGCACGAATGGAAATGCGTTTGCCGCTCATTTGCTCACCTCCTGTTGCGCTGCATAGCTGCGGGCGGGAACGGTGATGCCATCCACCGCCGCGTCGGTATAGCCGAAGTTGACGTAGACGCGTGTGCCGTTTGCGTAAGTCGTGATGGTGACGTTCCCGACGCGTTCATGGCCTGTCATTTCCTGATTGAAGATGCCCGAAAGCGTCTGACGGTACTGCGCGACCTGTGCGGTGATGTCATCCAGCACGAGCGACGCGTCCGCGCCGTAGAACTCGGAGTAGGTGGAATCCTGCAAAACGCGCGCGCTCTGGGCGGTCAGCGTGTATTGCAGACCCGCGCCCATTTCCGCGCTGCGCAGGAGGACTTCCTCCGCGTCATCCGCCAGATTCAGTGATGCGCCTGTGTAGGATACGCGGCTGTGCAGCGCCAGCGGGTAGAAGGGGACGTACTCGTCGATGATGGAATACTGTCCGCCGTCGAAGTCCATGTCGGTGATGAGCGTCGCCTGAACCGCAGCGTAGTCGTTGCCCTGACGAATCATCACGTCGCGCCCGGATGCCTTGAGTTCAGCGAGCTTTTCCGCCTGCTGATGCAGCACGGCTTCGCGGGTCGTGTGGTTTTTGCTGTCCAGATGAATGACCCGCTGTCGCCCGAAACGCCGAAAACCGGGAAGTTGATGCGCGTTTCGTTCGTCACCTGCGTGCGGATGGACGCCCAGTCCCAGCCGTAGAGGTTGGCGTAGTAGGCGCGCTGGGAAACGCGGCCGTTGTTGAAGCGGATAATCGCGCCGCTGCCGTCGGGGACGAACAGGAAGCCGTTATCCGCCGTACCGCCCGCGCCGAAAGCCGGAAGCAGCGTCAGGCTCGTCAGCGGATAATCCACGTCGTAAGCAAGGTCATCCAGCGGTACTTCGACAACAAGGTCGCTGCCGTCCAAACGGAATACCATCGAGACGTTGAAAACGGCTTTGGCGATGGTGCTGCCCGCCTGCACGATGCGGCTGTTGTCGTATGCCAAATCCTCCGCCGTGTAGCCCACTTCAGCAAAGATGCTTTCGCAGCGCTGCTTCAGGTGATCCTTTGTGCCATCGCGCAGCACCCA
>ENA-ORNY01001736-ORNY01001736.1-human-gut-metagenome-genome-assembly--contig:-NODE-1736-length-12021-cov-3.212686_pt1 | contig 12021 bp, 9 predicted proteins | sample MGYA00242122_ERZ509036 | MGnify/ENA primary metagenome ERZ509036 (study PRJEB26280, sample SAMEA2338696) | human gut metagenome | biome: human gut; feature: human-associated habitat; material: faeces...
CCGGATATCGCATTCTGATTCGGAAATACGGCATTCCATCCGCTCCGATGAGTTCTTCTCCATTCTTGGGATTATAGAAGGGCAGCATCCATCCAGCAGCTTTTCCTTCCAGACAGCTCGGAACATAGTCAAGAAGTTCTAGGAAGTCTGCCGCCGAATCAATCACTCTGCCGCCGAAGGAATGAAACTCGTTCCAATCGATTCCTGAATGCCGCAGGTCTTCTTTGACCCATTCTTCCACTTCGTTAATAGCAGGAGCAGCCGGTATGAGGCAATCCATTCCTGTTTGAACGGTACTGATTGCAATCCCGTTGCAAGTTAATGCATTAGGGTGTATATTACTGATAGATGAAACATACTTAAAATCATCGATCATATAGCCGGGGAATGTTGCCCCGGCCACTTTTTTCTCTGTATTTATCGATACCATTATCTTACTCTCCGAGATAGTTTTGTTTGATAAATTTATTCACTTCCGAAATACGGAATCTCTTTTGACCTCCGACCTGATAAGTGGGCAGACCGCTTTTCCGCAGTTTCATCAATGTTGAAATGCTGATGCCGAGGTATTCGCATACCTCCTGCCGGGTGACATACGGTTCTCCGTACAGTTCTCTCTTTGCCCAGTCGGGGCAAACCATATTTGATTTTCGTTGGGGCATAATGCCTCCTCAATAAAATATTAACCGGTATCCCCGCACACGATTCCTCGGAATCATGCTGTCAACGGTTCGTGTATCCGGATTGAATCAGGATAAAGCTGCTGTTGCAAAGAACGTGAACGCCAGTACCTGTATACGGCTCCACGCAAGAGCGATGTCTTGTTTTTGATGAGAAGAACACTTCTGTTTCTTCGATAAAACTTAATATAAGCAGCGATGCGTAAAATGTCAAGAGGATGCAAAAAAGGGACGTTCCGGCACTAAAGGATAACCATTCCAGTTAATGAGAAATGAGCGTGATTTGTATTTCATCAAGAGTATGCTGTCAGGAATAATGACGTTTCAAGCAGTCGGCAGATGGAGTAGAAATTTTCCAACGCGTTGGAATTTTCAGTGAATCATTCATTATACCTTGAAGCGACCTAAAAATCCCCGTACCCTCCGGGAAGAGAGTACGGGAAGTCATTTGTTTGGATATATTATATTCTATCAGATTCCTCCGAGAAAAACTGCTTGAGAGAATCGTCGTTTTTGATTGCATTGATGATCTCTTTCGCCTTGGCTTTGTTTTCTGTAGCCTCTGCATCATTGATCGCCTGTTGTATTTTAGCCTTTGAATCCTCGGTTGTACATTTGTCCAAAGCTCTTTTCAAGGGAACGACCATTTTCGAGATGGAACGCAACCATTCGGATTTTTCTTTTTCTTTCCGCTTTTGAAGTGCAAAGATTTCACTCAGGAGATCTTTGATCGCATATTCCATAAATTTAGCTTTCTTGTCATCAGAAAAGCCTTCGATTGCCTTCGCAGTCAGGGTACTGACGATGGCTGAACTCCAACTAGCCAATTTGATGATCCGATCTTCTTCATTTCCCGGAATTTCATCAAGAAAGACCACATGAAAAGTATCGAACTCGTCCTCGAAATTCATGATAATTGAATTCGGGGTATTTTGAGTGTCTTCACAAGGTGTCGCTGCCATCTCTTTCTGAACTTGTTGAATGATCTCTTCCCGGTTGCCGAAGCCGATGATAACAGGATTGGTGGTTTTCCGGAGATTAAGACGAATGATTTCAGACATAATAATACCCTTTCACTTATACTTTTTGAACATTGTTGCACAGGATGTTTTCCTGCAGATTGATTTAAAGTTTCAATCACAACTCTTCCAAGGTTTGTCACCCTCCTTTCACTCCTTGGAGTTCAAGTTACCGAGGAATCATCTTCCTCTACCCAAATATCGAACCATGTTTTGCAATTGTGACATGGATTTCGATATTATTTTCTTTTTTATCCGCGTTACTTTTGATATTGATTGCTTTCTACCAGGCTATCGAACTCTGTTGACGAAATTGTGACACTTGTTACAAGAAAAGGGGGTGTTTTTCTTGAAATTTTTTCAGGTTACTCTATTTTTACCGAAGTAAGATTGTTTTTACTCAAACTAAGGGGATGGTGAGTATGAAAGAACGATGGGAGATGGGAACGCAGACAATGCTGGATCGGCTGTGCAATACCGGAGCCACGCGCGATATTGCTTTGGAATTATTTCAAGCGAAATACCGATATCTGATCTTTGCAATAGCTTCCGAATATGGTTTGAACGATACGGATGCCGATGAACTTCTGTCGATTGTCTTACGTGAAGTCTGGCAGCATACGGTTGCTGAACGCTATCGGGATCAACGCAAGCCGTTCAGGGCATTTCTGCGTACAGTAATCAAGCGAAGAGCACTGGATTTGATCCGTAAACGGAAGACGTGGCAGGTTTCTTTGGAGGATTCATACCAGCAGCAGGACGAAGATGAAGACGAGGATGACTTCAATCTGGAACACCTGCCGGATGCGGATGCCGAAAATCCGTTCCGACTTGTGGAAATGCAATTCGATCGGCTGTATTATCGGAATTTGATCCTATATGGGTTGAAAGAATTGCGAAAAAGAATCAATGAGGAAACGTATCAGATTTTTGACTTGGCTATGATTCAGCGCCGCCCAAGCAAGGATGTTGCTGATTTTTTTGACGTAACGGTCAATTATGTCAATAAGGTAAAGCGTGACAACTGCGAGCGGTTACGGCAAATGCTTCAAGAATTTATAGAACATGGCGATAACCTTCCATTCAATACAGAAGAGGAATTTGAGCAGGAAGTTACCGCCACAATTGCAAATTTCAAAGAATGGGTCTAAGCGTTTTCTGCTTCCCTTTTTAGTTGACGAGGATACTTTGGTTTTTCAGGAAGTTCATCGTAATACTGCTCGATGACTTCCCGTTTGATGTTGTAAAATAAAATAATTGTCTGAGTAACCCTGTTCAGGTCGGTTTCTTGTAAATATTCAGTCGTTTTTGAAACCTGTTCCAACAGCTTATTCAAAGAAGTTGTGACCGGTTCCTTTTCGTCCGGCATCAACAGCAGCTTGTCAAAAATGCGGCACTCCAGTTGGAATGTGTTATAAACCAGCAGTTCCCGTTTGCGAACTCCTTTTTTCTCCGCAATCCATTTGACAATCTCATGGTAAGGAACTTCGTTGCTTTTAAACGGATAAGCGAATAGGGTGGAATAATGCCACAGGAGTTGCTTCTTAATTTCAGTTTCTTCTGCAGAAACTGAACTGAATTTCTGATCTTTCACCAAGCCAAGCGTGATTTTCAGGGATTCTTTCTGAACGGGAAGCAGGTGACGGAGAAAATCGTCGAAATCATTGCTGTCCCACTTCCTGCTGAGATGAAGGTGATTGATAAGCGATTTCAGCTTGTCATCAGATTTATGAGCAGCTTTTGAAAATTCCTGCCGGGCAGAAGTCAGCAGTGATCGAATTGTAACGAGATCCGATATGCGTTCCTCTGGATTCTGTGCCGCCAGTTTTCGGATAAAATTGTTCAGGCGTTTACTCGATTCCGAAAACGTAGTTTCATTTGAAAGAGCAGGATATTTTTCCGCAGCCAAGCCCGTAAAAAGGGTATAGAGGGTTTTCCCTAGTGCGTAAAAGTCATCTGCCTGAGTTAATTTGCTGTTATCAGATTTCTCCGGCGGCAGGAATGGCCTGGTTCCAACCATGGAGCATTCGGGCGCATCCGATATCAGACCGATATCGCCCAGTTTGAGTTTTCCGTTGACATATAAGATGTTGGCTGGTTTGATATCCCGATGAGTCAACCCGAATGAGTGTAAGGTTTCGATTGCATTCAGCAGATGGTCGGCAATTGCGAAAACCTCCTCATTGTTTAAGCGGCGTTTCTTTTGAAGCCGTCTTTCCAAGGTTGAAGCGATATAACTATCGGGATCGTTAGAAAGGTTATCAGCCGGTTCCATTGTGTAATACAACAAATTATCATCTTCACCGGCGTAATAGATGGCGATCAGTTCTGGATGAGAAAAAGAGATGTTGCGGGCATAAGTTTTCAGTCCGCGCCATTCTCGTTCCCAAGAATCAGTAGAAACCTGTTTTTCTACTACTTTCAAAGCCACTCGACGTTCTAATATGTCCTCTACCAAATATACTTTTCCATACCCGCCTGTACCGCATTCTTTGATGATTTTAAAGTTATGGAAAAATTTGCCAACCTCAAGATCCATTGATTCCTCCCGTAATTGAACACGTCGTAATGTATTATGGCTTCAGGAGCGAGGCAAGTTTGTTTCTGAAAAATTTTATAACTTTTTGCCTTTTGAGTGTCACATTTTTCTTTTTCATTCACGATCGCGCGCGTTCATTAATATAAAGAACGGATGATTGTGATTAAACAGAAAAAACTCCGAAAAAAACAAAGACGGCTCTTGCGGGATTCAGCTTGCCGTTGTATCTTATTTATAAGCGGTTTTGTCCGCTGGGTTCTTTACACCGTGTAGTTTGCAAAAACGCTGAAAACCGACCAAGTTAAAACGTATTTTTGCTTTGCTCTTTTATGCTTCCCGGCTCTGTGGGGTTGCTTTGTACCCGGTAGGATTGTGTCTACATCTCTTACCGGGCGCTTTCTCGCATCCACAGAGCAGGTTCTTGGTCGGACCTTCAGCGTTGTGCTTGAAAGCGTCCGCCTTTTTACAGAGCAGAAACCTCAAATTATCTTTTTACCAATTAGATAAAAATTCCATGCGATTTTAGTCGAATCCCAAGGATTTTACTTGCAGACTATTTCCTGCTTACCAGCATCATAACGATAATTTATAATTTCACCATTCAAAATAAAGTAGATAGCTTGATAAATAGCTTGATATGGAGCAATGAACCACTCTCGTGGAGTATGTCTTATTCCATTGTTATCAAAAATATCAATATTCAAACAAGAGTTTCCGAAGAAATCATGCAATAAAGACTCTAGTTTTTGAGGATTGAGATTGAAACAACGGAAAGAATCTACTATTTCAACAGGAGCCATCAAATAAGTCGGTTCTTGTTCTGCGTTGGCAATGCGCTCTTCAACAGTTTCGGTACAATATCCGATTTTGTAAAGGTTGGCAATAGATTGTATTTTATCATCAGAACTTTTTGATTTCAAAATATAGATATACCCTGTTTCATTATCATCTTTTGTGATGTTTTTCAAATCATCCAACAACCGTTCATCCAACTCGGTCACTCGCCTACCATCCTTGTATAAGCCCGATGAAAGCGACCGCAGACGCATGTCTGATTCCGTTCCATTTTCAAAAATACAACGGGTTCTGCCATTCAAATCTCTATTTCTGTCATATTTGAGCACACCGATTTCTGCAACATACAGCAAAATCCCACTCAAAACAAAGAATTGCCCCTCCTCAATTTGATTCCCATTCCTAAAAGGCAATATCTGTCGTCTTCCAGTGGATAAATCTTTTTGGCAACTCTTGAATTTTTCTTTAAAATTCTCAAAGTCTTCACATCGTTTACGGCGGGCAATATAATCCGGCAAAGCAACAGCTTTGACATGTTTCAAAGCGAAAATATCTTCTGCATCATTGTCGTCATCAAATAAAGCCGTATTATCACTGTCTGCAAATACATCTTCCAGAGAATGATACTCTTTGACGGGAATATCCTCAAACAAGCCGAATCTATCATATTCAAGCAGTGCGGAAACTTTTTTGGGATTGCTGCGGATGCCATGCAAGCGAAACGCCAATCTCTTTTCAATAACACCACCATCTGACTTGGGCTCTAAACCATTTTCCGCAACAAAGTCATTGATTTCTTCAAAAGAATCAATCAATCGCTGGTCCGCCGTTTTGGCAGAAGATCTTTTAGGTTTGATATCAAATAATCCGAGGTCATCTTCGGCAAATATTTTTGTAAGCTCAGCATCAATATCCATCGTTCATCATCCTCTTGCGTTTTTCTTCCCGCAATTTTATCAATGCCTGAGCCAAAAGAATTTCTTGCTGATCGGAGGCTCTGACACTAGGCACTCGCCCATGAGAAACAGTAAATTTCTTGATTTGCGGAACAAGCTTAATGGCATCTTCAATGGAGATGTTGATTTTCATTGCGTCGATAGCTTCTTGAATAAGCCTCAACACAGGAACCGTTACATTCTTCGAAAGGATTTCAAATGCTTTCTGAAATGGATTTATCTGGTCAATTAAATCAATATTCAAATCTTGAATATCAACGAATTTATTACCCATTGTGATGAATTTTTTGTTGCCGATCTCCTGAATGGTTGAGTTTTTAATAACAGAATCCACGACAACGTGCTGCCGAACCTCTTCTACTTCAGAATCACTCAACTCTGGATATCGGGAACTGATTATCTTGGGAATAAGAACCTTATTGATAACTTCCGGCTCAATCTTCCCCGGCATCGCCTTTTGCATATTGGGGTCTTGTAAAATTGTTGCTTTGAGGTCATCAAGGTCTGATACAAGAATATCTTTCACCCGGCGGGACGAAGGCTCCTTCAGTCCGCGAATATGAATGGTGCCCGGTTCCGGCTTGTCTTCATCAGAAATTTTGGTTTTGAACTTGAAAGAGGGTGCAAGCACTTGTTCCATCAACAGCGAGGCTGTAATCGCTTTGAGCATATTGTTGACAGATACTTTTACTTGTTCGTCAGTGGCATCCGGCTGTGCGACAAGGTTGGTAAATTGAGCATGAGTTTTGTTCTCACTGTCCCGAGTGCAACGCCCGATAATCTGGATTATTTCGGTCAAAGAGCCACGATACGCCACCGTGAGGGCGTGTTCGCAGTAAGGCCAGTCAAAACCTTCTTTCGCCATATTGAGAGCAATAATCAAGTCCATATCATCAGCAGACTGGATCCCCCGCAAATAATTGACAATCTTATCACGGGCAACAGGGTTGTCGTCAACCAAATCTGCAACTTTAAGGATTTTCCCGTCTGTATGCCGCTTGACATAAATTACGCCTGTCTGCGGGTCTTGGGATTCTACTGTACCAATACTGTCAATAATTGAATCAACTTCATTGTATTTATCTTTTGAAGATTCGCCTGAGTTGACATTCGGTATATGCAGAATTGTCTTTTTATCGGTATCAAGCACTTCTCCAATGGCTGTGGTGTATTTCCCCTGATAGAAATTGTAACCGATGCCAAGTGATTTCAAATAGGTATATCCGTTGAGTTGTTCATAGTAGTTGTAAGTTACTTTGACAAACTTTTCCTCATCTTCGGGCAGAAGAATGGCAATGGTATCACCGCGGAAATAGGAGCCGGTCATAGCAACGATATGAGCGGAACTATTGTTTAGGATTCCGTGCAGTAAGTCTCCGAGTCTGCTGTTATTGGTATCTGCAGAAACATGGTGAAATTCATCAATCGCCAAAAGACAATCATTAAAATCGGAATCTGCCAACTCATTGTAAGCAAAACGGAGAGTGGCATGAGTACATATCAAAATTTTTGCATCAGAATCGGTAAGAAAACTCTTGAATATTCCGACTTTGCTTTTGCTGTTGTCAGCACCGGGAGTGCAAAGATTGAAATGTTCATCGGGATTCCAATCGGCAAAAAAACCGAATTGAGAAAGAGCTGTTGCCTTGAATGAGGCCCCAATGCTTCGTTCGGGCACTGCTACAATCACTTTTTTCAGCCCTTGATTGACGATTTTATCCAAAGCAATAAACATGAGGGCTCTGGATTTACCGGACGCAGGAGGAGCTTTGATGAGCAGATATTGTGCATCTCGGGCGGCAAAGGCACGTTCCTGCATTTCACGCATACCATAAATGTTGGTTTTCGTGCTTGCTCCAGTCTGGGCATATTTGACTTCTACTAAGTTAGGCATGGGGTAACTTCTCCTCCTCCAAAAGTTTTTCGCTCCCGTTCAAATTTTCTTATCCAACTTAGTGGATTGTTTAACTGTCGAAAACAACATTCAGTTGTTATACGGCACTTAGTTGGATTCTTTCCAATCTATGTCGTATAACGTAAATTTCGAATCCAATGATATTACTTCATTTTCTTTTATGAGTTTTTGAGCATCCCACGATAATTTATCAATATCATCCAATGCTATGAAAGTCTGCTTTTGCGGGATATTGTAGTATGGCAATAAATTTCCAATCGCACGACTCTCTAAGCTATTATATAAACGGGAATCGTGAATTAAGACTGGCAACTCTGTCAACTTCAATATAGTTATATCAAATACTATCAAGCTGAAGGAAGTCGCTCCAGCACCGGTGTTATCGCGATTTTCATAGGAATAGTTTTTTGAGTTTGCTTTAAAAACAGGAGATTTGTAATTATCACCATATATTTCATGACATAATTTATAAATCGCTGCGTTGACTTTTGATGTAATAGCCGATAACTTCTCTGCCATTGTGGCGTCAATATCTTTTTTCAAGTCGTTAACAGCTTCACTCAAATTATGTTCTTTTTCGTATAAATCATTCTCCGATTTTAGCTTGCTATAATCTGTTGCCAGGCTGTAAACTCTATCAACCAAGACCGTGGGCATATCTGCAGACTTTAGTTTTAGGGTAATCTCGGAATTTATTTGATTGATCCGACTATTTACTTCTTCTAATTCTTCATTGACCTTCTTCAATGAAATCCGAACCTCTTTTGACAGAATATTGAAGATGTCATTATGAAATGCTTCGACTTGAGCGAGTCTCTCTGTATCTATATTGGGCAAAATCTCTTGCAGTTCTGCAATACCTTTTGTCTTAAAACGCCTATCTGACGTTAAACTGTTCTGTAAGCTGTTTCGCTTATTATTCAATTCAAATTTATAGTTCAAAAGACTATCTTTTTCTTCTTTTAGCTTGATAATTTCTCTATCAATAACATCCCGTATAGATACAGAAAAAGCAGCTAAATCCTCTTTGATATTTTGTACTTCATCGGTAATTTCCTTAATTTTTTCTTTATTTTTATCATACTGTCCTTTTTTTATGCTCGGAGGAAGAAAATCAGTTCCGAATAACTTCTTGACCGCCTTCAATCTCGTCTCTTTACTTTCTTTGTCTGCAATTAGCGACTTCAGCGCCCCATATTGATTGAAGATTTTTACCAACCGTGTAAGACAATCGGCAACACTATCTGATGAGTGAATCTGCAGGGGCTTCAACTCGAAAGTTATTTCATCATTTCCTTTTCCCCATATTCGACTGAAAGTTCCAATGAATTCTCTGAAGCTCAAGTCTGTTAAATCAGGAATATATTGACGCTTCAAAAAGTCTTTGTATTCATTTAAATGTATTGTTCTCTGAACATTGTAATTCTCATCACAGATATAAATATCATTAGGGTATTTTGTTCCTCGTTTGAAATAATATTTTTTTTCAAAAGTGAAAGAAAAATTATATTCATGCTCACCTATATGCTGTATCGCAATTTTATTTTTTTCGATAAAATCACTTCCCCCAAAAATAAAATCAATGATCAATAACAAGGTTGACTTCCCAATGGAATTAGAGCCATCTCCAACAACAACATTCAGTCCTTCGGAGAAAGAAATCTTATTCTTTCTAAATCTGTTACAAATAATTTCAGTCAGCATATATAATAACGCTCCTTTCGGAAACCCACGATAATTTTCTTGCCAGAAAAAGAATATCCAAAGCATAGATAAATTCATCTATAGAATCAAATTTATCTGATACTTTTTCAAATAAATCAGAAATCGAAATTTCACCGTCTTGGGTTTTCGCGGCTATGATGAATTTAATCTTTCCCAACGGTGTTTCTTCCAGTTTTAAAAATTTGTTAGGCACTATCATTCAAACACCTCGCAATGCTGAATAAAATAAGCAACAATAATGGTCGCAGCTTCTCTGTTGGCTGTCCTTGTATTTGATAGAACCCAATCAATCATGTTATAGTAAACTTGACGACTATCAATGCGCAATCGCTTTTGTTCCAAATAGTATGATTTCATTTTAGAAGCAATAATACTTGCATTGCCTGTATCTTTTTCGATTTGCGCAAAACATGCACCTACAAGGTTATAATATTGGGCAACAAAATCTTTGATACCGCGAAGAAGAAGGGAAGAAATAGAGTCTTTGAGTTTTTCGTCCACTTTTTTAGGTTCATAATTCAAGGGAATCAATCCATCTTTTTCTGTACAAGCAGAATCCAAAGCGATTATGACGGTATTGATATCCTCCTTTAACTTATACTCGTTTTGTAATTCATACTGGATATCTTTTGCAATCAGAGAGTCTTTTAGTTGCCGCAAGCAATTATATTCTTCCAAAGTTTTACCTTTATCATAGCGAGTATGGCAGGTCGGACATAGAGCGATATAATTCCTTTCGTCATCAACCTCGTCCGGTGGCACTACTCCGGCAAGAACTTTCAATTCATGAGGCGTAGGCGAATGGGGGTATATATGAGCTATCTCATAAAGTTTATAACTTCTGTCCCCCTTCTTTTGGTAAAGGTATGTTTTGCATAAAGGACATCTTTTATTCACTTGGGCAACTAATATCGTTTCATCTTCAGCAGAACATTGTGGACGTCTATTAAAAGGAACGCTTGATTTCGTTGTTCGTTTGCTCATCTCTATCTTCCCTCCGCGGCGATCATGCGTTCGTAGAGATTGAAAAGGTGTTCGAGACGTTCTTCGTCGGACTCAAAGGGCCTGGCGCGGTAACAACGCTCAACGGCGAGGTCAAGTTGATGGTGAGCCTCTTTCAATTCTTCTGGCATTTTTTCGGGGTCATAGAGTTCCGCCAAAGTCTTTTCTGAGTGCATTTCTCTCTGGAAAAGTATGTTTTGTGCTAATTCCGACAGTTCTTCACGTTGACGCGCGGATATTCTGGGAAACGGAAAGGTATTGTAGCAAAGAGTCGCGGAATATCTTAACCGAGTTTCAAGTTGTCCTCCGACAGTTCTTACCCAGAGCATATGGAGAGCTGAGTTGATCACACCGAAAATCCACGGTTCAGCATCAAAAATAGCGTTAGCTGCGTTAGAAACAACAGTATTTTCATCAACAAATCCCATTGGGATGTATCTACGTCTTTCGGAAGATACACTTGGCACAATAATGGAGTATGTATTTCGATGGGCTCTTTGCTTAAACAAATGAGGACGTTCCGCGTATGCAACGGTACATTTTGCTTTACTTTGTCTACGAAACTCCGCACACAAACGCATTCTTTCACAAACATCCGGTGAACTTTGTGCTAATGGTAAAGTTGTATCCGTTATCCAAAGACAATACCGCTCAATATCATTGATTAAATCATCTGCACCCATAAATCTTTTCACGATAGGACTTATTTGAGGCGATGTTTCCAAGAATTTCTCTCTTTCCTGCGGAGATAAAATCAAAAAACCACCATCCGTAGGTTTGCTGCCAAACGCCATTGGCGGAAAATCCGCAATTGGAGTACTGCGATGATAAACAATTGTGTTGCGACCATCGTATAAATATGGGCTTATATTCCTGACCGACTTGATTCTATTTTTGGAAAAAATGAACTTCTCTTTTGGGAAATTACTATTTTTTAAGCCGATAATAGTACACGTTACCCCTGCGTTGTGTTTGGCATTGTTGGACCATTTGAACGACTCATAAGCGAACGATATATCCACATTCAAGCCAAATATATGAGGCCACAATAATCCCACGGAATCCCCTTGACAAATAGAATTGGTGCTGACAAATGCCAAAGTGGATAAGGTATTTTGTATGTATTGAGCTCCGAGGTAAAACCAGCAAGCGATGTAGTCAAGATTTTTATAATTCTCAAAAGTACGGCAAACATGAGCCAATTCTTGCTTTTGTTCTTCATTTTGCATACTTGAGCCAAGATACGGGGGATTGCCCAGTACATAGGTTTCTTGACCGTTTCGCGGACAAACTTCAGCCCAATTCAGACGGGTAGCATTACCACAGACGATTTGTCCCGCATCTTGTAGGGGTAAGGTCGGGTTGCATTGCCCAAATGTTTGCTTGAAAA
>ENA-ORNY01001743-ORNY01001743.1-human-gut-metagenome-genome-assembly--contig:-NODE-1743-length-11970-cov-3.858666_pt1 | contig 11970 bp, 10 predicted proteins | sample MGYA00242122_ERZ509036 | MGnify/ENA primary metagenome ERZ509036 (study PRJEB26280, sample SAMEA2338696) | human gut metagenome | biome: human gut; feature: human-associated habitat; material: faeces...
GCAGGCCTCCGCAGGAGATGGCGAGGGTGATGGCGAGCCGGAATTTGCGTGGCATGGCGTCGTGGATCCGCCGGAGCTGCTGTGGTGTGGCGGCGGGTGTCTCCTCCCTGGGCGCGGGCTTGCGCACCGGCATGACGAATGGTGATTTGGCGATGACGGCGAAGCCGTCCTGGTCCGGGGTCGCGGCGGCGTCGAGGATCTGGCGGAGCTTGGACAGCAGCTCTCGACCGACGTATGGGTGGTCCTTCGGCAGTGTGGCCGCATAGCGCTCGATGTCGGCCGAGGTGATCTTGCCGATCGGCATGCCGCCGAATGCATCGATGAGCCGTTTGACCGTGCATCGGATCCCGTAGATGGTGTTGACGTGCAGTCCTTCGCCCTCACGCGTCTCCAGCCATTTCGCGGCATACTCGCCGAATGTCAGGGCGGTGTCCTTGGCCTTGCGCTTGACGATGCGCTCCGGCTCCCACACGTCAGCCTCGATGCGCCGTCTCGCCCTGGTCAGCCATGCCGCGGCCTCGTCCCTGCCGTCCTGCGTGCAGGGGAAGGTGGCCGTCTGGCGGTTCGGCAGGTCCGGCCATTCCGAAAAGGCGGACACGGGCGTAAGATAGGATGCCTCGATCCATTTCGGATTGGCCTTGCTTGGCTTGACGACGATCTTGCCGAACTTCCTGACCATGACACATCCCCCGGTTGAGGTGGTGGAGCTTTACCACTCGAATTACCACTCCAATTGTGGCGTATGAGTCTATTTTTGGTCAAAAATTCCCGCGTTTCAAAATGGCGTATCGATGATATGTACGCTGGAAACGGCTTGATTCCAACGTTTTTGTGGAGCGCGCGTCGGCGAGCGCTATTTGTTCCAGTTTTCCCAGCAGACATACCGGGTGGTCATGATGCGCATGCTGCTTGAGGGGCGGACCTACGACAAACTTCCCGTGAGCCGTTTTCTCTACCCGATCACCACGCGCAAATGGTTGTCGATGGCGAAGGTGATGCTGCTCGAGAACGTGTTCCTGTTCCTGTGGACGTTCACCATCATCGGCGCGTTCATCAAACCGTATTCCTACCGTATGGTGCCCTACATCGTCGCCGAAAATCCGAATATCGGGGCACGGGAGGCCATCAGCCTGTCCAGGCGCATGATGAAGGGTCACAAGTGGGAGTGTTTCGTGGCCGACCTGTCGTTCCTTGGCTGGTGGCTGCTCAATCTGTTCACGCTCGGCTTGAGCGGCATCTTCTATTCCAACGGCTATAACGCGGCGTTTTTCGTCGAATATTACGTGCATGTGCGCGGATTGTCCAAGGATTCGGGATTGGAGGGAAGCGAGCTGCTCAGCGACGAATACCTGTACAGCAAGGCCTCCGCTGAGACATTGCATGCCGCGTATGGTGATGTTGCCGAAACGGTGGAGCAGTTGTCCAGCAATCTTGTTCCAGTGGACAAGCCAAACGGTTTCGTCGGGTTCCTGTCCGAATGGTTGGGCGTGCGTATCCTGCATGCGCGGTCGGTGACCAAGTATGAGGAGTATCGCGAGCAACTGCATCAGATCGATACCGGCAGGGAGATTCTGGACGGCGCTATCTATCCTGGTCGTCTGGCTCCGGCGCCGATGGCGTTCCGGTTCCGCGAATCCCGCACCGTCAGCTCCGATCGCAGCTATTCGTTGGTCAATCTGGTCATGATGTTCTTCATCTTCTGTTTCGTGGGATGGGTATGGGAGGTGAGCCTCGCCTTCATTTCCGAAGGAACGTTCGTGAATCGTGGCACGCTGCATGGGCCATGCCTGCCGATCTATGGCACCGGCGGAGTGATTATCCTTATTCTGCTGAAGAAGTTGAGGAAGAAGCCCTTGTTCGAGTTCCTGGCCGCCATGGTCTTGTGTGGCGGGTTGGAGTACTTCTCGTCCTGGTATCTGGAGAAGACCCACGGAGGACAACGCTGGTGGGATTACACCGGTTATTTTCTCAATCTCAATGGTCGTATCTGTGCCGAGGGTCTGCTGACGTTTGGTTTGGGCGGTTTGGCGATTGTGTATCTGCTGGCTCCTGCATTGGACAACTTGCTGAGTCGTATCGATACAAGAAAGCTCACCGTTGTGGCCGTCGTGCTTCTGGCGTTCTACTGTGTGGACCAGGCGTATTCGGCGCAGCATCCGAACATTGGTGCCGGCATCACCGATTACAAGGGGTCGGCCACATCGCAAGTGTCGTAGCCCCTATCCGATGTGATGCATAAAGGGATTTTGCCCGTCAGCGTGCGCAACGCAGGTTGGCGGGGCAAATCGTTTTTGGACACATGCTATACGACACGTGTGGCCGGTGGAAACTTACTTTCGGCGCAGCATCTCACGCACGGTTTCCATGATCTTGCTGTATTTGGTGGAGTCCGTGGAACGCATGCGTGGGAAGGAGCGGATCATACGACGTTGCTGCCAATTCAACGCGGAAGAGACAAGCTGACGCATATTGGCGACACGTTCCTGCGACGATTCCGACAAATCATGCATCTTTTCCCGGAACTCCTCTTTGCCCCACTGCCAGGAGTCTCCGGCCTTCTCCGCACGATCCTGCACCGCTTCGCTGAATTTGGCGAGACGCTCGGACAGGCCGACGATGCCCACCACGGTGACGATGGTGTCGATGATAACGACGATGGCGGCGACCGCGCATATCACGTGCACGGCAAGCAGCGGAATCATGGCGGTGAGCCGTTCGACCTGCGGCTGGACCACATCGATGATCAATACTCCGCCGAATCCGAATACGATTGCGCCGAGCAGACAGATGCGGCCTTGGATGTTGAATCGGTAATGGCTGTAATCCCACCATCTGGCGTGGAACAGCTTTTCCATGCCCCAAGAGGTGATGTACTCGAGTATGCTCGCGCCAAATGAGGAGATAAGGAAAATCTCGATGGGATTCGTGAAGTCATGCAACAGCACGATCGCAAGCACCGCGCCGCATCCGTAAATTGGGCACAACGGCCCGTTAAGGAAACCACGGTTGACCCATCGACGTTCCGAAACGGACACGAGAACCGACTCGTACACCCATCCGATAAAGGCGTACAACAGGAACCAAAGGAACAAATATTCGAGTGTGAGCGCCACAGCCATCAGCTCCTGTCCATCGGTTGTCCGGATGCGGGTTTGTCGAAACGATCGAAAGAGAGCGTTTCCTTCGTGGCGCTGATTTTGTCGGCCGCGGTGACAAGGTATCCTTCGATGTACTTCGGCGGATAGGGAGTCAATGGGAACATGTGATGTTCGATGCTGTCCCGTTCGATCTGGTTGAGTTTGAAATCCCGTATGGCGTTGCGCATGGCCGTTTCACCATGTGTGAATCCGTGTAGCCGATGGGTGCCGTTGTCCCAGTCATGCCAATCGTAAAGGAAGTAATCATGGAGCAAAGCGGCGCGAATCAACGAATGTAGATCAACCCTATTCCACAGGTGCAGTCTGTCTGCCAGCCAGACGGACAGACAAGCCACACGAATGGAATGGGCGAATGTGGTGACCACGCCATGCTGGTAGCAGACCCTTTCGATGGCCATGTGGTCATGTTCCAGAATCTCCCGGCCGTGCGCGTAGACCAGCCGTCGTATCTGCGTGCGCGTCAACAGCACCGCTTTTTGCTCCTTGCTTAATAGGGATTACTTGAGCAGGGATTCGGGCGACTTGTATGCGGAACCGTCGGACACGGAGTTGGCGAAGGCGCGTAGCTGCTCGATGGTGGTCTTGGCGGAAACGATCTGTTCGCGCACGCGCAGCGGGGAGGTGCCTCCCTTGCCGTTGCGGGCGGAGACGGAGCCTTCGGTGGACAGCACTTCACGCACCTGCGGGGCCTTGTCCGCCGGCAGGAAGTCCTTGAACACGTTGATGAAGTCCTCGTCGGTCAAATCCCACAGCTCCTGGCCACGGTCTTCGGCAATCTTGACGCAGGCGCCGGAAAGCTCGTGCGCGTGACGGAACGGCACACCGTTCTTGACGAGCCATTCGGCGATGTCGGTGGCGAGGGCGAAACCGGTCGGGGCTTCGGCTTCGAGGCGTTCCTTGTCGAAGACCATGGTGGCGACCATGCCGGTGAATGCCGGCAGCAGCACTTCAAGCGTGTCCACTTGGTCGAATACGGCTTCCTTGTCTTCCTGCAGGTCGCGCGCGTAGGCTGTCGGCAGGCCTTTCAAGGTGGCGAGCAGGCCGGTCAGGTCGCCGATGAGTCGTCCGGACTTGCCGCGAGTGAGTTCGGCGATGTCCGGATTCTTCTTCTGCGGCATGATGGACGAGCCGGTGGAGTACGAGTCGGAAAGCGTGATAAAGCCAAATTCGGAGCTCGACCACAGTACGATCTCCTCGGAAAGACGCGACAGGTGCATCGCCATGACGGATCCGGCGTAATGCAGATCGAGCAGAAAATCACGGTCGGAAACGGCATCGAGCGAGTTGGGGATCACGCCCGCAAAGCCAAGTTCGGCAGCCGTCATCTGACGATCAAGCGGATAGCTCGTACCGGCAAGCGCGGCAGCACCCAGCGGGCAGTTGTCGGCGGCATCAAAGGCGGCCTTCAGGCGCGTAAAGTCGCGCGCGAACATCCAGGAATACGCCAGCAGGTGATGCGACAGCAGCACGGGCTGAGCATGTTGCATGTGCGTGTAGCCCGGCAGAATCACCTTGTCGTACTTCTTGGCCGCATCCACCAGCACATGGCGCAGCTCAAGATTGGCCTCCATGAGCTCCTTGGCCAGCGCCTTGACGCCCAGACGCATATCGGTCGCCACCTGGTCGTTGCGCGAACGCCCGGTATGCAAGCGCTTACCGGCCTCGCCGATGCGGCGCGTCAGCTCGCTCTCGATGGACATATGAATGTCCTCGTCGTTGATGTCGAAGGTGAAGTTGCCGGCATCGATATCCTGCTCGATTGCGGTCAGGCCCTCGGCAATCGCCTGCTCGTCCTCGGCGCTGATAATGCCCTGGGCCGCCAACATCTTGGCATGTGCCTTAGATCCGGCGATATCCTGCTTATAGAGATGTTTGTCAACCGGCAACGACGCGCCAAATTCCTGCGTGACCTCGGCCACGCCTGCCTCAAAACGACCGCCCCAAAGAGCCATGGAACCGTCCCCTTTCATCAAATACCAAAACAAGCGCCCAAAGCAATGCGCCATATCGCTAAAGCGATTTTTCAACCGCTAGTTTTGCACATTCCCCACCGTGTGCGGAGCCATGTGGCTAATTTGCAAAGAAGTGACGCACCATGCACTTGGCGCCCAACGTCTCCCTCCGGATGTTGCCCTGCGAACCATCGATCCAGGCCTTCAGGCTCATAGGGACGTCCTCGACCTTTGCAGCATCGAACTCGGGCGCAAGGGCAAGTAAAGCATGCGCGACAGCATTGAACATAATGGATACTCCTCATATATATAGGCACAGAGCCGCCAAATTGATAGAAGGAGCCCCGCCGGACAACCCCGGCGGGGCTCGGACTCAGCCGCAGACGCGGCATCATATATGCGGGCGGAACGTAGGGGCCACCGATGTTAAGAAGTGTCAGCAAGCATAACGAAAGGTAGGGACCCCGTGCGCCCGTTATGTATCACGCGGATGGGCCGCGCGGATACCAAGGAAAGGAAGACTTAAGCCTGGGCGGCAGCAGAGCTGGGGCCCTGGACCTTTGCCCACGTCTTGAGCGACAGCGTATCGATCTCGATAAAGCCGGCGCTGGCCTTCTCGTCAAACGTGGTGTCGCGGTCGTAGGTAGCCAGACCGTAGTCGTAGAGGCTGAAGGGGCTCTTGCGGCCGACGACATGGCAGTTGCCCTTAAAGAACTTCAGACGGACGGTGCCGGTCACGAACTTCTGGGTGTCGGCCATAAAGGCGTCGAGCGCGTTTTTGAGCGGGCTGTACCACTGGCCGTTGTACACGGCGGTGGCCCAATCCTGCTCGAGCTTAATCTTGGTCTTGAGCAGGTCGCCCTCGACGCAGATGTCCTCGAGCGCCTTGTGGGCGGTGATGAGCGTCAGGGCGCCGGGAACCTCGTAGCACTCGCGGCTCTTAAGGCCCACCAGGCGATCCTCGACCAGATCGAGACGGCCAAAGCCATTGTCGCCGGAGATCTTGTTGAGGGCGATGACGATCTCAGAGAGCTTCATCTTCTTGCCGTCGACGGCGACGGGCTTGCCGGCCTCAAACTCAATCTCGGTGTAGGTCGGGGTGTCCGGGGTGTCCTCGGGATTCTTGGTCATAACCCAAGCGTCGTCGAGCGGCTCATTCCAGGGATCCTCCAGGTGACCGCACTCAATGGCACGACCCCACAGGTTGTCGTCGATGGAGTAGGGGTTGTCGTTGGCACCCTCGGGAACCGGCACGTTGTGGGCGTGGGCATAGGCGACCTCGTCGGGGCGACACTTCAGGTCCCACTCGCGAACCGGGGCGATAACCTTGAGCTCGGGGTCGAGGGCCTTGACGGCGGCCTCAAAACGGACCTGGTCGTTACCCTTGCCGGTGCAGCCGTGGGCGACGTAGGTCGCGCCAAACTCGTGGGCGACCTCAACAAGCTTCTTGGCAAGCAGCGGGCGAGACAGGGCGGAGAGCAGCGGATACTTGTTCTCGTACATGGAGTTTGCTGCAATGGCTTTGGTCAGGAACTCATCGGAGAACTCGTCGCGCAGGTCGAGTACCTGGCAATCGAGAACGCCCAGGTCGAGCGCCTTCTGCTTCTTGGCATCCAGTCCGGTCTCTTCCTGGCCCACGTTGCCGCAGACGCAAACGACATCGAGATTCTTCTCGTCCTGGAGCCACTTGACACATACGGATGTATCAAGACCACCGGAATATGCGAGAACGACTTTTTCCTTGCTCATGGCTGTTTCCTTTCGCCCTTGGTAGCTAATTAGAACATCGGTCAGTTGCAAGTCACTTTGAGGTCAAAAACCGTGCAATATCAGGTTATCCAGCAGAATGCATCACAGGCATGCCCTAGAAACATGCGGCTATGTCGTGCTTAAACCCAACGACCTCAAAATGACTCTGTTGAGGCATTGCGCCCCATGCGGACAGAGACGATTGTTATCGTCGTCGGGAAATTGCGCGCTGGCGTCGGATGGCATTGTCTGCAGTGGTGATGATCTTTACGAACTGCATCTGCCTCTCCTCTCACGTATCGCCGGGCGCAATTCAAATATCGCAAACGGTACCTTTTCCTCGGTAAACGGCTCTTTTGCCGTCTCCGTTTTCGATGTTCGCTATATTACGATAAAGTGCACGCTGCGCAAGCGACAAATTCAAATTTCTGAAAAGTTTTTTCATTAGTTTGTGAATTGCAGTGCAAATACGCACCATTCCTGCGAAAATACGCTCGACTACTAGTTGATGGTTATAACGTCTGAAACAATCTCGAAACGAAAGGCGCATTTTTATGCAAACTTACGAATCGGACGCCAACATCGGCAACATTAAGATTCTCGCCGTCGATATGGACAAGACGCTGCTGACCGACGATCGCGTGCTGCCCCAGGGTCTCGACGAGCGTCTGGACAAGCTCGCCGACGCAGGCATCGTATTCTGCCCCGCCAGCGGACGTCCCGCCCCCAAGCTCGAAGAGATGTTCGAGGGCATTAAGAACCGCCTCGCTTTTTGTCCCGATAACGGAGCGTGCGTGATCTATCGCGGCAGCTATATCTATAAGAGCAATATTGACGTGGAGCTGTATCAGCAGGTCTTGAGCCGTGCCTCGGAGGATCCTCGCGCTGTCCCCGTCCTGTGCTGCTTCGACGAGTTCTACGTGCTTGCCCGCGACCATCAATACCACGACGAGATCAGCGTCTACTACAACACAATCAACTACGTCGACAGCTTTGAGGGCATCGATTTCGAGTCCAACAAGATTTCGGTCTTCTTCCCAGGCTACGACGCCGAGCCCGCTTTCCGCGAGACCTATAGCCCCGAGTTCTCGGACAAGCTCTACGTCACCAACGCTGGGCGCGAGTGGATCGACTTTATGAACCTGGGCGTCGACAAGGGCGCCGGCATCGCTCACCTGTGCGAGCACCTGGGCATCGATATTGCCGATGCTGCCGCCGTGGGCGACACCTACAACGACATCCCCATGCTGGAATACGCCGGCATGGCCTTCGCCCCGGAAAACGCCATTCCGGCGGTGCACCGGGTGCCGGGGATCCGCATCCTGCCGGACTGCCGGGAAAACGCCATGGCCGCCATGATCGCGGTCCTGGACCGGCGCTATTCATAAAGGAGAAATCACCATGGAAAACACCCTGACTCTGTATGTGCGCTATCTGGCCAAGCCCGGCTGCCGGGAGACCTTTCTGCGCCAGCTGACCACCCATGGCATCATCGACGCCATCCGCCGGGAGGACGGCTGCCTGCGGTATGACTATTTCCTGTCTGTCCAGAATGCCGACGAGATTCTGCTGGTGGAGCAGTGGCAGACGGAGCAGCAGCAGCAGGCCCACCTGCGCACCCCCCACATGGACCAGCTGCGCCAGCTGAAAAGCGAGTATGTGGCCGACGCCCAGCTGGGCCGGGTCCATCTGGATTGAGAGGCCCCTATGCTGTTTGACACCCACGCCCACTATGACGACGACCAGTTCGACGGCGACCGGGAGACCCTGCTGGCCTCCCTGCCGGAGCAGGGCGTCGGCCTGGTGGTGAACCCAGGCTGCACCGTGGCGTCCTCCCGGACGGCGGTGGAGCTGGCCCGCCGCTTCCCCCATGTCTACGCCGCCGTGGGCATCCATCCGGAAAACTGCGGCGATTTCCGCCCGGAGGACCTGGACGCCATCCGCGCCCTGGCCCGGGAGGACAAGGCAGTGGCCATCGGCGAGATCGGCCTGGACTACTACTGGCCGGAAAATCCCCCCCGCCCCCTGCAGCAGCAGGTGCTGCGCAGCCAGCTGGCTCTGGCCCGGGAGCTGTCGCTGCCGGTGATCATCCACGACCGGGACGCCCACGCCGACACCATGGCCATCGTCCGGGAATTTCCCGGCCTGCGGGGGGTGTTCCACTGCTTCGCCGGGTCCGTGGAAATGGCCCGGGAGCTGGTGGATATGGGGTGGTACCTGTCCTTCAACGGGGCGGCCACCTTCAAAAACGCCCGGAAGGCCCCGGAGGTCATCCGGGCCGTACCCATGGACCGGCTGATGATCGAAACGGACGCCCCCTACCTGACCCCGGTGCCCTACCGGGGCCGCCGCAACGACTCCACCTACGTTCACCTGGTGGCGGAGAAGCTCGCCCAGCTGCGGGACATGACCCCTCAGGAGGTGGAGCAGGCCACCTGGGAAAACGGAAAGCGCTTCTTCGGAATCTGATATTGAGACTGCCCAAAAAGGGCAAAGCCCTTTTGGGGAAAAAGGCTCGCACTTGATTTGCCGCCTGCGGGCGGCAAACTCTGCGAGGCTTTCCTTGAAAAACGGAAGGCCCGGTATTGCCGGGCTTTTTCTTTTGATGAAAAAGTTTCACCTCAATAAATTTATATCACAGAATCGTATAGACATTTTGCACAAAACGCCCGAAACCGCCGTATGAATACCCACAAAGACCGCTGGATCAGCCTGATTTTTGTGACATAATTCACAAAGTTCTGCATAAAATGGGGCTGTGATTTTGACTGAGGCGAAAGGGCGCAGCCCGGAAAGGAGGGGAAATCCGTAAGAAATCAATCAAGGAAGCTGTGCCAGTTGACAAGATAGCGTTAAGAAGCCTGTATATTACTTTACACAAGAAAACAGTCATGGTAAAGTGACCATAGTCCCCTTCCGGACAAAGCGGGACATCCATATGAGTAAGGAGAGAAAGCAATGGAAGAAAGAAAAGGCTTCGGGTCCAATTTTGGATTCCTCATGGCGGCCATCGGCTCAGCCGTCGGCCTGGGCAACATCTGGGGCTTCCCCAATAAGATGGGCGCCAACGGCGGCTTCAGATTCCTCATCATCTATCTGATCCTGGCGGCGTGCTGCGGCTTCATCGTTATGATGGGCGAGCTGGCCCTGGGCCGCAAGACCGGCCGGGGCGCCATCGGCGCTTACAAGGTCCTGTCCAAGAGGTTCAAGTGGCTGGGCTGGCTGGGCGTTCTGTCGGCGTTCCTGATCCTGGGCTTCTACTGCGCCCTGGGCGGCTACTGCCTGAAGTATGTGACCCTGAACGTGGGCAACCTGTTCCATGCCGGCTTCGGCACCGGCACCCTGGACGGCGCCGGCGTGTTCGGCGCCCTGATGGCCAACCAGGGCGAGGCCGTGATCTACGGTCTGATCTTCGTGGCCCTGACCATGATCATCGTTATGGGCGGCGTCGGCGGCGGTATCGAAAAGGTCTGCTCCGTGGGTATGCCCGCTCTGTTCGTGATGCTGGTGATCTGCATCATCCGTTCCTGCACCCTGGAGGGCGCGTCAGAGGGCCTGAAGTATATGTTTGTCCCCGGCTGGGCTCTGGCCAACGGCGTCATCAAAGAAGCGCCTGACTTCTTCTCTGTAGTATCCACAGCAGGCGGCCAGATGTTCTTCTCCCTGTCCCTGGGTATGGCGGCCATGATCACCTACGGCTCCTATCTGGATAAGAAGGAGAACCTGCAGAAAAACGCCATCATCATCGTGGTGATGGATACCCTGGTGGCCCTGATGGCCGGTCTGTGCGTGATCCCCGGCCGTTTCGCCCTGGACCCCACCGGCACGCTGGGCGGCCCCTCCCTGCTGTTCGTCACCATGCAGAACGTGTTCGACCGCATGGGCGCTGCAGGTCCCATCTTCGGCATCCTGTTCTACCTGCTGGTGGTGTTTGCCGCCGTCTCCTCCTCCATCTCCCTGCTGGAGGCCGTTGTGGCCCACTTTGTGGATAAGGCCCGGGACGAGGGCAAGGGCGACAAGCGCAAGCTCTACTCCCTCATCGGCGCCATCGGCGCCGGCATCCTGTGCGTCATCGTCTGCCTGGACGCTCTGGGCAACGCCGGTATCTCCCCGGCCGACATTCTGGGCATGCGTGTGGATCCCTCCGACAAGGTGCCCACCTGGAGCGCCGACTGGCTGGACTTCTTTGACTGCATCGCCGAGGGCATTCTGATGCCTCTGGGCGCGCTGCTGATGAGCATTATGTACGGCTGGGAGCTCGGGCCCGAGGTAGTCCACGCCGAGGCCACCTGCGAGGGGCAGAAATTCGGAGCCTACGGCTGGTTCAGGATCTGCATCAAGTACATTACCCCCCTGGCCATGCTGCTGGTGCTGTACGGCCAGATCAAGGAGTTCTTCTTCTAAGCAATACATATTCCTGATATAAGCGTTATTTCCGATACCGGGGCAGCTGCCCCGGTATCGGAATTTCTTTGCGTTCCAAGGATTTTCCATAATTCGTGCCAATCCTTTGTGAAAAAGGTAAAAAGGCGAGTTCACAATTTGTTAAAATAATGGAAAGTATCGCTAAGAACTTGACAAAACGTGCTGTTTGCGAGTAAGATGAAGGCACCAAATCTGAGGAGGTAAATCACTCTAATGGAAAAGAAAGGTACCAAGATAGCGTATTTTATTGCGCTGGCGATCGTTGTAATCGCACTGGTCATCGCGAAGGTTACCAACGATGGCAGCGGCTTCGTCGCCACCGGTTGGGCCCTGTTCCCCCCGGTCGTGGCCATTGCCCTGGCCCTGATCAGCAAGGAAGTGTATTCTTCCCTGTTCCTGGGCTGCCTGGCCGGCGCCCTGTTGCTGGCGAACTTTGACCCCTGGCAGATGGTCGTGAATTTTGTCGGCGCCGGTGAGGGCGTGGGCATGATCAACGCCATCGACATCTCCATCCTGATCTTCCTGGTGATGCTGGGTGTCATGGTGGATCTGATGAACAAGGCCGGCGGCTCCGCCGCCTTCGGTCGCTGGGCCACCAAGGCCGTGAAGACCCGCTGCGGCGCGCAGCTGATGACCATGCTGCTGGGCGTGCTGATCTTCATCGACGACTATTTCAACTGCCTGAC
>ENA-ORNY01001744-ORNY01001744.1-human-gut-metagenome-genome-assembly--contig:-NODE-1744-length-11966-cov-7.066913_pt1 | contig 11966 bp, 12 predicted proteins | sample MGYA00242122_ERZ509036 | MGnify/ENA primary metagenome ERZ509036 (study PRJEB26280, sample SAMEA2338696) | human gut metagenome | biome: human gut; feature: human-associated habitat; material: faeces...
CATTCCCGGTGAACGTGCAATGCCCCCAAGTTTGTCATTCCGAGGAGCGAAGCGACGTGGGAATCTCCTGCAACCGATTGCGTTTTCGCCGGGAGTGACCTGTTATCCAACCGGGCACTGCGAGATTGCCACGGCCCCTTTGGGGCCTCGCAATGACAATTCGAAACCCTTGCATGCTCGGCGATGCCGCTCAATAACTGGACGGCCTCCATGGCGCTTACTAAGCGCCGCTACAGACGCAATCGGTGCGCACCGTTTTGTCGAAGCCCTGTACGAATCGCAGCCGTTGCGCCGGGAGGGGCATGCCCCTCCCCTACAACGCTCCAACGGAAGCCTGTCCCCCGCAACGCGCCGCCGATCCTGCGCGAAAAAATCCGGGACCCATGCGGGCCCCGGAGTGATTTATTTCGCCTTGCCGTCCTGCTCGGGCGGCGATTTTTTCGGCCGGTCGAAAAACAGGACATACACGATGAGCAGCGCGCAGCCCGTTGTTACGAAGCAGTCGGCCACGTTGAATACGGGGAAATTGACGAATTCCAGACGGATCATGTCCGTCACTGCGCCGGAGACGACGCGGTCGATGAGGTTGCCGAGCGCGCCGCCCGCGATCATCGCGAGGCACACGAGCTCAAATCTCTTCTGCAGGACTTTTTTCCAGATCAGCACGCCGAGGATGGCGAAAAACGCCGCTGTCACCAGCACGAACAGCCACGTCTGCCCCTCGAGCATCGACCACGCCGCACCGGTGTTCTTGATGTGTGTGATGTGGAAAAACCCCGGAATGGCCTTGACGACGGCCGAGCCGTTCGTGCTCGGAATGTGCGTCACCGTCAGCCACTTCGTCCACTGATCCAGCCCGACGATCACGGCCGCAAGGGCGGCCAGAATTCCGTAAAACATGCGATCTCCCTCCGTTACGCGCGGGCGTGTGCCCGGCTCTGCGCCACGGCGAGCTCGTCGCAGCGGTTGTTTTTTTCGTTTTCCTCGTGGCCCTTGACCCAGTGATAGTGCAGCTCATGCTGGCTCACAAGGCCGAGGAGCATTTCCCAGAGGTCGGGGTTCAGGGCGGGCTTTTTATCGGACTTGACCCAGCCCTTTTTTCGCCAGCCCCATGCCCAGCCCTTTTCCAGCGCGTCAATGACATACTTGGAATCGGAATACAGCTCCACGATGCACGGCTCGCGCAGGGCAAGCAGCGCCTGGATGACGGCGGTCAGCTCCATGCGGTTGTTCGTGGTGCGCGCTTCGCCGCCGGAGATCAGCTTCTCGTGTCCGTTGTATTCCAGAATCGCACACCAGCCGCCGGGGCCGGGATTGCCGGAGCAGGCCCCGTCGGTGTAGATGGTCACTGTTTTCATACGAAATCGTTTCCATCAGGTGTGCTGATTTCCGGTTCCGGATTCTGGTTTTCCGCAGGCTCTTCCGGCTCGCGGTCGACGCGGTCGACGGAAATGACGCGGCTGCCGGCTTCAAGGCGCATGAGAATGACGCCCTGCGTGTCGCGGCCGTAGATGTTGATATCCGCCGCCGCCATGCGGATGAGCACGCCGCCGTTTTCGATCAGCATGATATCATCCGCATCGTCCACGATCGCCACGCCCGCGATTCTGCCGGTCTTGGCCGTGATGTTATAGCCCTTGAGGCCCTTGCCGCCGCGGTTCTGCGGACGGCGCTGGCCGTCCTCGCCGAGGCGCAGATAGGCTTCGATCTCCGTGCGCTTGCCGTAGCCGTATTCCGTGACGGAAAGCAGCTGCTTGGCCTTCGCGGCGATTCCCGCGCCGACCACATAGTCGCCCGCGTCCAGCATCATGCCGCGCACACCGGCCGCGTCGCGGCCCATGACGCGCACGTCGTTTTCGTTGAAGCAGATGACCATGCCGTTCGCGCTTGCAAGCAGGATATCCTGCTTGCCGTCGGTCTTCATGACGGCGATCAATTCATCGCCCTCCGAGAGCGTCAGCGCGCGGATACCGGCCTTGCGCGCGGTATTGAGGCTTGCCAGCTCCAGCCGCTTGACGGTGCCGTTTCTGGTGACGAAGACGAGATAATCCTCGTCGAACTCATGCACGGTGATACCCGCCGTGACCTTCTCGCCCGGCTCAAACGGGAGAATGTTGACCAGATTCGTGCCCTTGGCCGTGCGGCCTGCCTCCGGGATCTGATAGCCCTTGCGGCGGTGCACCTTGCCGAGGTTCGTGAAGAAGAGGATATAATCATGTGTGGAGGCGGTGAACACACCCTCTACGAAGTCCTCCTCCTTCGTCGTCATGCCCGTGACGCCTCTGCCGCCGCGCTTCTGGCTGCGGTAGGTCGAGGCGGGAACGCGCTTGCAGTAGCCCGCGTGGGAGAGCGTGAAGACGCACTGTTCTTCTTCGATCAGGTCTTCAATGTCGATCTCGTCCTCGACGTCCTGAATTTCAGTCAGGCGGTCGTCGCCGTATTTGTCGCGGATGGCAGTCAGCTCGTCCTTCAGGACGCCTTTGAGCATTTCCTCGTTCGACAGCAGCTCGCGGTAATATTCGATGCGCTTTTCAAGCTCTGCGTATTCCGCCTCAAGCTTTTCGCGTTCCAGACCCTGCAGGCGCTTGAGCTGCATGTCCAGCACGACCTGCGCCTGAATTTCGGACAGATTGAACCGCTCCATCAGGCGCTCTTTTGCGTTGTCATAGCTTTCGCGGATGGTCTTGATGACCTCGTCGATGTTGTCCTCGGCGATCAGCAGGCCCTGCAGCACGTGCTGCCGGTCGAGCGCTTTTTTGAGGTCGTACTGCGTCCGCTTTGTGATGATCTCCTCCTGGAAGGCGAGATATTCATCGAGCATATGGCGCAGGGACAGAATCTTCGGCTGCTGCTGGTTGTTGACCAGCGCAAGCATCGTCACGCCGAACGTCGTCTGCATCTGCGTCTGGGCAAACAGGCGGTTCAGAACGACCTGCGGGTTCGCGTCCTTTTTGAGTTCAATGACGACGCGCATACCGTTGCGGTCCGTCTCGTCGCGGATGTCGGAAATGCCCTCAAGGCGCTTGTCGCGCACCTGCTCGGCCATGTTGGCGATGAGCTGGCGCTTATTGACCTGATAGGGAAGCTCGGTGACGATGATGCGCTCGCGGTTCTGGCCGAATTCCTCAAACTCCGTCCGGGCGCGGACGGTGATCTTGCCGCGGCCCGTGGCATACGCGGCGCGGATGCCGCTGCGGCCCATGATAATGCCCTTTGTCGGGAAATCCGGACCCTTGATATAGTCCATGAGGTCTGCCAGCTCCGCCTCCGGGTTTTCCAGAATGCAGATACAGGCGTTGATGACCTCGGTCAGATTATGCGGCGGGATATTCGTCGCCATGCCGACGGCAATACCGGACGAGCCGTTGACCAACAGATTCGGGAAGCGCGAGGGAAGAACGCGCGGTTCCTTTCTCGATTCGTCAAAGTTCGGATCCCACAGAACCGTTTCCTTGTCGATATCGCGCAGCATCTCGTTGCAGAGCTTCGACATACGCGCCTCGGTGTAACGATAGGCCGCAGGGGGATCGCCGTCAACGGAACCGAAGTTGCCGTGGCCGTCGACAAGCGGATAGCGCATGGAGAAATCCTGCGCCAGACGGACCATCGCGTCATAGACCGACGCATCGCCGTGCGGATGATACCGGCCCAGCACGTCGCCGACGCACGTCGCCGACTTCTTGAACGGCTTGTCGGATGTCAGACCGTCCTCGTACATGGCGTAGAGAATGCGCCGGTGGACGGGCTTCAGACCGTCGCGTACATCGGGCAGCGCACGGCCGACAATGACGGACATCGCGTAGTCGATGTACGAGCTTTTCATCTCATGCACAAGCTCCGACTGCACGATCCGCTGTTCGGGGAACATGATATCCTCGGGCTTGTAGTCTTTTTTATGTGCCATTTATGCTTTCTCCTTTGTAGGGGCGGACGACTCTGTCCGCCCCAGGGAAGTTGCGTGTTCAGAACTGCTTATTTACAAACAGGGCATTTCTTCCGGGCGGACAGAGCCGTCCGTCCCCTGCGATTTCTTCCAGACAGGTCAGATATCCAGATTCACGACGTATTTCGCGTTTTCTTCGATGAATTCCTTGCGCGGCTCGACGTCCTCGCCCATCAGAACGGTGAAGATCTGGTCGGCCTGCACGGCGTCCTCGAGCGTAATGCGGCGCAGCGTCCGCGTAGTGGGGTCCATGGTCGTTTCCCACAGTTCATGCGGGTTCATTTCGCCGAGACCCTTATACCGGGAGATATCGACCTTCGCGTTCGGGTTGTCCGCGCGCATTTCGGCGGAAATCTGATCGCGCTCCGGGTCAGAATACGCCACACGCTGCGTCTTGCCGCGCGAAAGCTTATAAAGGGGCGGGACAGCGGAATAGACATAGCCGTGCTCGATCAGCGGCCGCATGAAGCGGAAGAAGAAGGTCAGCAGCAGCGTCCGGATATGGCTGCCGTCAACATCAGCATCAGCCATGATGATGACCTTGTGATAGCGCAGTTTGTCGAGGTTGAATTCGTCGCCGATGCCGGCTCCCAGTGCGGTAATGACCGGCTGGAGCTTGTCGTTGCCGTATACCTTGTCAGCCCGGGCCTTTTCCACGTTCAGCATCTTGCCCCAGAGGGGGAGGATGGCCTGGAAGCGGGAATCTCTACCCTGTGTGGCCGAACCGCCTGCGGAATCACCCTCGACGATATAAAGTTCGGTGAGCGTGGGGTCGGTGTCGTTGCAGTCGCGCAGCTTGTCCGGCATCTGACCGGATTCGAGGCCGGTCTTGCGGCGGATGGCCTCGCGGGCCTTCCTGGCGGCCTCGCGTGCGCGGTTGGCCATCATGGCCTTGTCGAGAATCAGTTTGCCGACGGCGGGGTTTTCCTCAAGGAATTCCGTCAGCTGCTGCGTAACGATGTTGCTGACAAGCGTGCGCATGGAGGCGTTGCCGAGCTTGGCCTTTGTCTGGCCCTCGAACTGCGCCTCGGTCAGCTTGACGGAAACGATGGCGGTCAGACCTTCGCGCACATCGTCGCCGGTGACCTTGTCGTCGCCCTTGATATAGCCCTTTTTGACGCCGTAGGCGTTGAGCACGTTTGTCAGCGCCCGCTTAAAGCCCTCCTCGTGCATACCGCCTTCTGGGGTATGGATATCGTTTGCAAACGAGACGATGTTGGAGTTGAACGAGTCGTTATACTGCAGCGCGACCTCCGCCGTGTCGTCTCCCTTGGAGCCGGACATATAGATGACCTGCTCGTGGATCGGCGTTTTGTGGCGGTTGTACCAGCGGACGAATTCGCGGATACCGCCCTCGTAGCACATGGAGTCCATGCGTTCCTTTTCGGGCTTGTCGGCGGATTCGATGCGCTCGTCGCGGATGGTGATATGCAGACCGGCGTTCAGGAACGCCTGCTCGCGCATACGGGTATGGAGCGTTTCGTAGTCATATTCCAGCGTGTCGAACATCTCGGGGTCGGGCTTGAAGGTGACCTTCGTGCCGTGCTTGTCCGTGGTGCCGATGACGCGCATTTCCTGGGTAATATGGCCGCGGGAGAATTTCATCTGATAAATTTTCCCGTCCTTGCTGACCTCGACCTCCAGCCACTCGGAAAGGGCGTTGACGACCGACGCGCCGACGCCGTGCAGACCGCCGGAGACCTTATAGCCCCCGCCGCCGAATTTGCCGCCTGCGTGCAGGACGGTATAGACAACCTCCAGCGCGGGCTTGCCGGTCTGGGCCTGAATGTCGACGGGGATGCCGCGGCCATCGTCGGTGACGGTGATGGTGTTGCCCTCGTTGATGGTCACAACGACGTGCTTGCAGTATCCGGCCAGCGCCTCGTCGATCGCGTTGTCGACGATCTCATAGACCAGATGGTGCAGACCTGAGCTGCTGGTCGAGCCGATGTACATACCAGGCCGCTTTCTGACGGCCTCCAATCCCTCCAGAACCTGGATCTGACTGGCGTTGTATTCGTGTTCGGCTTCGATGATATCTTTGATTTCTTCTGTCATATTGCTTCTCCTTTAGCAGAGATCGGACTGCGCTGCGCGTCCTGCATCCGTTTGAGCAGGACGGCGGCGTTATATTTTGTCAGAATGACGCGGTTTTCTCCGTATTCGCTGACGACCAGAAAAGATTTCGGCAGCTCGTCCGTCGCTTCGACGATGGCGCCGGCCCTTTGGGCCTCCGCGAGAAATTTCCGCGTCCATTTAGAGCAGCTGGTGTTGTCCAGATCAAACACGCCCACGACGGATTCCGACCGGACGGAGAAATCGCCGCCGATATTCAGGTACATGACGCTTCCTCCCGGATCTGTCCGCCCTCCACAAAAATGCGTTTGCCGATATTCGTGATGCGTTCCGGCTCACAGCAGGTGATGAGCACCTGCCCGGAACGGATCTGATTGAGCACAAAATCCTGCCGCCGCGCGTCCAGCTCAGACAGCACGTCGTCCAGCAGCAGAACCGGCTCTTCGCCGGTGTCGGCGCGGAATAATTCGCGCTCGGCCAGCTTGAGACTGATAGCCGCCGTGCGGGTCTGGCCCTGCGAGCCGTAGGCCTTGACGGAGCGCTCGCCGAGAAGCGTTTCAAAATCGTCCTTGTGCGGGCCGGACAGGCACTGGCCGGAATCCAGCTCGGCGCGGTAATGCGCCTGCTGGTGGTCGAGCAGCTGCTGAAAGATGGTCTTTTTATCTGCGAACGGGTCCGTCACGGTCGAGACGGTCTGATAGACGAGGGAAAGCTCCTCCCGGCCGCCGGAAAATTCCGCATGGTACAGCCGTGCCTGTTTGGAAAGCTCCCGCAGGAATTTTGCCCGGTAGGCGATCACGACCGCGCCGACCTGCGCCATGCGGTAGTTGAACTCCGGCAGCGGCTCCAGCAGGGAAGGGGCGTCGTGATAGTCTTTTAAAATTCTTGATTTGCTGTCGTACAGCTTCTGATATTCCGCCAGCGCCTGCGCGTAGCCGGGCCGGAGCTGGCACAGGGCGGTATCGAGAATCTTCCGTCTTCCGGAAGAGCCGCTTTTTAAGATCAGCAGATCGTCCGGACAGAACAGAACGGTCGTCAGCACACCGGAAAGCCCGGCGGCAGACCGCTGCTTCACGCCGCCGATGTAGAGCTGACGCGGCCTCCTGCCGGAAAACAGCACGGCGCGCAGGCTCTGCTCTCTGCCGCCTGAAAACAGGGTGCAGCTTAAATCTGCAAATTCTGCGCCAAAGCGGATCAGCTCCTGATTGCGGGCGGTGCGGAAGCTTTTGCCGGTAGACAAATAAAAAACGGCTTCCAGCAGATTGGTCTTTCCCTGCGCATTTTCTCCGACAATCAGATTGACGCCGGGATGAAAGCTGACGCTGGCCGTCTCGTAATTCCGAAAATCGTAGAGTTGCAGGCTTTGCAGCTTCATGCGCGCTCTTCCGTGACGCGCCAGGTATTCTGCAGGAATGTGACCTCGTCTCCGGGGTGCAGCTTCTTGCCGCGCATCGTGCAGACCTCGCCGTTGACAAGGACTTCACCCTCCTGAATGAAGGTCTTGGCCATGCCGCCGGACTCAATGGCGTTGGCGAATTTTAGAAAATCCTGCAATTTGATAAACTCGGTATGAATAGGGATCTCAATCGGCGCGTCCGAAAGCTTTTTTGTGACTCTGACCTTCATCTTATTCCCCCGCTTTCAGCCGGACCGGCAGGACCATATAGCTGTACCGCTCGGACCCGTCGCAAGGATTCATGACGATGGGGCTCAGGCCGTTGATGAGCTCCAGCGAGCACTCTGCATCCGGGATCGCGCGCAGCGCGTCGAGCAGGTACCGGCAGTTGAAGCCGATCTCCATATCCTGTCCGTCGCCCGCGATCTGGCAGACGTCATGCGCCTCGCCGATGGTGGAGACGGAGCGGAAATCCGCCGTATTCTCGCCGAATTTGCAGCGCACCGGGCTTTTGAGCTTTTCGGAGATGACGACGCTCACGCGGTCAAGACTCTCGAGCATTGCCTTGGTATCCACGGTGACAGAGATGGGGTTGCGGCGCGGGATGGCGTTTTTGTAGTCGAGAAATTCGCCCTCGAGGCGGCGGCAGATCAGCTCGGTCTCTCCCATTTCAAAGAGAATGTGGCGCTGGCCGAGGGTGATGGTCGCGAAAGCGTCGATGTCCTCGCAGATCTTCTCGACCTCGTTGAGCGCAGCGCCGGGCGCGACGAAGGAAAATGCGCCGCCCTCGATCTTTTCAAGCGGTTCTTTGCGCAGCGCAAGGCGGAAGCCGTCGACGGAGACGACGGTCAGCCCATCGGCGCAGACCTCGAATAGAGATCCCATGTGCACGGGGCGCGCCTCGTTTGTCGAAACGGCGAAGCTCGTCTGCTGGATCATGGACTTGAGCGTTTTTTCGGCGATCTGCACGGCGTACTTCTCCTCGACCTCAGGAAGCTCGGGAAAATCCGCGGCGGAAAGACCCATGATGTCAAAGTCTGCGTCGCCGCAGGAAAGATGAATGAGGAATTTGTCGTCCGCGGTGAAGGTCACGACATCGTCGGGCAGTCTTCTTAAAATTTCGCCGATCAGCCGGGCGTTGACGACAAGCTCGCCGTCCTCCGCCGCTTCCACGGGAAAGTGTGTGCGGATACCGGTCTGCATATTGTAGCCCGATACCGTCAGCTTTTCTCCGGCGCAGGTCAGGAGCAGACCTTCGAGCGCAGGAATGGAGCTTTTCGCCGCGACGGCGCGGGAGGCGGTGTTCACTGCATTTTGCAGCAGCAGCTTTTCGCAGGAAAATTTCATAGCGGCGTTCCTTTCGTAAAACGGGTGGAATTTTTCTCTTTTGGAAAAGAAAAAGGATAGTTTTTAGAAATAGCAGCAGTAGGGGCGCAAAACTGTGGAAATCCCAATTTCTGCGTGAAATACCAAGGAAAACTTATCCTGAGGGGAATGTTGAAAAGCGGTATCACTTTCCACAGCAAAAAATCAGGAAAAATTTATCCACAGCTTCCCTATGCACAACTCTGTGGATAATGTGGAAAACTTTTTACCGCTTGGAGTTGATGTTGATGGTGATCTCCTTGATCGTCTGGTTGAAAACAGGATCGGATTTCATCTTCTTTTCGATCTGCTCGAGCGAGTGGATGACGGTCGTATGATCGCGCTTGCCGAATTCGCGGCCAATGTCCGGCGTGGAGAGATTTGTCATGCGGCGCACGAGATACATCGCCGCCTGACGGGCGTTGACCACCTCGCGGCTGCGGGAGGGGCCTTTGATGACCTCTTCGTCGATGCCGAAATAGCGCGAGGTCTCGGTGATGATCATGGCGGCCGTAGGGGCAAGGTTTGCGTTCTTTTTCATAAAGTCCTCGACCGCGCGGTGCGCAGCGTCGGCGTCCATTTCGCGTCCGATGAGGTCGCGGTAAGCGAGGATCTTGTTCATTGTTCCCTCAAGCTGGCGGACGTTGGAGGTGACGTTCTCGGCGATGTACTTGGCAATGTCGTCGTCGATGACCGTGCCCCACTGGGCGGCCTTGTTCTTTACGATGGCAAGGCGCGTTTCAAAGTCGGGCGGCTGCACGTCAACGAGTAAGCCCCACTCAAAGCGCGTTCTCAAACGGTCGTCGAGCAGGTTCATCTCAGAGGGCGGACGGTCGGAGGTCAGAACGATCTGGCGGCCCGCCTCATAGAGCGTGTTGAACGTATGGAAGAATTCGTTCTGCACCTGCTCCTTGCCGGCAACGAACTGCACGTCGTCCACGAGCAGAAGGTCGGCGTCGCGGTACTTGGCGCGGAATTCGCTGCCGCGGCCGGCGCGCACGAGCTCGATGAATTCGTTGATGAAATCGTCGCCCTTGATGTAGATGATCTTGGACGAGGGGCGCGTGGAGCGGATCTGGTGGGCGATGGCGTAGATGAGGTGCGTTTTGCCAAGGCCGGAGTCACCGTAGATGAAGAGGGGGTTATAGTGGTCGCTCGCCCCGTCCGCCACGGCGCGGGCGGCGGCATAGGCCATTTTGTTGGATTCACCCACGACGAAGGTCTCAAAGGTGAATTCGCTGGAATCGAACAGCGAAGCGGATTTTTTCTCTTCGGGGGTGAACAGCGCCGCGCTCTCAGCGCTCGATAAAAGCTTAACGTCGAAATCGGCGGAATAAATGTCCCGCAGGGAATCCTTGATGCGGTCTGCGAACATGGATTCGATGGTGCTGCGCTTGAAATCGTTCGGGCAGTGGAGGTACAGCGTGAGATCCTTGATGGACACGGCTTCCACTTCGTCGAACCAGGTGGAAATGGTCGTTTCCGACAGATCCTGGCTGAGACGGGAGAGAACGATTTTCCAGATGTCTGCAACAGAGTTCACGGAAGCGCTCCTTTCTTTGTTGGAATAAAAGGCTCGTAAGAGCCGAAAATTAACTCCCTATATTATACCAAAAATCGCGCGCAGACGCAACACTTATTCTAAATATAAAATGCTGTTTTTCCATGGAAAAGAGGCGCAGAATCAGGCAAAAGAACACAAGGGATTGATTCTCTTTTCTTCCGCAAACACAAGCGCTTGCGGACAATGGAAACATGCACCAATTTTTGTATTTTTGGTTGACAGAATGCGGCAAAACCGATATAATACTCCCCGTATGCCGCGTCAATACGGCATTTCTTTTATCAACTGCGGTTCGCGAAGAAAGATTTTTTCTCCGCCCGCCGTCGAGTAAGTGCAGCGGCCGGAAGGTCTCTGCCGGTAAAATTTTTCAGGAGGTAAAACGAAATGGCTACTTCTCGCACCTATCAGCCCAAGAAGATCCAGCGCTCCAAGGAGCACGGCTTCCGCAAGAGAATGTCCACTGCCAACGGCCGCAAGGTTCTTGCCCGTCGTCGTGCACGCGGCCGCGCCCGTCTCACCCACTAAGAGCGGGAGCAACTTGCGTATCGTATGCTACAGATGAAACAATGAGGGACGGCTGATGAGAATGTGTTTCGATCGCCGTCCCTTGCAGGCTATACGGACAAAACCGCAGCAGCAGGGAGATCACGCGTGAAAAGCACCACCACCATCAAGGAAAATTACGAATTCCGCCGGATGTACGCAAAGGGTAAATCCGGTGTTTCGTCCTGCCTTGTGGTCTATTACCGGAAAAATAGGCTGGGGCACAATCGCCTCGGCATCACGGTCAGCACCAAGCTCGGCCATGCCGTCGTGCGCAACCGTGTCCGCCGCCGCATCCGCGAGATCTTCCGCCTCAGCCAGGGGAAGATGAAGCAGGGCTACGACATCATCGTCGTCGCCCGCACAAGGGCTGCGCATGCGGATTACTGGGAGCTCAAGCGCGCGTTTGAAAAAACGTGCAAAAAGCTCGGCCTCTGGGAGGTTCAGGCATGAAAAAGCTCATGCTTTCTCTCATCCGGTTTTATCGCGCGGCGATCTCGCCCTACCGTCCCCCCTGCTGCCGCTTTATCCCCACCTGCTCGCAGTACGCGCTCGAGGCCATCGAGAAGTACGGCGCTTTTAAGGGGGGCTGGCTTGCGTTCAAGCGTATCATGCGATGCCATCCGTTCTATAAGGGCGGAAAGATCTACGACCCGGTCCCGTGACCGAACTTAAAACCACGGAGGAAACCAAAGAATGTCAACGATCGGCTATTACATTTGCGTTCCCTTCGCCTGGATCCTGCGCACCTTCTATGAGCTGACCGGCTCCTACGGCTGGGCACTGGTGCTCTTCACGCTCGTCGTGAAGCTCATCACCCTGCCCTTCCAGATGAAGTCGAAAAAGAGCATGATGCGCATGAATCTCTTCCAGCCCAAGATGAAAGAGATCCAGACGAAATACGCCAACAATCCCCAGCGCATGAATGAGGAGATGCAGCTCCTCTACACGCAGGAGCGCTGGTACGGGCTGGTCGATGTGCTGCGCGCCGCGCTTGCCATCACGGAGCGCCCGCGCACCTACATCTGCGAGGCGGACGCCTGGGGAAGTCTGCCCTACGACCTGCTCTCGCTGGCGTA
>ENA-ORNY01001757-ORNY01001757.1-human-gut-metagenome-genome-assembly--contig:-NODE-1757-length-11940-cov-7.356247_pt1 | contig 11940 bp, 9 predicted proteins | sample MGYA00242122_ERZ509036 | MGnify/ENA primary metagenome ERZ509036 (study PRJEB26280, sample SAMEA2338696) | human gut metagenome | biome: human gut; feature: human-associated habitat; material: faeces...
CCAGCCCTGGGAGATTGCCATACCTGCAGCAGTCGTCGGACCGCCGATGTTGGCGTTGGAAGCGATGATGGAGTCTTCAAGGGAAGCCTTGAAGATCTTCGCACCGGCGAAGCAGAACAGCATGTTCACGAGGACCATGATTGCCGTCAGGACGAGCAGCAGCGGGGACTTCGTGAGAACGGTCATGATGTTTGCCGGAACGCCGATGACGAACAGGAACAGGTAAATGAGGTAGGTGCCGATTTCCTGCGAGCCGTGCATCTTTTCAACCTGCTTGTGGCAGAAGGTCGCAACGATGACAGAGATCGTGGTGATCCAGACGTACTGGCTGCCGAGGAACTTGCCGATGAAGTCCAGGAACGCATTGCCTGCGAAGCCGGAGAACAGACCTGCAATGATGCGGGAAACCCAGACGACAATGATGGCGTATGCGAAGTTATAAGCGATGTCCTTCAGGGAGATGTCCTTGCGGGACCAGAACGCAGCAGCCTGCGTCTGCGCAGCTTCCTTGGAAGTGCCCGCCTCGACCTCTTCGATGTGCGGATGACGGAAGTGCTTGCGGAAGAACTTGGAGCCCGCGCAAGCGATCAGGACGAAGAAGTATGCAGCCATCAGCAGGTTATCTGCAACGGTTGCAGCCGCGGTGAGATCGTCACCGGCAGCATACTGAGAAGCCATAGCCGCAAAGTTGACGCCGCCGCCGATGTAGGAGCCGGTCATCATGGAAGCAACGCCGGCCAGGTGCTTGACCTCGCCGCCGGTGCCAGCATAAGCGCCCTTCAGGGCCGTAAAGGCCAGCAGAGCGCCGGCGACGGTGCCCACGGCGCCCAGAAGGAAGACGATAAGCATCTTACCGGTGAGCTTACCGATCTTCTTCAGGTTGCACTGCAGCAGCAGCAGGGGGATGCCCATGGGGACGATGACGCCCCAGACGATATCGTCATACAGGACGCAGCTGGTGGGGATGATACCCAGGTTGGCGGAGACCATGGCAATAATCAGAGCAATGATCGCGCCGGAGACCTTGGAAGCCCATTTGTACTTCTGCTCCAGCCAGATGGAAAACGCCACGGCAAGGCACATGACGCCCAGCAGGCCCCAAGTGTTATCCGGGGAGATCAGCGTATGGCCAAACCATTTTTCGAACAATGTCATACTTGTTCCTCCTTTTTCTATTCGACACAGCTTCCCTGCGGAGAATGTCCCTCCGCCGCGGCCTGCCTCGGGCCGAGAAAAGCGATCGATCTGTTATCATTATATTTATGGCTATTTTGTAAATCAAGCAGACGGCAAAAAAACGGTAAATTTTTTTGAAACTTTCAGGGAAGAAAGAAAAAGTTTGATGTTTTTTTCGGGGGACAGGGGGCTTTTTGCGCAAAAAAACAGGGCAAAGCGCCCTGCTTTTTATCTGTTTTCAAAATATTTCTTAATGATCAGAGCTCCAGCTCCAGCTCGACGGGGCAATGATCCGAGCCGTAAACATCCTGCAGGATCCGGGCGGCGGTGACGCGCTCTCGAAGCCGGTCGGAGACCAGAAAATAGTCGATGCGCCAGCCTGCGTTGTTTTCCCTCGCGTGGAAGCGGTAGCTCCACCACGAGTATACGCCCGCCAGGTTCGGGTGCAGGCGGCGGAACGTATCGGCAAAGCCGGAGGAAAGAAGCTCGGTCATTTTCGCGCGCTCCTCATCAGAAAAGCCCGCGTTCTGCCGGTTCGCCTTTGGGTTTTTGATGTCGATCTCCTCATGCGCGACGTTCAGATCGCCGCAGTAAACGACCGGCTTTTCCGCGTCCAGCCGCAGCAGATACGCGCGCAGCGCGTCTTCCCACTCCATGCGGTATGGAAGGCGCTTGAGGCCGTCCTGCGAATTGGGCGTATAGCAGCAGACGAGATAGAATTCCGGGTACTCCGCCGTGATGAGCCGCCCCTCGTGGTCATGCTCGTCGAGTCCGAGTCCATACCGAACAGAAAGCGGGGCCTGCTTCGTCAGAATCGCCGTGCCGGAATAGCCCTTTTTCTCGGCGGAATAAAAATAGCGGTGATAGCCGTCCAGCTCGAAGACGGCCTGCTCCGGCTGGAGCTTCGTCTCCTGCAGGCAGATCACATCGGCATTTTCATGCGCACAGTAGTCAAGAAAGCCCTTGCCGAGACACGCCCGCAGGCCGTTGACATTCCAGGATACCAGTTTCATAGATACCTCCAGGTGAAAAAAATCTTCCCGTGGGCGGGAAGAGACAGAGTGTGAAAAGAGCTTGCGGATTTATGGGACAGTATGGGTTCGCCGCAGTCCTGTAGGGGCCGATGCCCACATCGGCCCGCTGGGAAGTTGCGAATTTTCCGCAGATTTCCGTAAAACCGGTACATTCTGCGGGCGGACAGAGTCGTCCGCCCCTACAGGAGAGAGCGGGGGGCGTTGTAGGGGCCGACGACTCTGTCGGCCCAAAAAATATAACGAATTCGCCGAGAATTCCCGTAAAACCGGTGCAATCTGCGCGGGCCGATGTAGGCATCGGTCTATGCTTTTCGCCCCTGCCTGCTGCAACCCCTCAGTCAGGGGAGCCGTTATTCTGCTGTTTCCTCCGCGGCCGTTTCCGGCAGCTGCATATCGTCGAAGGCGTTCTGGGCGTCGTCGAAGATCACCTGTACCTCGGCGAACGCGTCCTGCAGGCGGGAAAGACCGGTAGACAGGTCGGCGGCCAGCGCGGCGATCTCCTCGCCGGAATCCATGTAGCGGGTGCGCGCATCCTCGCAGAGGTTGGACAGCTGCGCGTAGATGCGCCGGGCGCGCACGGCGGCATTGCGCTCGGTCTGCTCGGCGCGGCGGTAAGCGGTCAGCTCCTTTTCGGTGAGCGACGGCTCCTGCGCCGGTTCATCCGGCTCATTTTCTGTTTCCGGCTCTTCCGGCTGCGGCACCGGCTCCGACGGCTGCGGGTCGGGGCGCGTCAGCAGTTCCTGTTGCGCCTCTTCGGCCTTTTTCAACTGCTCCGCCAGATCAGAGCCTTCCTGCGCGAGCGCGTTCACCTGCCCGGAAAGCGCGTCGTTGTCCGCCTGTGCCTGCTCCAGACGCTTCTGCAGACCTGCCAGTTCGACCTGAAGGCGCGCATTTTCAGCGGCAAGCTTATCGCGCTCGTCGGTCAGCTTGCGCAGAGCCTTCTGGTGCTCAATGGATGTCGATTCGATATAATTGACAACGTCGGTGCGGTTAAAGCCGCTGACCGCCGTGCGGAACTTTGAAAAATCAGACACCTGTTGTTCCTCCTGATTTCCGATTTTGCCTCAGTATATCACAAAAAACGGCAAAAAACAACCTGCCCGCCGCCGCCTTTGCGGATTTCACGAATTGTTCACAGACAGTGGTTTTTCATTTGTATGATTGCAGATACGGGAAAAGACTGATATAATAGATTTTATCTGAAAGACAGTGAGGAAACGAAGCATGGAATACAACAAGCTGATCGCCGAGCTGCATACCGGCGACGATGTAGAGGGCTTTTATGTTCTGAAGGACGCGTTTTTGAAGACGACGGCGGCGGGAAAGCCGTTTTTGTCCGGCGTTCTGGCCGACCGCTCCGGCGTGATCGATCTGAAGGTCTGGGACTATTCCGGCCCCATCGGCGCGCGGCCGGACGATATCGGCCGCGTCGTCAAGATCCGTGGGCAGGTGTCGGAGTTCAAGGGTGCGCCGCAGCTGACGGCGGGCCGCATCCGCATGGCGGATGGGAACGACCAGTATGATCTTTCCGCCCTTGTGCCGACTGCGCCCATCGACGCGGACGCGCGTGTCGCGGAAATTGAGCGCATGATCGACTCCATGGAGGACGGGGAGTATCAGTCCGTCGCCCGCACGATGCTTGCGCGGCATCTGGACGCGTTCCGTTCCATCCCGGCGGCCAAGAGCGTCCACCACAGCTTTCTGTCCGGGCTTCTCATGCACACGTCCAATATGCTGCGGCTGGCGGATTTTCTGGCCGGGCTTTACGGGGAGATCATCGACCGGAGCCTGCTGCTGACGGGAACGCTGCTGCATGATTTCGCGAAGGAAAAGGAATTTACGTTCTCCGGTCTTGGGCTGGTCACGGACTATTCCCTGCCCGGCCAGCTGATCGGCCATCTGGTGATGGGCGCGCAGGAGGTGCAGCAGTGCGCGCAGGAGCTTGGCATTTCCGAGGAAAAGAGCCTGCTTTTGCAGCACATGATCCTCTCGCACCATGGCGAACCGGAGTTCGGCGCGGCTGTGCGCCCGATGTGCGCCGAGGCAGAGCTGCTCTCCGAGATCGACCTCATCGACAGCCGCATGGAGATCTACGCCGAGGCGCTGCAGGATCTGCCCGTCGGAAGCTTCTCCAACCGCATTTTCGCGCTGGACAAGAAAATCTACCGTCACGGGTGATGCGGTAAGAATGCCCGGCGGCAGGCGCAGCACGCGACCCGTCTGCTGCGGTCAGCATTCTGACGGCCAGAAAAACGGGGCTGCAGCGAAATGAAACACGCTGTAGCCCCGTTGACTATTCGATCAGACAGACGGCATGGGCGGCGATCCCCTCGCCGGAGCCGGTGAAGCCGAGGCGCTCCTCCGTCGTTGCCTTGACGCTGATGTTCCCAAGACCGGTATGCAGTGCGCCCGCGATATTCCGGCGCATCTGCTCGATATGCGGCGCGAGCTTTGGCCGCTGGGCGATGATGGTCGCATCGAGGTTGCCGAGGCGGTATCCGGCTCCTTCAAGCCTGCGGCTGACCTCGCGCAGCAGCTCCATGCTGTCCGCGCCGAGATAGCGGTCGTCGTTGTCCGGGAAGAGCTTGCCGATGTCGCCCATCGCTGCCGCGCCAAGCAGCGCGTCTATGACGGCATGGACGAGCACATCCGCGTCGGAATGGCCGTCCAGCCCCTTTTCATACGGGATCGTCACCCCGCCCAAAATCAGCGCCCGGCCGGAAACCAGCCGGTGAACGTCGTAGCCGTGGCCGATCCTCATGCGTTTGCCCTCCGGCGCAGGATCAGCGCGGCCAGCTCCAGATCGAGCGGCGTTGTGATCTTCAGGTTCTCTTCATCGCCGTCGGTCAGCTGCACGGGCATACCGAGCGCCTCAACGGCGCTGCAGTCGTCTGTGAGCGCGATGCCCTGCTCTTTCGCGTTCTGCAGGGCTGCGGCAAGCAGATCGCGGTCGAAGACCTGCGGGGTCTGGACGGCGTAGAGCGTACTGCGGTCTGGGGTCCCGTCGACCGCACCGCCGGTCGAGACTTTGATGGTGTCCTTGACGCGCACGGCGGGCGCCGCGGCGGCGAACTTCTTTGCCTTGGAAACAGCGCGGCAGATGACTGCGTCGGTCACAAGCGGGCGTGCGCCGTCGTGGACAGCGACGAGCTGCGCCCGGTCGGACACGGCGGCAAGGCCCGCCATAACGGAATCCGTCCGCGTTTCGCCGCCCGCGACGACCATGCGCATTTTGTCATACGCTTTGAGATACCGGCTGACCTTTTCCAGCAGCTCCTGCTGCGTGACAACGATGATCTCGTCGATCATGGCGCATTTGTCAAACACGTCGACCGTCCGGCAGATGACCGGCAGGTTTTCCAGTACCGTCAGGATTTTATTCGTGCCGCCCATGCGCGAGGATGTGCCTGCGGCGACGATCACGGCGGCGCAGTAGGGCCGCCCGATTTTTTCCTTGATCGCAAGTCCCTTACGGAGGCCTTCACTCAGCTTCATATCGTTTCTCCTGTTCACAGCGCCCGCACGAGCGTTTTATAGGTCTCGCCGCGCACCATAAAGTTTTTGAACTGGTCGAACGCGGCGCAGGCCGGGGACAGCGTCACGATATCACCGGGGACAGTGTGCCGCTTTGCCAGCCGCACCGCTTCTTCGAGCGTCTGCGCGTGCAGGATCTCCGGCTGTCCGGGCCGGTAGTCCGGCGCAGACTTGACCGCCGCTTCGATCTTCTCCGCCGTTGCGCCGCAGAGGATCAGCAGGCGCACGTGCGCGCAGATCTCCGGCCCCAGCGCGTCGAATGGGATCTTCTTGTCATAGCCGCCCGCGATGAGAACCAGCTTCTGGCGGAACGAATGCAGGCCCGCGATCGTGCGCGACGGGCTGGACGCGATGGAGTCATTATAATATTTCACGCCGTCCAGCTCGCGAACGAACTCAATGCGGTGCTCCACACCCGCGAATGTGCGCGCGATCTCGTCAATATCCTCGTCCTCCGCAAGTCCTTCGACGGCACAGGCGGCGGCCATATAGTTTTCGATGTTGTGGACGCCCGGGATGCGGATGTCGGCGGCGGCCATGATCTTTTTTCCGTTCCGGCAGATCACGCCGTCTTCCAGATACACGCCGTTTTCCGGCCTTGCCAGCCGGGAGAAGAACTCCACGGTTCCCTTCGCGTCGGCGGCGAAGCCGCGCGTGATATCGTTATCGTAGTTCAGGACGACCTTGCCGGTTTCGTTCTGATACTCGAAGACGTTTTTCTTGGCCTGCACATACTCGGCCATGTCCTTGTGCACGTCCAGATGGTTCGGGGCCACGTTCGTCACGACGGCAATGTCGGCAGAGCGCTCCATCGTCATGAGCTGGAAGGAACTGAGCTCGACCACGGCAATGTCCGCCGGCGTCATGTCCGCCGCCTGCGGCAGAAGGGGCGCGCCAATGTTGCCGCCGACCCAGACGCGGTGGCCCGCGTGCTCCAAAATTTTTGCGATCAGGGTCGTGGTGGTCGTTTTGCCGTCGGAGCCGGTCACGGCGATGATGCGGCAGGGGCAGACCTCGAAGAACGCTTCCATTTCACTGGTAAGCTCCGCGCCCTTTTCGCGCAGCCGGCGCAGCGCCGGGATATCCGGGTGCATACCGGGCGTGCGGAAGACGATATCAGCCTGCACATCGTCAAGATAATGCTCTCCGACATGGAGCACGGTGCCCGCCCGCTCCAGCTCCAGAACCTCCGCGTCGAGCTTTTCCCGCGGCGTTTTGTCGCAGGCCAGCACGTGCAGTCCGCGCGCAAGGAGCATCCGGATGAGCGGCCGGTTGCTCACGCCGATGCCGAGCACGGCGATTTTTTTATCAATCAGGGAATCAAAATACTGGTCGACAAGATGATTCATATCCAAAAGCCTCTTTTAAAATTTCCTGCCTGTATTATATCCGCGCGGGAAAGAAATTGCAATCCATTTGACTTTTTCCTGCAAATAAAGTACAATACTTCCGCGACCGGGTCGGACAGTCGCGGGCGCAGCGCCGAAAGGCCGCGCATGAGGAAAGTCCGGGCTCCGCAGGGCAAGGATAACGGGTAACGCCCGCCCAGAGCGATCTGAGGAAAAGTGCAACAGAAATAAACCGCCGGAGGCGGCTCGCGCCGCCTCCGGCAAGGGTGGAAAGGTGCGGTAAGAGCGCACCCAATGGCGTGTGAAAGCGTCCATTGCTGTAAACTCTATCCGGAGCAACACCGCAGAGGAGGCAAGGCCTGCCCGGCTGCTTCCGAGAAGGTGGCTGGAGCGCACCGGCAACGGTGCGCCTAGATAGATGACTGTCGATGACAGAACCCGGCTTACAGACCCGATCGTAAAAAACGCCTCCGCTGAAAAGCGGGGGCGTTTTTTTCGGGCTGCCGGCAGGCAGGCGCTTATTTGCCGCTTGCGCCGTAGTTGGACAGGACACGGGCGGAGGGGTCTTTTACATCGCAGCCCTTCCACGCTTTGTTCGGCATCCAGAAGTCCTTGACCATGTCCGCCTGACCGGGATAGTATTTCTCAAAAATATCGCGGTACAGAAGGCTTTCCTTTGTAAACGGCTTTGCAAACGTGTATTTTTCGCAGCCTCTTCCAAACGCTTCATCGGAATAGAGGCTTTCGGCATACGCCTTCAGATCGTCGACCATGGAGTGGCCCACGGCGTCGGAGAAGGCCGCCTTCTGCCGCCAGAGGATATCGTCCGGCAGGATATGATCGTCCGCGAACGCCTTACGCAGGAGGTATTTGCCCATGTCATACGTGTTCAGCTTCAGCTCCGGACGGATGGACATGACGTATTTTACAAAATCCAGATCGCCGAACGGGACTCTGGCTTCGAGCGAGTTGACGGAAATGCAGCGGTCGGCGCGCAGGACATCGTACATATAAAGCTCGTCCACGCGCTTTTTTGCCTCCTGCTGGAAGGCCTCGGCGCTGGGGGCAAAATCGGTGTATTTATAGCCGAACAGCTCGTCGGAAATTTCGCCGGTCATGAGGACGCGCACGTCCGTCTGCTCGTGGATAGCCTTGCAGCACAGGTACATCCCCATGCTGGCGCGTATGGTCGTGATGTCATAGGTTCCGAGCAGAGCGATGACCGTTTCGAGGGAGTCCAGCACCTGCTGCCGCGTCATGGTGACCTCGGTGTGCTCCGCGCCAATGAAATCAGCGGTTTCCTTCGCATATTTAAGGTCGATGGGATCCAGGTCCATGCCGATGGCGAACGTGCGGATCTTCTTGCCGAGAAGCTTGGCCGAGATCGCGCAGACAAGGCTGGAATCGAGGCCGCCGGAGAGCAGGAAGCCGAGCGGCGCGTCCGCGTCGAGCCGCTTTTCCACGGCGGAGATCAGCTTTTCACGGATCTTTTTCGTGACGGTGTCCAGATCGTCGCTTGAATACCTCGTGACAGTGGTCAGATCGGTATAGCGGACAAATTTGCCGTCCTTATAATAATGTCCCGGCGGGAACGGGAAGACGTGCGTACAGAGGCCGGCGAGATTTTTCGCTTCGCTGGCGAAGATGATCGAGCCGTCGGCAAGATAGCCGTAAAACAGCGGGCGGATGCCGATGGGATCACGCGCGGCGACAAGGGAATCGGAAGCCGAATCATAGATGATCATGGCGAACTCTGCGTCAAGCCCGGCAAACATCTCGGTACCGTATTCCTGCCACAGGGGAAGGATAATTTCGCAGTCGGAATCGGACGCGAAGACATAGCCCTTGGCTTCGAGCGCCTTTTTGACCGGTCGGAAGCCGTACAGCTCGCCGTTGCACACGGCCATATCGCCGCCGCGATGGAACGGCTGCATTCCCTCCGGGTGCAGGCCCATGATGGCCAGACGATGGAAGCCCAGCATACCGCTGCCTGCGGGCTCAAGCCGGGTATCGTCCGGGCCGCGGGATTTTGTTTTTTCAAAATACGGGAGAATCTGTTCCTTTTTGAGACTGGGGGACGTAAAACCAAAAATTGCGCACATAAAAAGCACCTCCGAATCATTTGCGCAGCATTGCCTGAAAATAAATTTTAGGACGAATTGCTGCCGATCCGCGGTGCCACCTAACTTACTGGAATACCCAGTCTCTTTTCCGGGACTCTGACAAGCCCCTGCGCTTTAACGCCGCGCTGCGCGTCTTCCCTACTGCGGTGTTCCGGTTCAGGTCGCTGCTAAGAAGTGTTCGTTCACGAAGGCGCTGGCGCCGGGATCCCAGCATCCCCGGCTCTCTGCGGCCATGTCCTGCGTTACTTTTCTTCCTCATTGCATTTTGCGATATTCTTTTATTGAGTGAAGCTTTAAATGATGGAACAATTCTACACCCGGCATCCCGATTCGTCAAGCGTGCAGGTTTGACAAACTATATGCCCGCCGGATTTTCATTTTTGTACAGTTTGAATTTTCGCAATACGTGCGGCAAATTCCGTGATCCGTGCGTCGATCCCGTCCGCAGTCCGGACGGAGCCGGGGTCGTGCGCCGTCTGCATAAGGCAGAAGTCCGGCGGCAGGATGGCCGTCTTGTTCAGGCACATTGCGCCCAGCAGCTGCCGCGCGACGATATCGCTGCCGGAATAGCCGGAAACGACAATGCCGTACAGATATTTCTGATACAGATCCTGCTTGACGAGCAGATTGGTCAGGCGGTTGAACAGCGCCATGATATTGGCGCTGACCGCGTCGTTATAATTCGGGCACAGGAAGAGCATCGCGTCGCAGGCGCTGATGGCGGGCAGAACCTCGTCGGAGATGCTTCCGCCGTAGAAACAGCGGCTCTGCGCGGCAAAGTGCAGGCAGGCTTCATACGAGCAGCCCCGGCAGTCGTGGATGGAGCCGTTCTGCAGGGAAATGGTCTTTGTTTCAAATGCATCCGGCAGACGCGCAAGCACCTGTTCGCCGAGCCAGACCGTATTGGAGCGCTTGTTATCCGACGCGTGGAGCATGAGAAGCTTTGGCCGGGCAAAGCACGGCGGCTCAAACTCCAGAAGCCGCTGTGCCAGCTGGCGCAGCTGGTGCGCATAGGTCTGCTCCCAGCTCAGATGCAGGATCCCAGCCTGAATATGCTGGTTGTAAAGAGAACCCGTCCCCTCGACGAGCGGCTTGCCGGGAAACGCGCAGCCTGCCTGATTTGCCGCAAGAACCAGCTCCCGCGCGGTCTGCTTCGTATAAAGCTCCCCTGCCCCGTCGACGATCACGCCGCCATAGCTGCCGGACAGACAGTCCGGATGCTTCCGAAGCGTCCGCAGCAGGCGGCAAACCGTCTCATCCGGGCCGTATTCATCCAGCGCGGCGGCAAAAAGCAGGCGGCAGCCCGCCGCCTGTTCGATTCTCTCCGGCGGAAGCTCCTTCACGCGGAGCCCGGCCAGCGCCTGCGGCAGCAGGCGCTCCAGCCGCGCACTATGGCCGATGCGCACCAACGTCAGTTCCTGTTCCATGTCAGTATTCGAACGCCTCCAATGCGGTATGCGTCGTTTGTAATTCTTCCAGAAGCGCGGGGGCGATCTTCTCCCGGATGAGGCTGACGCCGAACGGCGTCATGCGGCTGCGGCAGCCGAAATACGCGCCGCCGAGCGGCACCGCACCGAAGTGCTCCTGCCCGCGCACAAGCCGCAGAATACTCACTGCGGCTGAGGACAGTGCGGGGGCCAGGTACGGCTTGAAGCCAAGCTCCCGCACGCGCAGATTCGCCGTGCGGGTCTGTTCGGTCAGCCTTGCGGAGAGGGCCGCGTCATAGTCCGGGCCGCAGCTGTTCGCGCAGACGAGTCCCTGCCCGTGCGGGCCGTAGACGCGCAGCTTCTCTTCATTTAATCCCAGCTGCCGCGCGTAATACGCGCAGCGCGCGGCCATCACGCCGAGGCCGAAGCCCTGAATCTGCTCGGGGAGCAGGCCGGAAAAATCATACTCCCCTGCCCCGTTCTGATTGCTTTGCAGAAAAACAGAGCGCGACAGGTGGTCGACCGGGTCGGAGATCTGGCAGAACAGGCCGGTGAAGCCGGTGCTGCGCGCCATGCGGGCATACGCGCCCACCATGGCGCGGTTGGCCTCGTACTGCGCCATACGCACGTCCTTCACCGCCGTATCCAGTCCCGGCACGCCGCGCGAGGCCGTAAAGGCGAACAGGTCGCAGCGGAACAGATCCTGTTCCTCACAGATCACGACCTCCGGCAGCGTCCGGCCGTCCGCGGAGAGGACCTGATTCAGCTCCATCTCATACCGCTGGCACTGCGCCCGGTTCGGGTCGAAGATCTGGACCTTCGTAAGCTCGCGGCCCAGCAGCTTCAGAGCCAGCAGCGCCGTCCCGCCCACGTCGCCGAGGCCGACGAGCGTGAGGACGAGGCCGTCTTTCTTCGCCGCGCTCCATGCCTGCAGGATGGAAAACGCGCGGGAAAACGCTGCATTCAACACGCCCGCGCCGTGCGCGCGCACGAATGCCGCCAGCTCCCCTTCCGCCGGGGAAGACGGGGTCAGGCAGCCGATGCCCTCGGGCTCATCCAGCTCGGACAGGTCCCGGATGGGATACAGGCCGCGCGCGCGCAGCGGATCGCGCCGCACCAGAAACACCAGCGGCGCAAACACCTCGCCGCACATCTCCGCCCCTCGCGGGAACAAAGCCTCCTCCTCTGCCGCCAGGCAGAAGCCCTTCCATCGTCTCAGGATCATGCTGATCACCTTTCTTTTCATATTTTCCCCAAGGGCTCCCCTTCCAGGGGCCGATTCCCCCTATCAGGGGGA
>ENA-ORNY01001763-ORNY01001763.1-human-gut-metagenome-genome-assembly--contig:-NODE-1763-length-11908-cov-7.596473_pt1 | contig 11908 bp, 10 predicted proteins | sample MGYA00242122_ERZ509036 | MGnify/ENA primary metagenome ERZ509036 (study PRJEB26280, sample SAMEA2338696) | human gut metagenome | biome: human gut; feature: human-associated habitat; material: faeces...
CTGCCGATAGCCGTGATAGAAAACTGCAATCCCATAGGCACACCGATGTAGAGCAGCGTCTTAGCCAGTTTCGACTGGAACCGGCGTTCTTCCGGAGTACCTTGCAATATTTCAAACTTCCGGTACATATAAATGTAGCAGAGAACAGCCGACAATCCTTGCGAAAAGACAGTAGCAATAGCAGCTCCCGCCACTCCCCAGTCAAGTACCAGAATACAGAACAAGTCGAGAATGATATTCAGAACAGCCGCAAACAACAGAAACCAGAAAGGCGTCTTACTGTCTCCCAACGCACGGATAATGCTCGAAAGAAGATTATAGAAAAAAGTAAAAGGTACCCCGATAAACGTGACAAGCAGATAAGCATACGCCCCTTCGAATATATTCTCCGGTGTACGCATCATCTGAAGAATATCCGCACACAAGATACTGGTAACAATAGCGATAGTGACAGACATCACCACAGAGAGCTTCAGACTGACGGATATGTAACTGCGCATCGTGCTATAATCCCTCGCTCCAAACTTCTGTGCCACGGGAATACCGAACCCTCCGCAACATCCGTTGCAGAACCCCAAGATAAGGAATACCACCGATGTGCTGGCCCCTACCGAAGCCAACGCATTAATACCCAGAAACTTTCCAACGATTGCCGCATCGACAAGCGAGTACGTTTGTTGCAGCAGATTGCCAAGCAAAAGCGGCAGTGTAAACTTTAAAATCAACGGTAATGCCGGCCCTGCCGTCATCTCTTTAGAAGTTGCCATACGTCTATGTCCTAAAATTGCGCGCAAAGATAATAAAACTCACTCACATACGGATGGATTTCAGAGGAATAATGCAAAGTGCTTGGACGAGAAAGGGATAAGTCGTTTTGTTCCACATTCTTCCATTTGAGGTTTTTGACCTGTTTTTGGGGAGTTAGGCAAACAAATCGCTACTTATCCGTTGCCTTTTCGGGATTGAAAATAGGTATGAAATTTACTTCCAAAACTGTTTTTCTACCCCTGTTCACCACCGCAAGAACGCTGTTCTGTCTGTTTTTTGCTAATGCAAAGTTAGTCAAAATTTTCCGTATCAGGAAAAAATACAGTCTCAGATTGGAAGTCAAGGGGGCTTTTTCTATATTCCGCTATATTTTTCATGCCATTCATTTGCTCGCTATATAATAATTTTGCAAACAAAGGAATAGGTTATGAATCAGGCAAATGTAAAGGTGTCGTTCTACCTGAAAAAGAGCGAGGCGGATGCCAATGGCGAATGTCCGGTAATGGCTAAGTTGAACATCGGAAAATACTCTGAAGCGGCATTCAGCGTGAAGATGAAAGTGCCGCAATCCCGATGGACTTCGGGGCGTGCGTCTGGCAAGAGTGTGACGGCAAAGGAAATCAACAACCGGCTGGATGAGATCCGTGCGGTGGCGTTGAGTATCTATAACGAGCAGTCTGCCGTCCGTGACGGTGTGACCGCTGAGGAAGTGAAAAGCATTTTGCTTGGAATGGCAAGCGGGCAGGAAACACTGTTGAGCTATTTCAGGCAATTCATCAACAACTTTGAAAAGCGAGTTGGAGTCAACCGCACAGCCAAAAGTTTGCAGGCATACCGCAATGCCTATAGGCACATTGAGAAGTTTCTGCAAGAAAAATACAGGCTAACGGATATTCCTTTCTCGGCATTGGACCGCTCCTTCATCGACAAATACGACCTGTACCTTCGTACCGAACGCAATCTCGCTCCCGGAACCGTCATCAACCTGACCGTCCAACTGAAAACCATCGTGGGTGAGGCTATCGCTGACGGTATCATTACCGTTTATCCGTTCATGGGTTACGAGCCGATTCGTCCGAAAGCGGTGCAGAAGTATCTTACCGATGAAGAGCTGCAACGGCTTATGACCACTCCGCTCCATAGGCAGACACTTTACCTTGTCCGTGACATGTTCCTGTTTTCCTGCTTCACCGGCATTTCATACAGGGATATGCGCTCGCTGACAAAAGAAAACCTGTCGCTTGCGGAAGACGGCACATGGTGGATTAAAAGTGCCCGCCAGAAGACCAAGATAGAATTTGAAATCCCCTTGTTGGACTTGCCGTTACAGATTCTGAAAAAGTACAGTGATGCCGTTTCTGATAACAGGCTGCTACCGATGTATTGTAATTCCAACATGAATCTCTACCTGAAAGAGATTGCCCGGATTTGCAACATCAACCGTCCGCTGGTATTTCACGTGGCCAGGCACACCTACGCCACGGAAATCACCCTTTCGCATGGGGTTCCTCTTGAAACCGTCAGCAAAATGCTCGGACATAGCCGGATTGAAACCACACGTATTTACGCGAAAGTGACCGATGACAAGATTGATTCCGACACAAGGACTTTGAACCGGAAAATATCGGAACGTTTTTCCGTCGTGATTTGATTACCTCTTAAAAAAACAAGAACATGGAAAAGAATATAGAAAACCAGAATATCAAGCGGCGTAGTACATTTGCCGTATTGTTCTATATAAACCGCACGAAAGTCCGCAAGGACGGAATGTGCCAGTTATTGTGCAAGGTAAGCATCGATGCCGAATGGGCACAGATAGGAACCAAAGTATCCGTCAATCCCTCTATTTGGAATCCCGACAAAGGACGCGCCGACGGACGGAGTGAAAATGCAGTTACGGTGAACCGCGCCATAGATGACCTGACAGACGAGATAACCGGACATTACGACAGGATAAAGAACAGTCTGGGGTTCATTACAGCGGAACTTGTCAAGAATGCAGTCAAAGGCATCGGGCAGAAACCACTTACCCTGCTTGCCTTGTTCAGGGAGCATAACGAGGAGTTCAAGAAGCGTATCGGGATAGACCGCATACAGGAAACATACGACTCCTACAAGCGTTCCTACAAGCACCTTTCCGCTTTTGTTCAGGAGAAGAAAGGCGTGGAGGACGTGACATTGAGAAGCCTTGACCGTGCGTTTTATGACGACTTCGAGTTGTTCCTGCGCACGAACCGCAACCAAAAACCCAAGACCGTACATGAACACCTGTACCGCCTGAAGAAGCTGACAATGCGGGCGGTCAGCCAGGGGACATTGCGCCGTGACCCTTACTGCCGCCTGCATCCCGAACTGCCAAAAAGAAAAAGCCGGCACATGAAATTGGAGGACTTGAAGACACTGATGACCACCCCGGTGGAGAAGCCTCAACTGCAATTCGTAAGGGATATGTTCATTTTCTCGACATTTACCGGATTGGCGTATGCGGACTTGAAAAAACTGTCGGTCAATGATGTCACGCAGGCTGAGGACGGCACATGGTGGATTCACATCCACAGGCAAAAGACGGATACGCTTTCGTCTGTCCGCCTGTTGGATATTCCCCTTCAAATCATCGAGAAATATCGTAGCCAAAGAACCGGGGACAAGGTATTCAATGTTTACAATCGTGGATATTTTATAACATTGACACGAGAGCTGGGACAGGTATATGGCTTTGATTTGACCTACCATCAGGCCAGGCATAATTTCGGGACCCACATCACCCTCTCGCTCGGTGTGCCGATAGAGACGGTCAGCCGCATGATGGGACACAACTCCATTTCCACCACCCAGCTGTATGCCCAAGTAACGGACACCAAAGTGGACGAGGATATGAAACGGCTAAAGTCCACAGGTTTCGGGAAACAGATACAGCTTTGCGAAGAAGATTTCATCGTCAAGAAAAAACGGGGAAGAAAGTCTGAAATGGCATAAAATAAAAACGGAGAAATGCCCTTTGTAAAAAGGAAATCATTTCTCCGTCTCTTTTAGTGAACGATGCTATACCCATCGTTGTTCTTCCCGGCAACGCTTGTAGGAATCCTCCAGTATCTTCAGAATATCCGATTCCTTATACAGAGTCTTGCCCTGCACCATGTAATAAGGAACCACCCCGAATGTCCGGTACTCCTGCAATGTGCGCCTGCTTACCCGCAGGACTTTGGAGAGTTCCTCGTCAGTGAGGAAGCGCTCACCGTTAAAGAGGGATTTCGGCATCTTCTCAATCACGGAGAGCATCTTCTCCATTTTTTCCAGCCCTTGAAACATCACGTCGATCCGAGGGTCTTTGTCGTCCAAGAAATGATAGCTCATAATCTGCTTTTTATTAAAGGGTGATAATTCAAATCCAACAATCTCTGTACGTCTTCAGGCTTGTAGAACAGCTTGTTCTTGATACGGCTGAAAGGCAATATCCCTTTGTTGCGATATACCTGTAGTGTCTTCTTGTTGATGCGAAGCACATCGCACACCTCCTGATTATCCAGCCAGTTTTTCAAGCCGAGGTCCTCGGCCGGACGGCATACCCGCGTCATCCGTTCCTCAAAATCACAGAACCGGACACGCAATTCTTCAAAAGTCTGTTTGTCAACACATATTATTTCCATAATCCTTGCTTCATTTTAATTAAACATTTGGCTGATGTCTGAACCTCGCCGGCAATGACTTGCCCTTTTGGTTGAGGAACGCCTCCACTTCGGATGCCTTGTAGTAGGTTCTCCCGTCAATCATGTAATAGGTCACGAGCTTCTTCTGGCGGTAACGCGCCAGCGTGCGTTTGGTGATGCCGAGCAGCCGGCACAGGTCGTAGTTGTCCAAGAGCGTGTCGCCGTCCAGGCATTCCTTCAGCTTGTTCATACGCTCCAATGCCCGCTCTATCCTGTCGAACCGTTCCATGATTTGGGCGAACATCTCGCTGTTTATCTGTAACATGAGTAATCTGTTTTAAGTGTAACTTATCGTTTGCTTACACCTTGTTGCGCAACAGGTTATATCATATTATAAGGCCAACAGCGTACCAATGACACCGATAGACACCAAGAGGAACTGATATAACATTGTATATCAGTGAAATAAAAATCTGAGGCTGTAAAAATGAATAAATGGCGAATCTTGCAAATTGCAAGATTTCCTTGCAGGATGCAATGGACTATCGCGAGGATTTGCGATAAATGAGACGGACAATCCCGTTTTTGAAAGCAACTGTCCTGTAAAGTTTCCAACGATTGACCGGAAGTCGATGCAGGCAGTCCGTACCGTTGCCTGTTGTCAGAGGAAGAATGTAGATGATGATTTCGTCAATGAGGTGGTAGATGGAAAGCCCGTGTAGCAAGTCAAGGCTCTTTGGGTCGGATATTTCTGAGGTAAAGGTAAAGGAGTCCGGTTTCTCGTCCTTTTCACAAATCAAGTCCAGCATGGGATAGCCGGGAAACAGCGTGAAGGTACTCCTCTCGTGCCAGAACGGGAAACCTTGGCTGTCCGTCTTCACCCATTGCAACAACTCTTCATTCGGGTCGGGAAGATAACCGTCCAATGTCACTGCCGTTATGATTTGTATTCTTGCCATACCTGTCCGTCTAAAAAAAGAAGCGTGGTAGCCACGCACTCAGACAGAGGCTCTGGTAAAGCCTAAAGGAGAACACGCAACACCACGCTATGACAGAGCATAGCATAAGCATTACGCAATCATTCTCCTTTAACGTCAATTTACCAGATTTCTGTCCGAGAAGCTTGCGCTCTTATGTTATATAATCAGCAGAGGGGTTTTCCCTCCACCGGTTTTCTTCTATGTTTCAGACCGGCAAGGCTATACCCTGCCAAATCTTTTGCAAATTTACAAAATTTCAGTCGGATTGAAAAATCATTTCAATATATTCTGTGTCAACACTGTTGCCGGAAATAGATAGAATATCGGGGATTATCTTATCCCGTATTTCTTCATCTTCCGGTACAGTGTTGAAGAGTTTACATTCAACAATCGTGCGGTCTGTTCACGATGCCCGTTGCACGCTTGAAGGGCATTTGCAATGGCTTCCCTCTCGCTGTTTTCGTCTTTCAAAGGCAATATGTCCGGAGTTTTCTCCGTAATCCGAATATCAGTCTGACTGTCTGCGTTCAAGTCCGGCAACTCCAATACAGGGGTTTCCGTAAGCAACACCGCCCGTTTGATCCGGTTCTGCAATTCCCTGACATTGCCCGGCCAACGATAAGAACGAAGTCGGTATATGGCATCTTTTGAAAAGCCTTTTGTCTCTTTCTTAAGTTCTTTGGAAAACCGTTCACGGAAAAATTCCGCCAAAGGCAAAATGTCATCAGCACACTCGGCCAAAGATGGCATCCTGATTTCCATCTCTGCCAGACGGTGGTACAGGTCTTCCCGGAATCGTCCTTCCTTGATGGCCCGTTCCAGATTTTCATTCGTTGCCGCCACAATCCGCACGTCTGCCATCCGCTCCCTGTCGCTGCCGATAGGGGTATAGGTATTCTCCTGCAACACTCTAAGGAGCATGGACTGTATGTCAATAGGCATCGTGCCGATTTCATCCAGGAAGAGCGTACCGCCTTTTGCCATGTCGAAATATCCGTTCTTTGCCGTATCCGCACCGGTGAAGGCGCCTTTCTCGTGTCCGAACAGGAGGGATGCCGCAAGTTCGCGTGGCAACGCTCCGCAATTGACCGCTACAAACTTGCCGTCACGTCCGCTGTTCGCGTGAATGCCCTGTGCCACGGACTCCTTGCCGGTACCGTTGGCACCGAGTATCAGCACCGACATATCCGACGGGGCTACTATCCTCGCGTATCTCTCCACCTCAAGTATTTTAGGGCAGGTACATCTGAACAGGTCTTTCGGTTTCGTGCGGACAGTCGCGAGCGGACGGAATATCTCTTCCGCCAGTTCAAGCAGGTGTTCCCGGTGTACCGGCTTGGGCAGATAGTCTTTTGCCCCCAACTTGATGGCGCGTACCGCATCCGGTATAGACCCGTATTCCGTTGTCACTATGAATGGAATGTCTTTCTTCTCTTTTGTGAGCCACTCTAAAAGCGATATTCCGTCACCTTCAGGCAAGCGCACATCGGACAATATGAAGTCGAACCGATGCTTGCGTATCAATGCACGTGCGGCCGGTTCACGCATGGCGGTCATTACATCGTACCCCGCCTGTTCAAGCCAGTCTTTCTGGCGTTGTGACAAACTTATATTGTCTTCAACTATCAGTACCTTCTGTTTCATCGCTCATTTTCTTTATTTCCTTTTCAGCTTCTGTTATAAGTCCGGAGATGTGTCCTATCAGCAGCTTCACCTGTTCATTGACGGTATTCATATCGCATGCAGAATCGTTTAACGTGGTGCGGAGTTTTACCAGTGGAGCATCGGCCCGTAACAACTCCAACGAGGGCTTTATCTCGTGGGCTATGTCATGGAGCTTTTCAATGTCCCCTGTCTTTATTGCCGATTGCAAGTCTGCCATATTTTGTTCGGACTGGATAATGAAAGTTCTTAGCAGTTCTCTTTTATCAAGCACATCTGCCGTGAACGTGGCAAAATCCGGTGTATGTGACTCTTCCACATCGCGTGACACCACAGAAGAGACCATATCCAACAGTTCTCTCATGGAAAACGGCTTGTGGATGGAGTCCGTGAATCCGCCCTTTATGAATGCCTCTTTTTCTCCTTCTCCTCGTGCAGTCATGGCTACTATCGGAATTGTGTGTGAATTTCCGATGCTGGATTTGCGAAGCAATGCCAGAATTTCAAAACCGTTGGTTTCCGGCATCTGTATGTCGCTTAGCAGCAAGTCGTAATCCTGCCTGCGCATCTCATTGACCAGTTCTTTGGCATTGGAACAGGTGGTACACGATACTCCGTTGCGTTCAAGCATTTCCTTGGCTATTTCCAGTTGTAATGTGTCATTGTCTATAACAAGTACGCGCTGTGGCAATGGCAGACGGTCTTGCGGAACTGCCGACGCTTCACTATTGATTTTCTCATTGGAAACCGCTAACGGCAGGGATACACGAAATGTGCTGCCATGCCCGATTTTACTTTCCACATCAATGCTGCCTCCTAAAAGTTTGACCAATCCTTTTGTGATGGGCAAGCCCAACCCGAAACCTTCGGCATTCGCCTCAGACGACAGGCGTTCAAACGGACGGAAGATACGCGAAACGGTGTCTTGATCCATACCGATTCCCGTATCCTTTATTTCTATATAAAGCATTCCATTTTCATATCGGACATTGAACTGTATCATACCGGCGTTTGTAAACTTCACAGCATTCGTCAGTAGATTGTCTATAATTTGAGAGATACGATCCATGTCACCGCACAGTACGACATCCGTATTTTGGGAATCATGGTGGAATATGATTCCCTTATTATTGGCAATATGTGAAAATCCGGTCACAATACGTTCCAACAGATCATTAAGGTTGAACGGTACATTGTTGCAGGTTTCCTTGGACTCGTTCAGGCGGTACACGTCCAGCAGATTGTTCAGCAGGTGCAGGATATGTTTGCACTCCGTTTCGATATTTTCCAAATGGTGATTCCTGCGTTTCCTGTCCCGGGTATCTTTTGCCAGTTCGACATATCCGTAAATGATGTTCAGGGGGCCGCGTATGTCATGCGAGATAGTAAGTATGACGTTTTTACGCGTTTCCAGCAGTTCATTATTCCGGTCAATGACACCCTCCATCTTTTTCCTGAGCAGCGAATCCCGTTTCAGATGTTTCTGGATAATCAGGTACGAGAACACCAGCAGGAGGATGGCGGCGATGATCAGCCCGGTGATGATGGAGGTGGAGCGTTGGTGCGCTTGGGCTATCTGCTCTTCCCTGTCCCGGAAGGCGGCTTGTGCATGGTCGCTGATGTTACCGAGCAGGGCGAACAGTTTGCGGTTCAGTTCCCTGTTGCGGATGCGCAGGCTGTCGGTGTAATTCTCCATGTTGCGTATCCGCTCCGCTTGCAGGGCGATAAGCTGTTCGTTCAGCGAGCGGAGCTTGTCGGACGAGGCGGGCACTTGCACCGTTTCCTTGCCGCCGAACCATCCGGCTATGCCTTTCTTCTTCTGCACGACGGTACGGGTCTGTGTCGCTTGCCTTGCAGCTTCTGGCAGATGGTTCACCAGCAGGCTGTCGGCTTTGTCCTGCCGGTGGAACACCTGCATGATTTGGTGCAGGTGTGTCTCCTTGTCCGCCAACAACTGTTGCAGGGTATCTATCTGCGACAGACCGAATATGTAGCTATGGTTCGTTTGCAGCATTTGCAGCAGGCTGTCCACCCTCAGCCGTCTCGTTTGGTAGGCATGGTAGTCCTCATCCTCCCAAGCGATGACGCTCTCGCCCAATGAGGCGAGTACCGTGATGTTGCGGTGTATCTCGGATATGTCACGGCGTGCCTGTCTGATTTCGTAGGTGTCGGCCTCGATTTTCCGAAGGCGTGCGTGTTCATGGAAAAGAATAGCGGCCATGCTGATGATGACCGCCATTAACATCATATAGCCGAAGAGGATTTTAGCTTGCAGGGGTATGTTTCTGTTCATATATAACAAGGTCATATTAAACATCTGTATCGTAAATCCTCTTTTGCAGCAGGTCTATAAAGTTCATGGCATCCATAGGGGTGGAGCGAGAGAGGTCGAACGAGAGTATCATAGCCTGCAGGCTGTTGTCATACGAACTTTTGCTGCCCTTGCGGTCTTGCCCGCCCTCCGTTTTTTCGGGGATGGAGACCAACGCCTCCGCTTCGCTGCCGTCTATGCCGGAAAAGACGAAAGAACCGTCGTCCTGCCGGTCGATTTTCCCTCCGGCGGCTATTATCTGTTCCATCACTTTCCCTACATGGCTTTCCGGGAATCCTGTGGTCAGCACAAAATTTCCGCCTTTACGCTGCCGGTGCATGACACGGTAGCCTGTGGCGCGTGCCAAGGCGAAAGCCCCGCAACCGTAGGCGGAGAAAAACTTGCCCGACCGGGTCACGAGGAAACGGCTGTCGCCGAGTTCCTGCTGTTGTTGTATCAATTCGCGTTCTGTCATACAGTCCTCCTCAGTTCTTTGATTTCATTACAAATCTCCTCTTTTTTGCATTCAATCTGTCTGTACCGTTTTTTCAACACGACTTTCTCCAAGTGTCCGGCAAAATAGATGACCTGCCACCATTCCTTACCGATACGGCTCATGACCTTGCACCGCAGGTTGTAGGAGGAAAAATGCCGCATCATTCCCAAATAGGAGTTTATCGTACTGACAAACTCCTCCCCGTGGGTTTTCACGTAATCGGGCGAGCCTGCCGCCAAGCGGTTCAGGCGGTCGATGGCATCGTAGCAGAAGCCGACTGTGCGGTTGCTCAGGTATTTCCGCCCCGGAAGTATCATCCCTCCGATAAACAGGACACCTTTCGTGTAATGTTGCAGATAGATCTTGCGCGGGTGCAGCGACAGCCCGTGTTCGGAGAGCCAGCCGGCAATTTTCGCTTTCACCTCTATCAGGTGCTCTTTCGAGGGATGGACAAGCACCATGTCGTCCACATACCTGCCGTAGTGCTTCACGCCCCATTCTTCGCTGATGAGATGGTCCAGTCCGTCCAGGAAGTTAAGGGCGAGCAACTGGCTTGTCAGGTTGCCGATAGGCAGTCCGCACGAGCCGTCGGAATGGAACAGGCTCTTGTCTTTGGGCAATCCGCGCCAGCTTTGGGGAGGCGTCTTGCGGATGCAGTTCTTTTCCGGACGGTTGAATATCGTCTCACGGAGCAGATAGAGCAGTATCGCCAGGTCGTTTCCCCCGTAGCGTTCGTGCAAGAGTTCTTCGGTCAGGTCATACAGCCGCCTCTTCGATATTTTCATGAAGAACGAACGGATGTCTATTTTCAGGATATAGCAATCCCGCGTGTAGTTCTCGGAGCAGAGCCGGATATGTTCTTCCACCCGTTCTATGCCGTAGAGCGTACCCTTTCCCTTGCGGGTACTGTAACTGTCATCGATGAACTTCTCTTCCAAAAGCGGAACGAGCCTGTGGGCTATGAGGTGGTGTACAACACGGTCGCGGAAGTCGGCGGCGAAAATCTCCCGTTTCACGGGTTTGTTGATAATGAAAGCGATGGAACGCGAAGGGCGGTATGTGCCGGCATTGATTTCCCGCCACAGTTCCACACACCTCGTTCGTAATCGCTCTCGAAGGCAAGGGCATTGCAGGTATTGCGTTTCTTTTTACGGCACTCGAAATACGCCTCGAAGACATCCTCCAACGGAATGCCTCCGAGTTCCTCATCTGTAAAAAGACTTTGTTGCAACTCCATATCGCTATACCATTTTGTTTATCGTAAAGTTTTTATTGAAAAAGCCAAGACCGGACGCACGTAACTATTTCTGTTGTTCTTATTGTTGTTGTTCACGTTGCCGTTGTTCACATTCACATAAAGAGCGTTGTTCGCCGGATTGTTGTAGAACTCCGAGGAGGACCAGTAAATGTTGTCTGTTTTTGTCTTTGCGAGCCTCCCTGCACGAGGAAAGCCTGCCGACAACCCTTTTTCAATAATAAACAGTTCGCTTCGGGAAGCCTTGACCGCCCGAATCCCGACTGATAAATCATTGCCTTTTATCTTCCTGTTTCTTCATTCCGCGTTCGTTATATTGTTTCCAGCTCGTAGCCTGCTTGCCTATCTTCTCCAACAGCAGCCCGAACGAGGCGTATTTGCGCTCGGTAATGACCTTCTGCTCCACACATACGCGGAAAAGCATCTGCAACATGCGGTAACGGTCGAGAAATTCGGTCAATACGCCCACTTTTTCATAGCTGCTGTTCGCCTTGTAAATCAGAGAAAGCATATCCAAAGTCAAATCCACCATACGGCTGCCCATACTGTGCGGAAGAAGCGCGGAAAATCCTGCGTCAGGATCAACAGGTTGTTCAACAACCGGTAAGTGTCGCGGTATAGGGGTAATTCTTCGGATAATGCCATAACTCGATTTTTCAAAAATTTTTCCGACCCGCTTCGCGGGTATTCAGCCTTTATCAACGAGCGGCTACGCCGCAAATAGATAAATAGATTGAATAGGTAAATAGGTCAGAAAGCCAAGACCGGACGCACGTAACTATTCCTGTC
>ENA-ORNY01001766-ORNY01001766.1-human-gut-metagenome-genome-assembly--contig:-NODE-1766-length-11889-cov-7.079939_pt1 | contig 11889 bp, 6 predicted proteins | sample MGYA00242122_ERZ509036 | MGnify/ENA primary metagenome ERZ509036 (study PRJEB26280, sample SAMEA2338696) | human gut metagenome | biome: human gut; feature: human-associated habitat; material: faeces...
ATGAGACCACCCTGCAATATGCCATTCTGAAAAAAGAATGGAAGTCTTAATGTTTTCTCCCATACAAAAAATCCCCCTCGGACAGGGGGATTTTTTCTGTATTTATCCGCGGTATTTGGAAACGATGACCATCCAATCCTTGCGGTTTTCGGTATAGACGACCTCGAAGCCGTTCTGTTCCATCGCGTCCATGACTTCCTGCGCGCGCTCCGCGATGATGCCGGAGGTAATGTACATGCCGTCCTTCTTGATGAGCCGCGGCACGATAGGGGTCATGGGCACGATTACGCCCGCGACGATGTTGGCCACCACGATGTCGTAATCTTTGCCCAGCGAATCGACAAAGCCGTGATCGTCCAGCACGTTGCCCGCCAGCACCGTGTATCGGCTGTGGTCGATGCCGTTGTCCTCCGCGTTCTGGTAGGCCGTGGGCACGGCGTTGGGGTCGATGTCCACGCCCACCGCGCTGTCCGCGCCGAGCAGCAGTGCCGCCACCGACAGAATGCCGCTGCCGCAGCCCAGGTCCAGGACACGCTCGCCGCCGTGAATGTGGGTGTCCAGCGCCTGCAGGCACAGGCGGGTGGTGGCGTGGCTGCCGGTGCCGAAGGTCAGGCCGGGGTTCAGCACCAGCTTCACCCGCGTGGGGTCGGCGGCCTCCTCCCACTCCGGCACCACCAGCAGGCGGCTGCCGATCTCCATGGGCTTGTAAAACTGCTTCCAGTTGTTCTCCCAGTCCTCGTCGGCCACGTCGGCCATGGTCAGCAGCAGGGGCGCGTACTCCGGGTGCTCCTTTTTCAGCGCCGACATGGCCATACGCACGGCGGCCACGGTGCCGTAGGCGTCCTCGTTCCGTTCCAGATAGAACGTCACGCGGCTGACGCCCTTCTTCTGCGCCAGCAGGTCATCATCCACATAATCCCAGTATTGGCGGTTGTTCTCCAGAAAGCTCTGAAAGTCCGCCTCGTCGTCGATCATCACACCGGTGACCCCCTGCTGCTCCAGCATGTCCGTCACCGCGTCCAAGCCCGCGTGGCTCGTGTCGATCTTGAGTTCCAGCCAGTCCATAGGATGACCTCCCGCAAAGTTGAAATGCACCGTACACCGCCAGCGGCGACGGAGCTTGTGTCCCGCCGATGACAAACCTCTAACGGCAATGGATCTTGCGCCAGGACGAGGCGCTCCATCGATGTCGGATCTTGCGTCCTGCCGATGGCAAGCCTCTAACGGCAATGGATCTTGCGCCAAGACGAGGCGCGGCGGCGCAGGCCCCCCTTGAGGAATAGAGAATGTGCCGGATCTTGCGTCCTGCGATAGCGGGACGGCACACGTCATGCCCGTAAAAGCGATGGATTTTGCGTCCTGCCGATGACGAGGCGGCGCCGCATGGCCTTGATAAAGGTTCAGATTTTGTGTCAAGACGAGGCGCGGAGGCGCAGGCGTACCGTGTGTACGTCAAGCCGACGCAACGAAGTATTGGCGCAAAAGATGTGCCTTTATCTGGGGCGCATACGTTTCAGGAGCTCTATATCTCCCTCCAAATACGTGCTGGCGGCGCGGGAGAGATCGTAGGTCATGCAGCCGCCCTTGTCGGGGCAGAGGGGCAGGATGACCGCTTCGCCGAGACGGCTGAGGGTGAGGTTGCGGGCGTAGAGGGAACGGAATTCCGTTTCAAGGGCCAGGAGGATATCGCGGGCATTCTCAAGGCAGCAGAGGGAGAGCTCCCAGGCGGTCTCGTCGTCCATGCCGGTGTACTCGGGGGCGGCGTAGGGCAGGATGCGGTTGACGGCGGGCTGAAGGCCGCCGGGCAGGGACTCGCTGCGGCGGACGGTGTCGCCGCCGATGAAGGGATAGAGCGTGGACTCGACGAAGCGCAGGCGCAGGTTGGGCAGGTAGTAGATGGCGTCCACGTCGTAGCCCAGCTGCTCCATGAGGTCGCGGCCCATGCCGGTGAGGTAGCCCACCAGCACCTGGTCCACGGGGGTGTTCGTCTCGGCGAGCAGCGGGGCCAGGCGGCGGATGCGCTTGCCGTCGTGGAGCATATCGTCCACGAGAATGACGGGGCGGGCGAAGGCGTGGATGGTGCGGACCTGGTCGGGCAGGGGCGAGTAGTCGGGGTAGGCTTCGATGGAATAGGCACTGAGGTCCGGCTCGTAGACCTTGTCGGTACGCAGGGTCTTGGTGACGGTGTTGGGCACGGCCACGCCGCGGAGGATCTTGCCGTAGGGGACGCAGATATCCGGGCCGAGGACGCGGGGCGTGGTGGGCTCCGCGGGGACGCCGTTGCGGCCGGTGATACGCTGGAGCAGCCGGTGGTAGATGACGCCGGCGGACAGGCTGAGCACCAGAGATCCGGGCTGCAGCTTTGTCAGCGCCGCCTGCAGGCGGCGGTGGGCGGCGGCAATGGCGGCAAGCACCCGGGGCGAGGAGCTGAAGGGCGCCTTCACCGCGGTGTCCACGTTGCGGCTGAGGACGATGGGGCAGCGCATATCCACGGCCAGGGCGTCCGTGCTGTCACCAGCCGGGACGAAGCCCTGGAGCGTCAGCAGCTGGCGGCCGTAGCCGGAGACGGCGCCCTCCAGGGGAAGGTAGAGGGCATAGGTGAACTCACGGCTGAGGGCCAGGGTCAGCACCTCGGTGATGAGCAGCTGGCAGAGGTCGCTCTGGCGCTCGCCCCGGGGCACGAACAGCCCGCTGATGAGCAGGGTGCGGCCGCCGGCGTTCTGGCGGACCAGACCGGAGAGGGCCGGGTCGCCCAGGCGGGCGAAGAGACGGGCGGAGTCCAGGCAGGCGTAGCTGGCCGCGCCCAGAATGGTGCCGTCGGTGTCCCGGCAGACCATCACGTCGTCGCCGCGGCTCTCGATCTGCGCCCGCAGCGCCGCGGCGGTGGGCACGGAGAGCATGGTGCGGAGGAATTTCTCCGCCGTCTCCGGCGAGGCGGGCAGGAAGCTCAGGTCCTCGGTGCGGAGAACGGGCTTGTCCTGGGGCTCGCGGAGGTACAGGCCGCGGCGATAGATGAACTCTTGCACCGTGGGATCGATGAGGTTGGAGATGTCGCGGTTGGCATCCACCGCCTCGCGGATGCGGGTGGAGCTGATCTCCTCCAGCTGGGGCGGGAGCGTCAGCTCCAGCACCTTGCCGGTGATGCAGCTGTAATCCGCCGGCTCGGCGTCCGGCTCGGTGCGGCGGAAGACCACGTGGTCGAAGGTGTGGATGGAGTCCGGCGTGACGGACTTTTTGTAGGACGAGGCGTGGAGCACCACGTCGCTGCCCACCACGATGGACACGCTGCGGCCCGGGAAGGCGGCGCGCAGCTCGTGGAGGTTCTCCGGGTTGGCGATGTTCACCGGGAAGTCCTCCGGGAAAATGCTGACGTGGAACACGTCGGCCACGGCCATGGCGGCGATGCGCCGGCGCAGGCGGTAGGGCTGGGTCTTTTTGGACCAGGAGAACTCGTCAATGGCCAGCAGGACCTCGAAGCCCTGGTCGCGGATGGCCCGGACGATACCCTTGTGGGACAGGGTGAAGGGGTCGAAGGTGCCGGGGAAGAAGGCCACGGGGCGGGGCGCGCCGAAGTCAAAGCCCTTGTGGAACAGGCGCTCCTCGGTGATGAAGCGGTAGAGCTTGCCCAGCATGGCGGCCCGGTAGTAGAACGTCAGGCCCTCGCCGGGGAATTCGTCCTGGGCGGAGAGCAGCTTGCGCTGGGTGAGCATAAAGGCGCGGCGCTTTTCGTGGCGGCCCAGCTCTCCGGAGCCGAAGACCCGGCGGCCCAACACGAACAGGGCCTCCTGCCGGGTGGCGCCGTCAATGCCGCTGAGGCCCCGCATCAGCAGGCCCAGCAGCCGTTCACGGCGGCGGCGGTAGGCGTCGTCCGTCTCCGGGAAGCGGGAGCGATAGGCATCGTACGCCTCATAGATGACGCCCACGGTATCCAGCACGGAGGCGGTAACGCGGCTGTCGGAGGAGCTGAGGTTCACGCGAAGGTCGTCCAACACCTCATCCAGCTCCGCCGGTGGCAGCCACAGGGCAAAACGGCCCAGGTAGTCGGGGATATACTTGGTGAACTCCTGCTGGCCCAGCTCCAGGCCGCGGCACAGCTCCACCGCCACCTCGTTGCGCTGGTCGGCCGTCAGGCGGGGCGCCAGAGCCAGCAGGGCGTTGCCGGCACTGTGGCGGACGGTGACGCGGTCGCTGACCTTGATGAGATTGGACAGGTGGGTGGCGATATGGAGGGCGGGGCTTTTGCCGCTGCGGGCAAAGTCCGTCAGCAGGCGCAGGTTGCCCTGCTTGGTGATCCACGGCGTGGCAGTCTTCAGGTTGTCCAGGAAGATCTCGGAGACCACGTCCTCCGGCAGAAGAAGGGGCGCGCCCTGAGAGAGCACATCCTGCTTGAGATAGCGCAGGGTGCCGCTGTCGCCGTCGGGGACGGCGGTCACGGCCTCCAGCGCGCGGCCGTCCTCCGGGTACAGGCGGGCGAGACGGTCCAGCAGCAGCACGGCGGCCATGCGGATGGTCAGGTCCTTACGCAGGGACAGGGCGGCGGCAAAGTCCGTCATCTGCCGGGCGCGGCTGGCCGTATAGGCCGTATCCGGCAGAGCGGCGGCGGTATCCAGCAGCTGGAAGGCGGTGTAGTCGTCCAGATCCTCCGGCCTGCGGTAGTAGGCGAACACCGGGGCCAGGAAGCGCTCCTCCCGGCCGGGGCAGTGGCTCAGCAGGGAGCCGACGGCGAATTTCAGGGTATAGCCGATCCAGCGGCGGTGCTGGGGCATGAGCTTATGGTCGGGATACAGTATCTTGTCCAGATAGAGCCTCCACTGGTCCACATCGGTGATGGCCCGGGGGTCCGGGCGGATGTCGGCGGGGCGCTCCTTGGCGTAGCCGGCGTGGAAGCCGGCGATGATCTCGCCCAGCAGCGCCGCCGCCTGACGGCGGATATCGCCCTCGCGGTGCATCAGCAGCTCGTAGAGGAACGTCAGGGTCTGGACCTTCTGTGGGATATGCAGATAGAGGGAGTAGGACTCCATCACCGCCAGATAAGCGCGGAGACGGCGCCAATCCGTCTCGCCGCGGGCCTCCTCCAGCAGACGGGCGAAGCTGCGCTGGTCGGTGAGGCGGTGCATCAGCTCCATATTGTGGCCCACGCAGCGGAGCGTCAGGGCGCGGAGGGCCTCGTCGTCGGTCATAAGGGCGGTGTGCTTCTCCGGCAGCGGGGGCGTATCGCCGCCGGACATGGTGACATCCACGCCGCAGCTGACCATGAACTGCTCAAAGTCCTCCAGCCGGGCGTAGACCCGGGTATAGCGCTTCTGCTTCTCGCCGTCCACGTCATCCAGCTTATCCAGGATCACCTGAAAGGCCTGAGCCAGGGTGGAGATACGTGTGATCTCCCGGCCCTGCGCATCGTGGAGCTGCTTGACGCGGAAGTCGGCGTAGATCAGCAGCAGCGCCTCCACGGAGAGGTAGTCGGGCTCCAAGTCCCAGACGGAGTGGTTGGCGGCCACGTGGCCGATATCGGTCATCCGGCGGCGGCGGAACCACTGGTCGGTGTAGAAATAGTGCAGGTAGGGCACGCGCTCGCCGGGGCGGCAGCCGAACTTGCCCAGATCGTGGCCGGCGGCGGCGCCGGAGACCAGGGCCACGTCCACGGCCACGCCGCTTTTCCGCAGGGCGCGGGCGGCGGTGACGGCGATGTGGTGGACGCCGGCGATATGCTCAAGGGTGCGGTAGGGCGTGACCTCCAGGCCCAAACGCATCAGCTCATAGACGAACTCCCGCCTCCACAGGCGCAGGAAGCGCTGATAGGACGGGGCACAGGGACTGCCGGCCAGCTCATCATCGGTCAGGAAATCGAAGGTCCAGGCCGGGTCGTGGGGCAGCAGCTCCGCCTCGGCGGCAAACAGCACCTGCAGCACCGACAGCAGGAACACCGCACCGGGGGCGAAGGGCTCCGCATCGGTCTTTTCCGGGTAGAGCAGGCGGCGGGCATAGTCGTAGGCATAGGCCAGCCAGCCCTCGGACGGTTCGCCGGGGCACAGCGTCTCCAGCTCCGGGCGGCAGAGGGCCAGCACGTCGGCGCAGCGGAGGCGCGCGCCGCTGAACAGCCCGGCAAAGCGCTGCATATAGCCCTCGGTCTCGAGGGCGCGGAGCAGGGCGTTCCCGGGGGCAAAATAGTCCGCGGCGGGACGGTCGGAAAGGCGGCGGCGCAGGGCCAGATCCATCTGGCGGATACGTTTTTTGTTCATGGCAAAACCTCCTGCCGGTGGTATCGTACGCGGGCCGTGTCCGCCGAAAGGCGCCCGTACACCGGTAAGATGTCCGGGATGGACACGGCACACCATAATAATAGGACACTCCCCCGCACGCTGTCAATATTCCGCGGGGCGTTTTGCCACCGTTTTGATACGGAACCTTAGTAAGGTCTTAAGCGTGTGTTCACGATTTGTTCACATTTTGAGGGCCAGGCGCATGATATGATATTGTCGGGGGCAGCGGCGGAACGGAATGACAATTTCTGCCGTCTAAGTAAATAGGCAAATCATCCCGCGGGCGCGCGGGAAGGAAAAAGGAGAACACGACATGAAAAAAGCGGCTTTTGTACTGGCGCTGGTGATGCTGCTGGGCTGTGTGTCCGGCTGCGGCGCAGCGGAGGGCGAGGCCTCCGTGCAGTCGGTGTCTATGATCTGCGGGCTGGGGTCCGTAGGTCTGGCGGACCGGTTCGCGGGCATCGTCAGCCCGCTGGGCGAGACGACCATCAAGAAAAACGACGCCATGACCATCGACACCATCAAGGTGAAGGTGGGCGACAGCGTGAAAAAGGGCGACGTGCTGCTGACCTATGACCTCAGCCAGATCCGCACCGACCTGGAGATGGCCCAGCTGGAGCTGGAGCAGCTGAACGCCACGCTGGAGGACCAGCAGGCGGAGCTGGAGCGTATACAGAAGCTGATGGACAGCACCTATGACGACGCCACCAAGCGGCAGTACGCCCTGGATCTGCGGGAGCAGAACGTGAAGGTGCTGGAGACGAAGGCCAACATCGCCACCAAGAAAAAGGACATTGAGAAGCTGAAGGCCAACACCGCCGACAGCACCGTCAAGTCCCCGGTGGACGGCGAGGTGCAGTCCCTGAACCCGGACGGCGGCACGGACAACTCCGGCAACGCCCTGCCGTTCATGACCATCGTGGAGACGGGCGGCTTCCGCATCAAGGGCTATGTGAATGAAAACAACGCCAGCGTGCTGACCGAGGGCACGGCGGTGGTCATCCGTTCCCGGGTCAGCGACCAGACGTGGAAGGGCAGCATCAGCTCCATCGACTGGAACAACGCCCAGCAGAGCCGCAGCGACTACGGCGACAGCGACACGGCCATGTCCAGCAAGTACCCCTTCTATGTGACGCTGGAGGGCGACGGCGAGGGCCTGCTCATGGGCCAGCACGTGTACATAGAGCCGGACTACGGTCAGGAGGACACCCAGGACGAGAGCCTGATCAACCTGCCCAGCTACTTCATCAACGACGCCGAGGGCAAGCCCTGGGTGTGGGCTCAGAACAGCAAGGGCAAGCTGGAGAAGCGGAGCATCACCCTGGGCGAGTACAACACGGAGACGGACACCTATCCCGTGACGGACGGCCTGACGGCGGAGGACTATATCGCCTATCCCGACGACAGCCTGAAGGCGGGCATGACGTGCATCACCTATGACGACGCCACCTTTGACCCCAGCGCCAGCGGCGGCGAGGTATACCCCGAGGGCGGCGGTGAAAAAATCGACGAAAACGTGCCCATGGACGGCATGGACGGCGGCGATATGCCCGCTGAGAACGACACCGTCACGGACGACGGCGGCACCGTGACCGTGCTGCCCGGTGGCGAGGCCGCCTCCGCGCCGGCGGTCATTCCGCCGATGGAGGGCTGAGCATGATTTTGGAAATGCGCGATATATGCAAGGACTACCCCATGGGAAAGTCCGTGGCACATATCCTGAAAAACGTGAACCTTGACGTGGAGGAGGGGGAATACCTGGCTATCATGGGTCCCTCCGGCAGCGGCAAGACCACGCTGATGAACCTGATCGGGTGTCTGGACGTGCCCACCAGCGGCAGCTATCTGCTGGGCGGACGGGACGTGACCACCTGCAACAACAAGCAGCTGGCGGAGGTGCGGAACAAGGAGCTGGGCTTCGTGTTCCAGAGCTTCAACCTGCTGCCGAAGCTGACGGCAGTGGAGAACGTGGCGCTGCCCCTGCTGTACGGCGGGGTGAAGAAGGCGGAACGGCTGGAACGGGCCCGGGCCGCGCTGGAGACAGTGGGGCTTTCCGACCGGGTGGACCACCGACCGGACCAGCTGTCCGGCGGACAGTGCCAGCGGGTGGCCATCGCACGGGCCATCGTGGGCAAGCCGAAGCTGCTGCTGGCCGACGAGCCCACCGGCGCGCTGGACAGCGCCAGCGGCGCGGCGGTGATGGAGCTGTTTCAGCAGCTGCATGACAGCGGCTCCACCATCATCATGATCACCCACGACCATTCCATCGCCAACCACGCCGCCAAGGTCATGACCATACGGGACGGCGTACTGTCGGGAGGTGACGACTATGAGTGAGAAGCTGACGCTGCGGGAAAAGCTGCATATCGGCGAAAAGCGCCCCGACGGTGAAAAGCCGCGCATGAGCAAGAAGCTGAAAAAGGGCATTATCGCCGCCGCCTGCGTGGTGGGCGTGTGCGGCGCGGTGTGGGGCGGACTGACCATCGCCCGGAACGCCCAGCGGGGCGACGTGAACGTATACGCCGTCAACGAGTGCGCCATGACCGACTACTGGGGGGACACCTCCAACACCAGCGGCATGGTGACCACGGACAAATTGCAGAAGATCTACATCTCCCAGAGCCAGACGGTGAAGAAGGTGTGGGTCAAGGAGGGCGACAGCGTCAAGAAGGGCACGGCGCTGGTGAGCTATGACTCCACCCTGACACAGGCCACCGTGGAGCGCGCCAAGATCGACTATGACCGGCAGACGGAGAACCTGGAGGTCATGAAAAACGAGCTGGAGCTGCTGAAGAAGGCGAAGAACAAGGAGACGCTGGAGGCGGAAAAAACGAAGCTGGAGGCGGAGCTGCAAGCGGAGATCAGCCGGCTGGACGGCGCCGGCGGGTACGACCCCGAGAAGGCCGTGGAGCCCGGACTGGTGACGCCTATGGCCGAGGGCTCGGGCAACAGCAAGGATAAGCCCATTTACTACTACTGGCTGACCGACGAGCCTCTGAGCGATAAAGTGCTGCGGAACCTCCTGCATGGTACGGAGATAAACCGGGCCACACCTATGGATAAGACCCCGACAGTGAGCACCTATCTGGTATTGGTGTCCCGGGACAAGGATAAGATGGGCGGTATGCCCACCAGCCGCGGCCTGCTGATAACAGAGACATTTACACCGGACAGCACAGAGCAGCCTGTTGAGGGTGCACCCATTTCCGGCACGGTGAGCATTTCCTTCCGGTTCTGCGATCTGCCGGAGTACATCGACCCGGAGCGCACCTACGACAGCGACAAGTACAAAGAGCTGACCCGGAAGATTGCCCAAATTCAGGAGCTGCTGGATGCCTCCATGACCCAGTTGGAGATCAACAAGGCCATTCTGGAGAAGGCTCAGGCGGTAAAGGAGCAGGAGGTCAACCTGAAGGTGGCGAAGCTGAAGCTGGACAAGAAGCTGGCGGAGCTGGGCGACGGCAACGTGTACGCGGAGTTCGACGGCACGGTGAAGGCCGTGCGGGACCCGGACGAGGCCTATAACAACAGCGAGGCCGTGGTGGAGCTGTCCGGCGGCGGCGGTTACTACGTCACCGGCACCCTCAGCGAGATGGATCTGGGCAGCGTGCAGGTGGGCGACAGCGTATCCATCAGCAGCTGGATGACCGGAGCGGCCTGCGAGGGCACCATCGTGTCCATCGACGACTATCCCACCAGCAACGGCAACAACTGGGGCGACGGCAACAGTAACGTGTCCTACTACCCCTTCAAGGTGTTTGTCACCGAGGACGCGAATTTGCAGCCCAATGACTATGTGGATATACAGTACCAGAAGGACACCAGCGCGGAAGAAAGCGGCAGCTCACTGTATCTGCAGAGTATGTTCATCCGGACCGACAACGGCAAGAGCTATGTGATGGCCCGGGGCGAGGACGGCAGACTGGAGCAGCGGTGGGTGCAGACCGGCCGGGATCTGTGGGGCAGCTACACCCAGATACGGGGCGGGCTGACCATCGACGACTATGTGGCGTTCCCCTATGGACGCGACGTGGTGGAGGGTGCCCACACCCAGGAGGCCACGACCGACCAGCTGTACAACTACGGCATATAAAGGAGGCGGGATAACCATATGTTGGAAAATATAAATCTCGCCTTTCAGGGCGTGTGGAGCCACAAGCTGCGGTCGTTTCTGACCATGCTGGGCATTATTATCGGTATCGCCGCGATCATCACCATCGTGTCCACCATTCAGGGCACCAACGAGCAGATCAAGCAGAACCTGATCGGCGCGGGCAACAACGTGGTGCGGGTGACCATCGGCGCCACGGACAGCCAAAACTATTTCGACCTGAACTACTCGGCGCTGCCGGAGGGTATCGACCCAGTGACCCGGGAGATGCGGGATGAGATGGAGAAGCTGGGCAGCGTGTCGCTGGTGAGTATGTACTACTCCCGGGATTGGTGCGACAACGTGTACGTGGGCAATACGGCGTTCAGCGGGTCGCTGTACGGCGTGGACGACCACTATCTGACGGCCGTGGACTACGCGGTGAACTACGGACGGTCCTTCACGGCGGCGGACTATGAGAACCGGCGGAATGTGGCGCTGATCGACGCGAAGTCGGCAAAGTCGCTGTTCCAGGGCGAGAACCCCATCGGCGGCACCATCGAGATCAACGGGATGCCGTTCACCGTGGTGGGTGTGGTGTCCTCCCGGTCCAGCAGCGGACCGGTGATCAACAACTTTAAGGATTATCAGATGTACGCCGGCAGCACAGCGGGAACCATTTTCATCCCGGACGTGTGCTGGTGGGTGCCGTACCGGTATGATGAACCCCAGTACGCGGCGGTGCGGGCCACCAGCACCAACGACATGACCGCCGCCGGCGACAATGTGGCCAAGTACCTGAATGAGAACGCCATCCGGACCACGAAGTACAAGTACGAGTCCAAGGACCTTCTACAGCAGGCCAGCGATCTGCAGAGCCTGTCGGAGAGCACCAACAAGCAGCTGATCTGGATCGCGGCCATCTCGCTGGTGGTGGGCGGCATCGGCGTGATGAACATCATGCTGGTGTCCGTCACCGAGCGCACCCGCGAGATCGGATTGAAGATCGCCATCGGCGCGCAGCAGAGCCGCATCCTCTGGCAGTTCCTGACGGAGGCGGCGGTGCTGACCAGCATGGGCGGCATACTGGGCGTGGCTACGGGCATCGGCCTGGCGGAGATGATGTCCCACATCATGGGGACACCGGTGGCCATCAGCGTACCGGCGTGCATCATCGCCGTGGCCTTCTCCATGGTCATCGGCGTGGTGTTCGGCCTGGTGCCGGCCATGAAGGCATCGAAGCTGAACCCCATCGAAGCCCTGCGGAGAGAATGATACGCAGAAAGAAAAGACCGGCTTTCGCCGGTCTTTTTCTCTGTCTGCTCCCGGCGAAGACACAGCGAAAGCAGAAAACAGCCCCCGGCAGGGGGCTGTTTCTTTATTTACTGCGGCAGCTCGCCGGGGGCGACCAGGATGATCTTGTCGGCCCGGTCATAGTCGCTGTACGCCTCCTTGGTGCTGCGGAGGAGCGTACCGTCGCCGGCGTAGACGTTGCGGTAGGTCTGGACGGCGTAGCCGTTGTGGCCGGACTGCTCCACC
>ENA-ORNY01001768-ORNY01001768.1-human-gut-metagenome-genome-assembly--contig:-NODE-1768-length-11874-cov-5.735764_pt1 | contig 11874 bp, 9 predicted proteins | sample MGYA00242122_ERZ509036 | MGnify/ENA primary metagenome ERZ509036 (study PRJEB26280, sample SAMEA2338696) | human gut metagenome | biome: human gut; feature: human-associated habitat; material: faeces...
CGCCACGCCGTTGCCGAGAATGTTTACCACGCCCTCGCGGAAGATGCCGCTGGGCAGCAGGTGCAGCGCGAACTTGCCCTTATCGTTCACGACGGTGTGGCCCGCGTTGCCGCCGCCCTGATAGCGCACGACCACGTCGAAATGGTCGGTGAGGTAGTCGACCATGCGGCCCTTGCCCTCGTCGCCCCAGTTGATGCCTACGATCGCACAATTCGCCATGATAATAGCCTCCTGAATATTTCCTCCGTACTATGAGAGATACGGTTTGCGTCAAAACGCCAGCTTTAGTATTATACGGGATACAGCGACATAAGAAAAGAATCAATTTAATATACTTATCATTCGCTCAGCTAATGATGAAATGAAGAGCGGAGGACATTGCAGATCTCGACAGAAAAGCCTGCGCCTCTGGCGGAAAATGAGGGTATCGTGAAGAAAATGCTGCAAGAAGGGAGCCGGACATCCTCCGGCTCCCTTGCTGTGCCGCTATGAAATTTCTCCTTGCGCTTACTGTAACAGCAGGAGGCTGAAGACGAGCGTGAAGAGCGCGACCGTTTCGATGATGCCGATGACGATGAAGAAGTTCGCCGTGCCCTTGCCGGTCTCGCCGAGCGCGTCGGCGCTCGCCGCGGCGACCTTGCCCTGGAAGAACGCGGACAGGCCGATGGCGAGACCCGCGAAGATGCCCGTAAACATGGCGAGCGCGGGATCGGCGCCGGAGGCCACGGCGCTGCGGATGAAGTTCATCAGCAGGAAGCCATAAATGGTCTGGGTCAGCGGCGCGCCGGAGAAGGCCACCATGATGAAGGGGGCGGGCTTGCCGTTGGCGTAGCACTTTTTCCACGCACCCACGGAGGCCTGAGCCGCAAAGCCGGAACCGAACGCAGAGCCCATGGCGGACAGGCCCAGAGCGCACGCCATACCAATAAATTCGATATTCATAGTTGATCTCCTATCCGTTTATTTTTTGATTTTATCGTGCTTTTTAAAGGGATCGTAAGCAATACCGGCCCACTCCATCCCCAGCTGACCGGAAAACTCCAGCAGGTTCAGGCGGACACCGTGGACCACTACAGACAGCAGACCCATGACGATGTTCAGCCCGTGACCGATCAGCAGGATCAGGACGGCGGCGATGACCAAGGGGCCCTTGAAGCCCAGGGCCATGTTGTTGAAGCTCTGAGCGATGGCCAAAGACGCCATGCCCACGGCAAACAGGCGGATGTAGCTCATGATGTTGCCGAAGGCGCTGATGGTGTTCAGGAACACCGTGAACGCGTCGCCCAGGCCCGCCTTGAGTCCCTGGCCGAAGGTCTTGTCCGGGGACATGCCGCCGAACAGCACCACCAGCAGGAAGCCCGCAATGACCACGCAGGCCACAGGCATCAGGTTTACCTGCTGGCCGATGACCAGGTACAGCACCACGAAATACAGGGCGTCGATGGCGGCCAGCCACCCCAGGTCCGCCAGCCAGCTCAGGTCCTTCTCCCCCAGCTTGCGCCGGATGTTCATGACGCAGGCCAGCGACAGCTGCACCGTGCCCAGGATGAAGCAGAACTTCATGATGGTGTTCTGCTGGGTGGTGGATTCCACACCGAAGTGGGCGGGATAGTTGGCGAAGGTGGGGATCACCAGGCTCTTGAGAAGTGGCACGTCCATGGCCTGCTCCAGGCCGAACCAGGTGCCTGTCAGCGCGCCCCACACAATGGTGGCGATGGACAGCAGCCACAGCAGCTGCACGGCGGTGGACGCCTTCTTATTCTTCAGGGTCATGACCAGGGCCGCCAGCAGGAACAGGCAGCCGTATCCGGCGTCGCCGATGATCATGGCAAAGAACAGGGTGAAGAAGCCCAGAAACCAGAAGGAAATGTCATACTCCCGGTAGCCGGGAACCACGCCCAGAATGTCGAACACCGGGATCATCAGGCGGGTGACCTTGTTGTACTTGACCTTGGTGGGGACCTTGTCGTCATCGGCGGCGGGGTCCTCCATGGCCCAGGCCCAGTGCGCCTGGGCGGCGGCCTTTTTGAAGCCCTCCACCTCCGCTGCCGGGATATAGCCCGTCAGCCACACCAGGCCATCCTGGCTCTGGGACGTGTTGCTGACGGCGGAATACTCCGCGGCGTTCTGGGTTTTGAGCATCTGGTCGTGGATGCTGGGCAGGTGCCGGGCGGCGTCGTGCAGCTCCGCCTCGCAGACCCGGATGCCCCGGTCGCAGTCCTCCCACTCCCGGTTCAGCTCCTCCAGGCCCTTTTCGGGGATGGGAAACTCGGTGACGGGATACGAGGCGGGCAGGGGCCCGATGGAGGCCAGGGTGGGCATCTTTCCCACCGGGGCCAGCCGGATCACACGCACGTCCGGGTCCGCCGCCAGGGCGGCCGCAGTCTTTTTGTCCGTGCGGTAAATGTGGATATCCAGGCCCTGGTCCCCCAGCGACCGCAGCTCCGCCGGGGAGAAGGCTCCCCATTCGGACAGCCGCTCCGCAGCCGCATGGACGGCGGTCTTTTGCTCCTGCAGGGCCTTGTGCCGGTCTATGCAGGCGGCCAGGTCCTTGTAAAAGACCTCAAATTCCTTGTCGGACAGCAGCTTTTTTTCCGGCTCCTGTCCCGTGTATTCCTGGAGAAGCATCTCCATCCTGGACAGCTCCGCGAAGCGCTCCAGATGCCGCTGGTCGGCGCTGGCCTTTTCGCCGAAGTGGACGATGCCCAGGGCGCGCAGCCGGTCCAGCAGGGCGGTTTTCTCCGACGCGGCCGCCACAATGTGGACGACCTTCATTTTTTCGATCATCGGCTCACCTCCTGCAGCTTTTTCTTGGCGATCTTGCCCCGCACCACGGCGGAGGTCTGCTGGTCGCCCAGGTAGATGCCGATGACTCGGATATTCTCCTTGGCCTCGGGGATCTTCACCTTCTCGAACAGGTTCACCCGCTGGGCCGTGGACCGCAGCTCCTGCTCCAGAAGCTCCACCTGGCGGCGGAGGGTCTTTTCCAGAGCGTCCAGCCGGGCGATCTCCCGCAGGCGCACCGCCGCGGTGTCCACCCACAGGGGGTAATCCGCCACGTCGTAGCAGATGTCCTCAAAGCTCAGCTCCCGGAACACCGGCACGGTGACGCCGGCGATGTTCTCCTCTCCGCACTCCACATGGTGGGGGCGGACCAGGGTGTCCAGGCGCTTGTCCGCCGGGAAGCTGTCGTTTTCCGCGAAAACGGCCACCCAGTCGTCCAGCCCGTCCACGGCGGCCCGGCGCTCCCGCTCCACCTGCTCCAGCTGGGCGTTGACCTGCATCACCACGGATTGCAGCTGCTGCTTTTTCAGCTGGAGGGTGGGCAGATACCGCTGGAACTGCTTCAGGCGGTCCTTCTGCACCTTCAATTCATTTTTGGTAAGTTTGACAGCCATAGGCGCACCCTCATTCCACGGCGGACCGCTTGGGCCATCTCTCCTGGATGAGGCTCGTTTTCAGGCCGGTTTCATTGGGCTCGAAGCACTCGGCCAGGATCTCCCAGCCCAGGTCCAGCGCCTCCTCCAGCGGGATATTCACGCTCAGGTCCATCAGCTTCGTTTCAAACAGGTGGCCGTATTTCAGCAGCTTTTCGTCCCACTCGGACATCATGAAGCCCATGGACTTCTTTTCCAGGCTCTCCTTATAGGCGCTGTACAGCCGGATCATGCCGTCCATCAGGGCCCGGTGGTCGCTTCTGGTCTTGTCGTTGACGTTCTGCTTCAGACGGGACAGGGAGCCGAAGGGCTCGATGTGACCGTTTTTCAGGTAATACTGGCCCTCGGTGATATAGCCGGTGTTGTCGGGCACCGGATGGGTCACGTCGTCGCCGGGCATGGTGGTGACGCCCAGAATGGTGATGGAGCCCGCGCCCTCGAAGTCCACGGCCTTTTCATAGCGGGCGGCCAGGCAGCTGTACAGATCGCCCGGATAGCCCCGGTTGGAGGGCACCTGCTCCATGGTGATGGCCATTTCCTTCTGGGCGTCGGCGTAGTTGGTCATATCCGTCAGCAGCACCAGCACCCGCTTGCCGGCCAGAGCGAACTGCTCCGCCACGGCCAGGGCCATATCCGGCACCAGGGTGCATTCCACGGTGGGGTCGGAGGCGGTGTGGATGAACATCACCGTGCGGCCCATGGCGCCGCTCTTTTCCAGGGTGTCCCGGAAGTACAGATAGTCATCGTACTTCAGGCCCATGCCGCCCAGGACGATCACGTCCACCTGGGCCTGCATGGCGATGCGGGAGAGCAGCTGGTTATACGGCTCGCCGGATACGGAGAAGATGGGCAGCTTCTGGCTTTCCACCAGGGTGTTGAACACGTCGATCATAGGGATACCGGTGCGGATCAGCTTATTGGGCACGATACGCTTGGACGGGTTCACGGAGGGGCCGCCGATGGGGATCATGTTCTCCGTCAGGGCGGGGCCGTTGTCCCGGGGGACACCGGCGCCGTCGAAGATGCGGCCCAGCAGGTGGTCGGAGAAGGACACCATCATGGGGCGGCCCAGGAAACGGACCGGGTCCGTGGTGCTGACGCCCTGGGTGCCGCTGAACACCTGCAGCGTCACCAGGTCCTTGTCCAGCTTGATGACGTTGGCATAGCTGTCGCCCACCAGGGCCAGGTCGCCGTTGCGGACGCCGGTGGCCCGGACCGTGACGACGTTGCCCACGATGGACTCAATTTTCGTGTAAACTTTCTGCATATTGACTCCCCTCTCAACCCGCTGCCTTGCTCAGGTAAAAGTCCTTGAGCCGCTTTTCCTGGGCCTCAAATTCCGGGGTGCGGAACACGGTGTTGTGCCAGTCCAGGAACTCCTGCCGGACCTGGTTGAAGAAGGCGCGGATCTCTTTTTTGTCGCTGAGTGCGAAGTTCCGGGTCAGCACGTCATACAGCACGTTGAACTCGTGGATCTGACGGTCGGGGTCGCAGGCGGCGTCGATGGGATCGAAGGAGTTCTGCTGCAGATACACCGCATCCAGCAGCTCGCCCTTCTGGTATACGATATAGTCCTCGGCGGAGGTACCCTCCTCGCCGATGACCTTCATCATCTGGTTGATCTCGTTGCTGCGCTTGAGGATGGCGCGGGCCTGCTCCACCCGGTCCATATCCACCACGCCCCGGTACTTGGACCAGGAGTCGATGGGGTGGATGGCGGGGTATTTGCGGGCGTCGGACCGCTCGCGGGACAGACCGTGGAACGCGCCCACCACCTTCAGGGTGGCCTGGGTCACGGGCTCCTCGAAGTTGCCGCCGGCGGGGGACACGGTGCCGCCGATGGTGACGGAGGCGATCTTGCCGCTCTTCAGGCGGACCTTGCCGGCCCGCTCATAGAAGGAGGCAATGACGGACTCCAGATAGGCGGGGAAGGCCTCCTCGCCGGGGATCTCCTCCAGACGGCCGCTCATTTCACGCATGGCCTGGGCCCAGCGGCTGGTGGAATCCGCCAGCAGCAGCACGTCCAGACCCATCTGGCGGTAATATTCCGCCATGGTAACGGCGGTGTAGACCGACGCCTCACGGGCGGCCACGGGCATGGAGGAGGTGTTGCAGATGATGATGGTGCGCTCCATCAGGGAGCGGCCGGTGCGGGGGTCCACCAGCTCGGGGAACTCCTTCAGCACCTCCACCACCTCGCCGGCCCGCTCGCCGCAGGCGGCCACGATGACGATGTCCACATCGGCGTTCTTGGCCTCCATGTGCTGCAGAACGGTCTTGCCTGCGCCGAAGGGGCCGGGCACGCAGAAGGTGCCGCCCTTGGCCACCGGCAGGAAGGTGTCGATGGAGCGGAGCTTGGTCACCAGGGTCTCGTCCGGGCGCAGACGCTCCTCATAGCAGCGGATGGGCTGCTTCACGGGCCAGGAGAACACCATGGTCAGCTCCTTCTCCTCGCCGCTTTCGTTTTCCAGCACCGCCACGGTGTCCCGGACGTTGTACACGCCCTTTTCCCGGACGGATTTCACCCGCCAGCCCTGGTCCTTCAGGCCGAAGGGCACCATGATCAGGTGGGTGAACAGCCCCTCGGGCACACTGCCCACGGCGTCGCCGGCGGAAACATGGTCGCCGGGCTTCACCAGGGGGGTAAACTCCCAGTCCTTGTTGGGGATGGGGTCCAGATACACGCCCCGCTGCAGGAAGAAGCCGCACTGCTGCGCCAGCTCCGGCAGGGGGTTCTGCAGACCGTCGAACACCTGGGTCAGCAGGCCCGGGCCCAGCTCCACGCTCATCAGCTCGCCGGAGAGCTCCACCTTGTCGCCCACCTGGATGCCGTTGGTCATTTCATAGATCTGCATGCTGGCCGTGTCGCCGTTGACGCGGATGACCTCGCCCTTGAGCCGGTCATCGCCCACCAGGACATAGCCCACTTCATTCTTTCGGACGGAGCCGGAAAAGGTGGCTGCCACCAGATTCCCGTTCACTCCGGTCACATATCCTGTCACTTTGTCCATTTTGATTCTCCTGTTTCGTTATAGGCTGGAAACCTGCTGGCGGATACTCTGCATCAGGCCGTCGAAGGCCCGCTTGCCGGACTCATACCGGAAGGTCCGCTGCCGCTCCAGCAGCTGCAGCTTCATGGCGTAGCCGTACAGGGCGTGGTCATCGAAGTTGTGCAGGCCGATCATGCCGTCCAGACGGCGGAATTCCAGGTCCAGCAGCAGCCGCTCCCCCTCCAGGGGATTTTCGGCGTTCACCGCCGCCGTCACCGTCTGGACAATGCCGGCGTCCCGGTCGGAGGGCACGGCGCAGGGCCGTCCCAGCTTCACATTCCGCTGATAGGTCAGCTCCCGGCACAGAGCCCGGTAAAACCCGGCCCACTCCGACAGCAGCGGCCCCTTGTCCGAGTCCACCGTCAGCTCCTCCAGCGTCCGGTATACCCCGGCGCTGACCGCCGAGCGGCACATGGCCAGAAACGCGGCGTAGTCCATGGGAGGCTCCCCCTGGGTCCGGAGCATGGGCAGACTGGAGATGAGATAGTAGTAGGAAGCCATAGGCCGCCCCCTTACAGGTGCATATCCCGGAAGAAGGGCATGAGCATCTCCGCGATCTCCTGGTCGGAGCAGTCAAAATAGCCGGAGCCGTCCTTGGCGGCCAGCCGGAAGCCTGCGCCCACCTTCTTGGAGGGGCGGAGCTCCAGGCCGTTTTTCAGCTCCTGGGCCAGCTGCTGGCGGATGCCGTCCGTCACCTGGCCCCCCTCCACGGCGTAGCCGGAAACGTCCTCTCCCTGGAGGGCTGCCTGGATGAGCTTGGCCAGCGTCTGCTGGTCCAGAGCCTTGCCCACGTCGGCGGCCAGGATTTTCTCAAACTCCTGCTGCACCTCCTGCCGGAAGGCCAGGACCGCGTCCCGCTTGGCCTGCTGGGCGCTGAGCTGGGCGCTGTTTTTGAACACCTCGATCTCGGCCTTGGCGTCGTCCCGCAGCTTATCCGCCTGACTCTTTGCGTCGGCGATGATGGCGTCCGCCTGCTTCCGGGCGTCGGCCAGGATCGCGGCGGCCTGCTGATTTGCGCTGTCGATGCCGTCCTTTTTGATGGAAGAAACAAGATCCTGAATCTGAAGTTCCATAATTGATCACCTTCTTGTCTGTATTTGCCTGATAGAACTGCGGGTATGTCCATATTATAATACACGCCCCAAAAAATGCAACACATTTCGGCGAATGCGTCATACAATTTCCTTATACAACGTCCCTGACATATCTACTTTTTTCACTGTTTATGTTTCCCCAGAGTGAACAGTATCATGCAGGGATTTCCTGAATCTGGAAAAATTCCGGCACTTCCTCACTCCTCAAGGCGCAGCAGCCCCCGCTGCACCGAGTCGGACAGGACGAATTTCTTGTCCCCCTTGGCAGGAAAGCGTATCTCCACGATGGGGTCCCGGAAGGACAACACGGTTCCCGGTCCGAAAACCCTGTGGACGGCTCTCTGCCCGGGACGGACCCCGGACGGCGGCAGCGCCGCCTGCTCCCGGGGCAATGCCGCCGGAGCCGGCCGGTCCGGGGCCCTCCAGGCCACGGCCCGCCGGTCCACCATCTGGCCCAGGGTCAGGAACTCCGTCTCGCCGGAGGCATAGGCCACCATGCACTGCCCCCGGCAGCAGGCCCGGATCACGCCGCCGCCCTTTTCGGCGTGTCGATAGTGCTTTCCGCACGGCTCCGTATTCAGGGAGGCGAACACGTCCTCCGGCCCGATGTATTCCCGGGGCAGCTCCCGGCGCAGCTCGTCTGCAAAGGCGGACTCCCGATTCCGGCAGGCGAATAGATACAGCCGGTTCCGGGCCCGGGTCACGGCCACATAGAACAGCCGCCGCTCCTCCTGATACTGGTCCTGCTGCCCGGCGTCCTTCGGCTCCGTCACCGCCGGAAGGATGCCGTCCAGCACGTCCAGCAGATACACCGTGTCGTACTCCAGGCCCTTGCTGGAGTGGACGGTGGATAGAATCAGGCCGCCGCAGGGCAGGGAGGGGGCCGACACCAGGGCCTGCAGCTCGTCCAGGCGGCGGCACAGCCCCTCCAGCCCGGTCTCCTGCCGGGCCAGCAGGCAGAGAATTTCATATTTGCCGCCGTCCAGCTTCTGGCGCTCCGCATAGTCCCGGTAGCGCAGGCCGTCCCAGATGCGGCTCAGGCCCTGGACGGCGTTGTCCTGCAAAAGCATGGGCAGCATGGTCAGCAGGGCAGCGACGCTGTCCCGGCCGTATTGGGACAGCTGCGGAAAGCCCAGCAGCTCCCGGAGGATGGAGCCTCCGGTGGCCCGGCTTTTCTGGCAGGCATACTCCGCCGCCTTTTTGGAAATTCCGCCGCCGACCTTGTAGTAAATTCGCAGGAAGGTCTCCGCGTCCGTCTGGTCATGGGCCAGGGCGATGATGTCCCGGATGTCCGCCACGATCCGGTGGGTGAAAAAGGCGTCGTCCATCCGGCGGCAGCGATAGGGTATCCCGCCCCGGTCCAGCAGGTTGATCAGCGGCAGGGCGCTGTCGTTGTTGCGGTAAAGCACCGCCGTCTCCTCCCGGACGCTGGCCGCCATATTCACCAGCCAGGGGTACTGGTCGGCCCGGTCCATGGCGTAGATCACCCGGACGGCAGCGCCGGAGGCCCGGGTGGGGTGGATGGTCTTGGGGCGGCGGTGGTGATTTTTCCGGATGAAGGCGTCCGCCGCCCGGAGAATTTCCGGCGTGGAGCGGTAGTTTTCCTCCATCAGCAGCACCCGGGCCCCGGGATAGGTCTGTTCAAACTGCATCAGGGCATCCGGATAGGCGGCCCGGAAGCCATAGATGCTCTGGTCCTCGTCGCCTACCATGAAGATATTGCCGCTTTTCCCGGCCAGCAGGCGGATGATGGCGTGCTGGATCCGGGAGGTGTCCTGGGACTCGTCCACGCAGATATAGGGGAAGCGGTTCTGAAAATAGGTCCGCACATCCTCGTGGAGCTCCAGAATTTTTTTGGCGTACACCATCTGGTCGTCATAGTCCATCCATTCATTGTCCCGCAGGGCCTTGCCGTATTCCCGGTACAGCTCCGGGAATTTCTCGAAGCCGGTGTCCAGCTCCCCCAGCCGCTCCTCCGGCAGCATCATATTTTTGGCATAGGCGATGCTCTTGCGCAGCTCCTTCACCACGCTCTGGGTGGGGTACTCGCCGCACAGGTCCCGGTACAGGTCCGAAACCAGCTTCGCCAGGGCGCTCTCGTCCTCCGCCAGGGTGAAGGGCGGCCTTTTGCCGCAATTTTGGGCATAGTAGGCGATGATCTTGGAGGATACACCGTTGATGGTGCGGATCTCCGGGGGATGGGGGCAGTCCTGGCCGAACAGGGCGGCAAAGCGCTGCTTCATCTCCCCGGCGGCGGCCCGGGTATAGGTCATGGTGAGGATCTGGTCCGGCGCAATGCCGCAGCAGCACAGCATATAGCCCAGGCGGGTCACCAGCACGGTGGTTTTCCCGCTGCCGGGCACCGCCAGCAGCAGCACAGGGCCCTTCACGGCGTGCACCGCCTCCTGCTGCTGGCGGTTCAGCCGGGCGGCATATTTCCGGTCAAAGGCTTCCCGGTCCATGGCGCGCCTCCTTTGTCTTTTATGGTCCGGCATGCATTTTATCACAAATCAGAAGGCTTTACAATCGGCTCCCGCCCCGCCGCCGGAACCGGATTTTTGCCCGCTGGGGAAGAAAATGCTTGCAATCCGCCGGGAAATGTGTATAATAGATGAGCAGGGTGTGCTGCCCTGTTCATATGGGCTTGTAGCTCAGCTGGGAGAGCGTTCGGTTCGCATCCGAGAGGTCGAGGGTTCGAATCCCTTCAGGTCCACCAACACAATATAATCCGAACCCTTTGCCGATTGGCCGTGGGTTCGGATTTATTGTTTTGTCCGCCGTCCCGGCATAATTTTCCCCGCCGCCGCATAATAGACAGGGGAGGGGAACGCTATGAAGCCTGCTGTTTATCTGTACGGTGTGCCGGGTCAATATGAAAACTATCTGGCGGCGCTGGAGAGCGCCGGGGCCCGGGTGGTCCTGTGCCGGGACCTGTACCGCAGTCTGGACTGCGGGGGACTGCTGCTGCCCGGCGGCGGGGACATCCGGGGCCCCCTTCCGGGAACGGAGTCCTTTCTGATCGACTCCTTTGCCCGGTCCCGGCGGCCCATTCTGGGGATCTGCCGGGGACTCCAGGCCCTGAACGTCCACTGGGGCGGGACCCTGCGGGATATCCCCGGCCACCAGCTGCCCCGGGGCGATCTGGTGCACCCCACCCGGGCGGAGGGGCTGATGGCCCGTCTGCTGGGGGAAGCTCCCGCCGTCACCAGCTGCCACCACCAGGCGGTGGACCGCCTGGCCCCGCCCTTACAGGCGGTGCAGTGGTCCCCGGACGGCGTGGTGGAGGCGGCGGTTCACCGGCAGCTGCCGGTGCTGGGAGTCCAGTGGCACCCGGAGCGCCAGGCATTTGCGCTGCGGCGGGGGGAGGCTGCGGACGGTGCGGCGGTGTTCTGGTGGCTGCGGCGGCAGGCAGAAAAGAACAGCGGCGGTTGACAAGGGCGGTCAAGTATGCCTATAATGGAGAAAATCGACAAGCGAGGTATACCGCTATGGAAAAGCTCCGCGCCTTTCTGAAACGAAAGGACATCGTTTTCTCCGCCAAGCGCTATTTTATCGACGCCATGGGGGCCATGGCCCAGGGACTGTTCTGCACGTTGCTGGTGGGCACTATCCTGAACACCATCGGCCAGCAGTTTCACATCGGCTTCCTCAATGCCGCCATCGTCACCATTGGCACGGGTGACGGCGCGGTATCCTACACCATCGGCGGGCTGTGCTCGGCTATGGTAGGCCCCGGTATGGCCGTGGCCATCGCCCGGGCGCTGAACGCGCCGCCGCTGGTGCTGTTCTCACTGATCCCCGTGGGTTTTGCCGCCAATTATATGGGCGACGCCGGCGGGCCGCTGGCCGTGCTGTTCGTGGCCATTGTTGCCGCGGAGCTGGGCAAGGCCGTCAGCAAGGAGACGAAGATCGACATTCTGGTGACGCCCATCGTCACCGTGCTGGTGGGCGTGGGCTTCGCCGCGCTGATCGCCGCGCCGGTGGGCACGGCGGCCTCCGCCGTGGGACAGGCCATCATGTGGGCAACGGAGCTGCAGCCCTTCTTCATGGGTATTCTGGTGTCCGTCATCATCGGCATCGCCCTGACGCTGCCCATCTCCTCCGCCGCCATCTGCTTTGCGCTGGGCCTGACAGGGCTGGCCGGCGGCGCCGCCGTGGCGGGCTGCTGCGCCCAGATGGTGGGCTTCGCTGTCATGAGTTTTCCGGAGAACCGCTGGGGCGGTCTGGCCGCCCAGGGACTGGGCACCAGTATGCTGCAGATGGGCAACATCGTCCGCAACCCCCGGGTCTGGA
>ENA-ORNY01001769-ORNY01001769.1-human-gut-metagenome-genome-assembly--contig:-NODE-1769-length-11868-cov-7.570389_pt1 | contig 11868 bp, 9 predicted proteins | sample MGYA00242122_ERZ509036 | MGnify/ENA primary metagenome ERZ509036 (study PRJEB26280, sample SAMEA2338696) | human gut metagenome | biome: human gut; feature: human-associated habitat; material: faeces...
CGCCGTCAGCGCCGCCAGATACGGCTCCATCAGCTTGAGGGATTTTTCCACCGACGCCGACACGAAGCTGCAATAGGCGCAGCGGGTGGGGCAGAAGGGGATGCCGATGTACAGAGAGATGTCCTCGGGGCGCAGGTCGCTCCTGGCCTTCAGGCCCGCCTCGGCGCTCTCCAGCGCCAGACGCCGCCGCGCCGGGGAGACGCAGTACGTATCCCGCAGTACCCGGTCCGCCTGGGCGGGGGTCATGCCGTCCTCCAGCATGGTCCGCACCAGCTTGGCCGGGCGGATGCCCGTCAGCGCGCCCCAGCTGGGCGTCACGCCGGTGACGTCCCGGGCCGCCCGGAAAAAGGACAGCTTCAGCGCACGCTGACGCAGGCGTTCCCGTTCGTATGCGTCGGAAACGCCTGCGGTCCGAACGCGGGCCTCGCCCCGCGCCGTTTTGCCGCCATAGGTCAGTGTCGTGACCCCGGTGGCATATACATTGCCCTCATGCAGTGTGACCTCCGCGTGGCTGTCCCCGTCCTCGCCCTCATATACCGGGCGCTCCTCCGGAAAAAAGGCCAGCAGGCTCTGCTCGATGGCGTAGCGGTCCTCGTGACCGCGCAGGTTCAGCTTCATTGCGCCGTCCCCTGCCGCATATAGGGGTTCATGCGGCGCTCAAAGTCCAGCGTCGTTTCCCGGTCATGGCCGGGCAGGACCCGCCAGTCGCCCTCCAGCGCCGCCAGACGGCCCAGGGAGGCGAGCATCTTGGGATAGCTGCCGCCGGGGAAGTCGCATCGTCCGCAGGAGCAGCGGAACAGGGTATCCCCGGCAAAGATCACGTGCTCCCGGTCCAACAGCAGACACACGGAGCCCTCGGAGTGGCCCGGTGTTTCCATGACCCGCAGGGACAGCCCGCCCAGGGGCAGCACGTCGCCCTCCTTATAATACCGCTGGTGCTGCTCGTCCACCCGGGTGAACAGCAGCTCGCCGCCCCGCCCGGTCACGCTGTCCTTCTCGTGGATGTACACCGGCACGTCCGGGTATCTCTCCAACAGGGGCCGCACGGCGGAGGTGTGGTCAAAGTGCCCGTGGGTCAGCAGGATATATTTGAGCGCGCAGCCGCTTTGGCGCACCAGCTGCTCCACCCGGGCGGCATCGTCGCCGGGGTCGATCAGGGCACAGACCTTCGCGTCCTCGTCGCACAGCAGGTAGCAGTTGGTCATGATAGGGCCCACTTGCAGTGTTTTGATGGTCATGGTGTCCTCCTTACAGGGTGTCGGTGTCCAGAATGATGGTCAGCGGTCCGTCGTTCAGGCTGTCCACCTGCATATAGGCGCCGAATTCACCCGTCTCGGTGTGAAAGCCCTTGTCCCGGCACAGCTGCACGAACTTTTCGTACAGGGGGATGGCCACCTCCGGCCGCGCCGCCGCCAGAAAGTCCGGCCGCCGGCCCTTCTTGCAGTTGGCGTACAGCGTGAACTGGGACACGATCAGCAGCTCTCCGCCCACATCCGTCAGGCTGCGGTTCATTTTTTCATGTTCGTCCTCAAAGATACGCAGGCCCGTCAGCTTGTCGGCCAGCTTTACCGCCTGTGCCTCGGTGTCCTCATGGGTCACACCCAGCAGCACCAAAAAGCCCTCGCCGATCTGTCCGATGACCTTGCCGTCCACGGAAACGCTGGCGTGTTTTACACGGGTCAATACAGCACGCATAATTCTATCTCCTTTATACTGTTTGTATTCACATTGGCCTTATCCGGCCGGTCTTGTCACCCGCATGACGCCCGATATCTGCTCCAGCCGCCGCATGACGGTCCGCAGCTGCTCACTGTCCGGCACGTCGATGTCCAGCGACAGCAGGGCAAAGCCGTCCGGCGTGCTCCGGGCATTCAGCGAGGAGACGTGAGTCTTGGTGCTGGACAGCACCGTGGATACGTCCATGATGATGTTGATGCGGTCCTTGGCGGTGATCTCCAGCGTGGTGCGGTAGCTCTCCCGCGTGTCGCTGCCCCAGGAGACCTTGATCCACCGGCCCGCCTCGCTGGGCTTGCGCCGGGCCGGGTCCGCGTTGGGACAGTCCGCCCGGTGCACGGAAATGCCGTAGCCGCGGGTGATGAAGCCCACGATATCGTCTCCCGGCACAGGGGTGCAGCACTTGGAGAACTTCACCAGACAGTTGGTCAGACCCTCCACCACGATCCCCTGCTCGCCCTTGGCGCGCTGGGGCACAGCGGGACGCATGAGCTGCGGCTGGTCCGCCACGGGGACCTCCGCCTGCCGTTCCGTCTGATGCTGGTGGATGATGCGCTGGATGTCCTCCCGCAGCCGGCCGACGACCTTCAGTGCCGAAATGCCGCCGTAGCCGATGGCGGCGTACATATCGTCCAGTGACGTGAAGCACAGCTTCTTCAGCACGCCGGGCAGGTTCTCCTCGTTGGTCAGCTCCTTCAGCGTCACGCCGGTGCGCTTCAGCTCCGACTCAAAGCTCTGCCGCCCGTTGACGATGTTCTCGTCCCGCTTTTCCTTCTTGAACCACTGGCGTATTTTACTGCGGGCGTTGCTGCTGCGGGCGATCTTCACCCAGTCACGGCTGGGGCCGTGGGCGGATTTGCTGGTCATCACCTCCACCACGTCGCCGTTGCGGAGATGGTAGTCGAACTGTACGATCCGCCCGTTGACCTTGGCGCCCACCATGTGGTTGCCGATGGCGGAGTGTATGGTATAGGCGAAGTCGATGGGCGTGGCGCCGGCCGGCAGGTTGATCACGTCGCCGTTGGGCGTGAACACGAACACCTCGTCGGCGAACATATCCACCTTCAGAGAGTGGATGAAGTCCTCGGCGTCAGCGTCCTCCTGGTTTTCCAGCAGACGGCGCACCCACTCATAGCTGCGCTCGTCCCCGGCGCCCTGGCCGTTCTGCTTGTACTTCCAGTGGGCGGCCACGCCGTACTCCGCCACCTCATGCATCTCCTTCGTCCGGATCTGTACCTCGAAGGGAATGCCGCTTTCGCCCACCACCGTGGTGTGCAGGCTCTGGTACATATTGGGCTTCGGCGTGCCGATGTAATCCTTGAACCGGCCCAGAATGGGCTTGAACAGGTCGTGGATGATGCCCAGCACGTTGTAGCAGTCCGCCACCGTATCCACGATGACCCGGAAGGCGAACAGGTCGAACACATCGTCCAGGCTCTTGTTCTGGGTGTACATTTTGCGGTAGATGGAGTAGGGGTGCTTCATCCGGCCGTAGACCGTGGCGTCGATGCCCTCCTCCTTCAGCCGCGTGACGATGCGGTCATGCACGGCGGACATGAACCCGTCGTACTCCGCGGCCTTTTCGTCCAGCGCCTCGGTGATCTCCCGGTAGCCCACCGGGTCCAGATACTTCAGCGACAGGTCCTCCAGCTCCCATTTCATCTTCTGCATACCCAGTCGGTGTGCGATGGGAGCGTAGATCTCCATAGTCTCAAAGGACTTCTGCTTCTGCTTCTCCGGCGTCTGGTACTCCATGGTCCGCATATTGTGCAGCCGGTCGGAGATCTTGATGAGAATGACCCGGATGTCCTTGGCCATGGCCATGAGCATCTTCCGCAGGTTCTCCATCTGCTCCTCTTCTTTGGAGGTGTAGTGGACCCGCGTCAGCTTGCTGACGCCCTCCACCAGATCCGCCACCGTAGGGGAAAACAGCTTTGCCAGCTCCTCGTGGGTGGCGGTGGTATCCTCGATGGTGTCGTGCAGCAGGGCCGCCACAATAGACTCTGTGTCCAGGTGCAGCTCCTCCGCCACGATCTGTGCCACCGCCAGGGGATGTGTGATAAAGGGCGAGCCGTCCTTGCGGTTCTGCCCCGCGTGGTGGGTATCGGCGAATTCATAGGCGGCGCGTATCTGGTCAAAGCCCGCCGCCGGGTTGTAGCCCTTTACCGTCTCCACAAGATGTTCGTATTGCTCCTGAGGTGTCACAGCGCACCACCTCCCTTCTCGTTATCGTTTTGCAGCGTGTTCATCAGCGGCGACTGATCCAGTGCTACGTGTTGTCCCCGCCGCAGGTGCAGCGTGATGGCGTCGCCGTTCAGCTGCCAGTCCAGCAATCCCCGTTCCCGGAACACCGCGGCGCACATGGCTGCCCGCAGTACCGGTTCCGCGCCGCCCAGCTCCGCCGCCATCAGCCGCAGCAGCGGCAAGCGGTCTGTGGTCAGCCCGTCCTCGGGCACGGTCCGGTCTAAAAACCGCCAGGCGGCGGCGAATTGCTCCCGGGTGGGCAGCGCCCGCCGCGCCTCCCGCAGAGAAACGGCCTTTCCGGCGGCGCACCGGTGGGCCAGTGTCAGCGCCTCCTGCTCCCGCCCGCTGGCGCAGAGGGAGGGCCGGATATCCACCATCTGCAGCTGCACCGTCCGGCTGCCCCGGAACTCATTGATCTGCAAATAAAATGCCGCGTCCACCCGGTCGCCCGGATGGCACCCGCAGCGCTCGGCCACGGTGGAGAAGAATATGCCGTCGAACTGGGCGCAGCCCTTGCCCAGCCGCAGCTTCAGATGCCGGTTCTGGCCCACGTTCTGGGTCCGCAGCAGCGTGGCGCCCAGCAGGCAGAACAGCGGTCTGGCGTTGCCGCTGCCATAGGGCTCCAGCACGGACAGGGCCTCCAGCTCCTCCAGCGTCACCGCAGCGGGGTGGGCGATGGCCACGTCGATCTCCAGTGCCGACTCCGGCTGCTGTCCGCCGCAGTAGCTGCGGGCGTATTCATTCATCCGGTCCCGGAAGGCCGGTATGTTGTCCCGGTCGATGGTAAAGCCTGCCGCCAGCTCGTGCCCGCCGAAGCCCAGCAGCAGGTCCTTGCAGTTTTCCAGCGCGGCGAACAGGTTGAACCCGCCCCAGCTGCGGCAGCTGCCTTTGCCGGTGCTGCCGTTCAGATGGATCATAAAGCTGGGCCGGGAGTATTTTTCCGACAGGCGGCTGGCCACGATGCCCACCACGCCCTGGTGCCACCGGCTGCTCTCCAGCACCAGCGCGCTGCGCTGGCGCTCCGGCATCCGGTCAATCATCTCCTCCGCCTGGGTGTAGATATCCTGCTCTACGTTCTGGCGCTCCCGGTTCAGAGCGCACAGCTCCTTAGCCATGGCCTCCGCCGCGGCGGGATCGGTGCACAGCAGCAGCTCCGCCGCCTTGTCCGCCGCGCCCATGCGTCCGGCAGCGTTGATCCGCGGCGCCAGCACGAAGCCGATCTGCACCGAAGAGATCTCCTTCCCGCTCAGACCCGCCTCCCGCAGCAGGGCGTGCAGGCCGATAAAGTCCGAGTGCTCCAGCGTGGCCAGCCCGCGGGAGACGATGGTGCGGTTTTCGCCGGACATCTGCATGACGTCCGCTACCGTGCCGATGGCCGCCAGCGTGCAGTACCGGGCAAAGAGAGGCTCCTCCCGGTCCGGCCCGCCCAGGGCCAGCACCAGCTTCAGCGCCACGCCGCAGCCGGCCAGATGCTTGAAGGGGTACGCGCAGTCCGCCCGGTGGGGGTCCACCACAGCCACGGCCCGGGGCAGGACCTCCCGGCACTCGTGGTGGTCGGTGATGACCACGTCCAGCCCCAGTGAGTTGGCGTAGTCCACCTCCTCCACACCGGTGATGCCGCAGTCCACCGTTACCAGCAGGCGCACGCCCTGGTCGAAAAGGCCCTTGATGGCGTCACGGCTGAGACCGTAGCCGTCCTCGATGCGCCGGGGAATGTAGTGCACCACGTCGGCGCCCCGGCTCTTGAGATAGTCTACCAGAATACAGGTGGCGGTAATGCCGTCCACATCATAGTCGCCGAACACGGCGATCCTCTCGCCATTCGCGATCGCCTGCTGCACACGCGCCGCGGCCTTGTCCATGTCCCGCATCAGGAAGGGACTGATGGTCAGCTTGTCCTCACGCTCCAGAAAGGCGGCGGCCTGCTCCGGCGTTTCGATGCCGCGGGCGGAGAGCACGGCGGCCACCAGATAGGGATAGCCGGCCGCGCGCAGACATGCCTGCGCCTCCGGCTTTTCCGGCGCGATATGCCACTTGCTGAACCGCACGGCGGTCACCTTCCTCTCTGCATGATAAATGGAACTTTCATCCCATGATAACATTACTAATACTTTATTATATCAACATCGTGCGGAAAGGTAAAGAAAAAATTTCTTTTCCGCACCTGTTCGGAAAAGAAAACAACAGCTTGCAATCCGCGGCCATATGGTCTATGATGGATACAATACAGACAGAATCGAGGAACTGCTCATGCGCCCTGACGGAAAGCGAGTAAAGGACCTGCCCCCCATCGTGGCAGCCATTCCCTACATCATGCCCAAGCGGTACGATGCCTGGAACACCATCACCGAAAACATCGACGAGGAGGGCATCAAGGCCTATATCCGCGAAAAACGGCGCGCTGGGATCCGCATCAACCACATGGCGGTGATCATCGCCGCCTATTACAAGGCCTATCAGACCAACCCCAAGCTCAACTGGTTTGTGGTCAACAGTCATCTCTATGAGCGCAACCATTTCTGCGTCTCCTTTGTCATCCTGAAAAAGCGGGCCGACGGCAGCCCGGATGAGACGACGCTGAAGATCTATCTGGAGCCCAAGGACACTATTTTCACCATCAACCAGAAGATCGCCGATGCCATCGCCGCCAACAGCCAGACAGAGCAGAAGAACAGCACCGACAAGTTCGCCAAGATGATGTTCTCCATCCCCGGCCTGCCCAAGTTCGTGATCTGGCTGGCCTACCATCTGGACAAGCATGGCCTGCTGCCCCGGAAGATCATCGACCTGAGCCCCTTCCACACCAGTATGTTCATCACCAACCTGGCTTCTATCAAGACCAGCTACATCCACCACCACTGCTATGAATTCGGCACCACCAGCGTGTTCGTCTGCATGGGCAAGCCGGTACCTAACTACATGAACGGTGACCTGACCAAGAAGATGATGCCTTTGGGCATCGTTATGGACGAGCGTATCTGCACCGGTTATGAGTACGCCGCCTTCTGTCACGACTTCCGCAGGTGCCTGCGGGACCTGACCTGTCTGGAGACGCCCTTCGACGGCAGCGCCCCGGCTGAGATGCCGCAGGCAGAGGAAGCGGCTCCCGCCGAAGCGTGAATACAACAAGCCCCGGAGCGATGCCCCGGGGCTTGTTCTCTGCATATTACCAGTTGTCCTCGCCAAAGGGGTCATGGGGGCGGAACTGATCGTCATCCTCCGGCCGCGGCGGGAAGAAGCCTACGCCCTTGATCTTTTTGATCTCCTGGAAGAAGGCGATGTTGGCCTGCGCCCGATAGGGTGCCACCCAGATATCCAGAATGCCCAGTGTCAGACTCACCAGAATATTCCATCCGATGAAGCTCAGATCCAGCACGAACAGCTGCCACTTGAAGCCCAGGGTCTGGGCTTTGCTCATGTTGAGGGCCTCCATGACGCCGATCTCCGGGTTTTCGCACAGGTTCAGCATAGCAAAGCGGTAGCGGTAGGCCGCCACGATGCCGGGGATCACCAGCAGCAGCGTCCACAGGGAGATGAAGATGACCTGCACGACATACAGCAGAATGATCTTCCCGACGAAGGCGAAGCCATCGAACAGGGTGACGAAGGGCATCTCCTCACCCCGACGGATGCCCAGGTGGTACAGGGACGCACCGACGTTGAGCACTACGCCCAGCAGCGTGCACACGATAGACACGAACCACACCGCAAAAGCGGGGAACGCCCGGTGCAGCGCCAGGAAGCTCAGATCCATATCGAACCGCAGGGAGTAGACATAGGCGAACTCGTCGTCCATCTGCACATAGTCGCTGATGCCGTTGATGACGAACATGATGGCCAGCAGCACCAGTGTAAACAGGTAAGGGCTGACCTGTGCGGTTTTCAGCAGCACCTTGGACTCCCGCTTCAGGGAACCACGGTCAAGTACCATACTAAAATACCATCCTTTCGGAATAGAGTTTGATATCCGGCGGAGGACCGTCTGCCGCAGTGCAGGAAGTTTTTTCCGGCGGTGTCCGTCCCTCTACCGTATAGTGTAGCACAGCTGCCCGAAAAACACAAGAGGCGGTCTTTGCCGGTGAAGTTTCCGACAAAAACCGCAAAAAAACGTGGGAATTTCAACGCGGGGCTGGACAAGAGAAAAGTTTTGTTGTAATATTTAAGACAGTATGCGGTGGCATAGCGCCACCCGGTAGTAAGATGAGGTGAAGACAATGGCACAAGCATTCTTTGGCGGCGTTCATCCCAACGACATGAAGGCCGCAACCAATGAAAAGGCCATCGAAAAGCTGGCGGCGCCAGCTGAGGTGGTCATTCCCATGTCTATGCACATCGGTGCGCCTTGCAAGCCTATTGTAGCGGTAGGCGACAAGGTTAAAATTGGACAGAGGATCGGCGAACCCGGCGGATTTGTTTCCGCCCCCATCCACGCCAGCATCTCCGGCACGGTCAAGGCCGTGGAGCCCCGTCCCTTCTCTATGGGCGGCAAGATGATGTCCGTGGTCATTGAAAACGATTTCCAGGATGAGGTCTCCGAGGAAGTCAAGCCCGTGGCGGATCCCGACAGCCTGACGCCCGAGCAGCTGGTGGAGATCGTCAAGAACGCCGGCATCGTCGGCCAGGGCGGCGCGACGTTCCCCACCCATGTGAAGATCTCTTCCGGTCTGGGCAAGGTGGATTACGTCATCATCAACGCCGCGGAGTGCGAGCCGTACATCACCGGCGACCACCGCACCTGTCTGGAGCGTCCGGAGCAGGTCATCAAGGGCGCGACCCTGCTGGCCAAGTGTTTCGGCGTGGATAAGGTGTACATCGGCATCGAGGCCAACAAGCAGAACGCGGCTGACGTCCTGAACGCCAAGATCGCGGAGCTGAACGCCCCCGTGGTGGTGGAGGTCCTGCACACCCGCTATCCCCAGGGCGCTGAGAAGCAGCTGGTCCAGGCCGTCTCCGGCCGTCAGGTGCCCAGCGGCAAGCTGCCTGCCGACGCGGGCTGCTGCATCTTTAACCTGAATACCACCTGCGCCATCTACCGCGCGGTGTATGAGGGTATGCCCGTGGTCAACAAGATCGTCACCGTCTCCGGTTCCGGCGTCATCGAGCCCAAGAACATCGAGTGCCCCATCGGCACCCCCATCACCAAGCTGTTTGACGCCTGCGGCGGCCTGAAGGACGAGACCTACAAGCTCATCATGGGCGGCCCGATGATGGGCCTGGCCCAGTACGACGTGGACGTCTCCGTGGGCAAGGGCACCGGCGCCATGCTGGCCTTCGCCGACAAGGAGGAGCAGTACGTCGAGGATCCCCAGTGTATCCGCTGCGGCAAGTGCGTGGGCGTGTGCCCCATCCGTCTGGAGCCTATTTTCATGTACAAGTACCTGATGAAGGGCGACGTGGACACCTGGCAGAACGTGCTGCACGGCATGGACTGCATCGAGTGCGGCGCCTGCACCTACACCTGTCCTGCCCGCCTGCCCCTGACCCATGCGTTCCGTCTGGGCAAGCAGGAGGTCAACAACGCGAGAATGGCCGCCAAGGCCAAGGCGGAGGCCGAAGCAAAGGTCGCTGCCGAAAAGAAGGAGGCGTAAACCATGACTGATTACAAGAATCTCAAGCTGATCGCGTCCTCCTCCCCCCACATCCGTTCCAACGAGGATACCCGCAGCATCATGCTGGACGTGATCATCGCGCTGCTGCCCGCGCTGGCCTGGAGCGTGTACTGCTTCGGCTGGAAGGCTCTGCTGCTGACCGCTGTTTCCGTGGTATCCTGCGTGTTCTTTGAGTGGGCCTACCGCAAGGCCATGAAGAAGTCCTGCATGGTGGGCGATCTGTCCGCCGTGGTCACCGGTATCCTGCTGAGCTTCGTGTGCCCCGTTGACCTGCCCTGGTGGGTCATCATCATCGGCGCGTTCTTCTCCATCGTTGTGGTCAAGCAGCTCTACGGCGGCATCGGCTGCAACTTCCTGAACCCCGCGCTGGCGGGCCGTGCGTTCCTGCTGGCCAGCTATGCCACATGGATGACCACCTGGGCCATTCCTCAGATCCGTCCCGATGTCACCTCCGCCGCCACCCCCATGGCCATTATGAAGGAGGGCACCGAGGAGGCGTTCACCACCCTGATGAGCAACTACTCCATCGGCGATATGTTCCTGGGCAAGGTCGGCGGCTCCCTGGGTGAGGTCTCCGCCCTGTGCCTGCTGGTGGGCGGCGTCTACCTGCTCATCCGCAAGGTCATCTCCTGGCAGATCCCCGTGGCGTACATCGGCACCGTGGCCATCCTGACCCTGATCGCGGCGCCCGCCGGTATCGACAACGTGCAGTATATGCTGTACAACGTGTTCGGCGGCGGCCTGATGCTGGGTGCCATCTTTATGGCTACTGACTATGCCACCTCCCCCGTCACTAAGCCCGGCCAGCTGATCTTCGGCCTCGGCTGCGGTCTGCTGACCTGCTTTATCCGCCGCTTCGGCTCTTATCCCGAGGGCGTCTGCTATTCCATCCTGATCATGAACTGCACCACCTGGCTGCTGGATAAGTACATCCGTCCCGTCATCTATGGTGCGCCCAAGAAAGAAAAGAAGGAGGCGGCGAAGTAATGAAGATCTCCGGTAAGTTTATTCTCAAGGTCGCCGGCACCTTGACTGTTATTTCCCTCGTTGTGGCCGCCCTGCTGGGTCTGGTCGACAACGTGACCGCCGACAAGATCGCCGCCATCGATGCGGAGAACACCCGCATCGCCATGAGCGCTGTGGCTCCCGAGGGCAGCGAGTTTGGCGACAAGCTGGACATCACCGACGACATGACCGCGGCGGCTGCCTCTCAGGGCGGCAAGCTGGTGGAGCTGTATCCCATGACCACCGCCGGCGCCGACAACGGCTATGTTATGAAGATCTCCGCCTCCGGCTCTCAGGGCACCATCTCCATGATGGTGGGCATTGACATGGACGGTGCTGTCACCGGTGTTTCCATTGTCACCAACTCTGAGACCTCCGGTATCGGCTCCCAGGTCATGAGCAACGAGCCTCTGACCAACGGCACCCGCGTTCTGGATCAGTTTATCGGCAAGTCCGCCGCTGACGGTGTTCTGTCCGTTGGCTCCAACGTGGACGCCATCACCGGCGCTACCGTGTCCACCAAGGGTGTGACCACCGGCGTCAATGCCGCTTTGGCTGCTGCCGGCGTCATCGGTTAAGAGAGGAGGACACTGAAGTATGAATCTTGGTAAACAATTCAAGGACGGTATGCTGACGCAGAACCCCGTTCTGGTTCAGGTGCTGGGCATGTGCTCTACCATGGCCATCACCACCTCTTTCTTCAACGGCATCGGCATGGGTGTGGCGGTTACCATCATCCTGACCCTGTCCAACGTCATTATCTCCGCTATGCGGAAGATCATCCCTGATAAGATCCGTATCGCCATGTTCATCGTGGTGATCGCCGGCTTCGTGACCTGCGTGGACCTGTCTATTCAGGCATTCCTGCCGGATCTGGCCAACTCTCTGGGCGTGTTCATCCCCCTGATCGTGGTGAACTGCATCATCCTGGGCCGTGCGGAGTCCTTCTCCTATAAGAACGGCATCGCTGCTTCCTTCTTTGACGGCATCTTCCAGGGCATCGGTTATACCGTGGTTCTGCTGATCATGTGCATCATCCGTGAGTTCCTGGGCGCTGGTACCTTCGGTGCCGGCCTGCTGAATAACGGCGCTGGCTTCCAGATCCTGCCCACTGACGTGGTCGCTCTGGGTATGGTCCTGCCGGTGGGCGGATTCCTGACCCTGGGCGTCGTCATCGCTGTGGTCCAGTACTTCATGAGCAAGCCCAAGAAGAATAAGGAGGTGGCGAAGTAATGGAAAGTATCACGAGCCTGCTGGCCATCGCCTTGGCTGCTAT
>ENA-ORNY01001770-ORNY01001770.1-human-gut-metagenome-genome-assembly--contig:-NODE-1770-length-11859-cov-12.786682_pt1 | contig 11859 bp, 11 predicted proteins | sample MGYA00242122_ERZ509036 | MGnify/ENA primary metagenome ERZ509036 (study PRJEB26280, sample SAMEA2338696) | human gut metagenome | biome: human gut; feature: human-associated habitat; material: faeces...
CCCGACCGGCTTCGGGGCACGGAAGTCAAACGGCGTCCCGTCAACCGGCAGAATTTTACCCGTCGGCATGCACTGGTCGCTGTTTTCGGTGAAGCGGTCGGCATGGATCTGCATGAGATACAGCTTGCAAATACCCCTGCCTGCTTTGAGCCCTCGCTCGACTATGTCGTGACCAAGATGCCGCGCTTCCCGTTCGACAAATTCTCATCTGCCAATAACAAGCTCTCCACTCAGATGAAAGCCACGGGCGAGGTGATGAGCGTCGGCAGGACGGTGGAAGAGAGCCTGCTCAAGGCCGCCCGCTCGCTCGAGATAGGCGTCAATCACCTCTATATGAAGAAATTCGACGGCTTCACCGAGGATGAGATGCTCGCCTACATTAAGGACGGCACGGACGACCGCATCTATGCGATAGCGGAGCTGCTGCGCCGAGGCACGGATGTGGGCATGATATGCAACGCAACAAAGATAGATATGCTCTTCCTTGAGAAGATAAGCAATATTGTCAGGGCGGAGGATAAGCTGAAGGAGCATATCGGCGATATCGACACGCTCTATGCGGCGAAGCGCCTCGGCTTCTCCGACGAATATATCGGCAGGCTCTGGGATATGACAGGCGAGGAGATATTCAGGATCCGAGAGAAACACAATATGTTCCCCGTCTATAAGATGATAGACACCTGCGCCTCGGAATTCGAGAGCTATATCCCGTATTTTTACTCGACCTATGAGCAGGAGAATGAGTCCGAAGTGTCGGATAAAGAGAAGATAATCGTCTTAGGCTCGGGTCCCATCAGGATAGGGCAGGGTGTTGAATTCGATTATTCCACCGTCCACGCCGTCTCAACGATTAAGCAGTCGGGCTATGAGGCAATAATAATCAATAATAACCCCGAGACCGTCTCGACGGATTACACCTGCTCCGACAAGCTGTATTTCGAGCCGCTTTGCACCGAGGACGTGATGAATATAATCCACCTTGAGAAGCCGATAGGCGTCATAGCGTCGCTCGGCGGTCAGACGGCTATCAATCTGGCGGAGAGCCTCAGAGACAGGGGAGTGAAGATAATCGGCACCGATTGTGACGCAATTGACCGAGCCGAGAACCGCGACCTGTTTGAGAAGGTGCTCCGTGAGCTCGATATCCCGCAGCCCAAGGGCAGGGCGGTGACAAAGATAGAGGACGGCGTTGCCGCCGCAGCCGAGATAGGCTACCCCGTGCTCGTGCGCCCGTCCTTCGTCCTGGGCGGCAGGGCGATGCAGATAGTTGCCGATGAGCCCCAGCTGCGCCGTTATCTGCGTACCGCCGTTGAGATAGACGAGGATAAGCCTGTGCTGGTCGATAAATATATCTCGGGCAAGGAGCTGGAGGTGGACGCCATCTGCGACGGCACCGACGTCTTTGTGCCGGGCATAATGGAGCTTGTCGAGCGTACGGGCATCCACAGCGGCGATTCGATAAGCGTTTACCCCACGTTCAGCATAAGCGCTAAGGTCAAGGAGACAATACTTGACTACACCAAGCGCCTCGGCCTCGGCATAGGCATAGTGGGGCTTTACAATATCCAGTTCATCGTTGATAAGAATGAAAATGTCTATATAATCGAGGTCAACCCACGCTCGTCAAGGACTGTGCCGTTCCTCTCAAAGGCGACGGGCTACAGCCTTGCGGATATCGCAACGCGCGTTATCCTCGGCAAGAGCCTCAGGGAGCAGGGCTTTGAGCGCATTTACCCCGAGGAGAAGAAACGCTGGTATGTCAAAGCGCCCGCGTTCTCATTCTCAAAGCTCAGAGGGCTTGACGCTTATCTCTCGCCCGAGATGAAGTCCACGGGCGAAGCGATAGGCTACGACGACAAGCTGACCCGCGCGCTCTATAAGGCGCTGAAGGCGAGCGGGATGAACGTAATGAATTACGGCACGGTGCTCGCGACTATAGCCGATAAGGATAAGGACGAGGCGCTGCCGCTCATCCGCCGCTTCTACAATATGGGCTTCAATATCCAGGCCACCGAGGGCACGGCGCTCTTCCTCAAGCAAAACGGGATACGCACCCACAAGGTCGGCAAGCTGAGCGACGGCAGCAAGGAGATAACCGACGCCATCAGGCAGGGCTACGTCACCTATGTCATCAACACAAGGGATATGAATTCCTCCGACGTGCTCTCCGACGGTCACGAGATCCGCCGCTGCGCCGTTGAGAATAATGTCACGATGTTCACCTCGCTCGACACCGTCAAGGTGCTGCTCGACGTGCTCGAGGAGACAACGCTCGGCATTTCCACCATAGACGCATGAAAGGAGTAGCTATGAAACAGGATTTTTATGAGATCGTATCGAATGAGCGGATAGCCCCGTCGGTCTACAGAATGGTGCTTTCGGGCGATACTTCGCCCATAACCGCTCCGGGGCAGTTCGTCAATATCAAGATACCCGAGCTTTATCTGCGCCGCCCCATTTCGATCTGCGATTGGGATGACAAGACCCTCACGCTCATATATAAAACCGTCGGTGAGGGCACGGAGGAGCTCAGCCGCATGAAACCCGGCGGCAGGCTCGACCTGCTCATAGCTCTCGGCAACGGTTACGATACCGAGCCGTCGGGCGATACGCCGCTGCTTGTCGGCGGCGGTGTGGGCATACCTCCGCTTTTCGGCCTCTGCAAGGCTCTTATAGCCGAGGGCAAGACCGTCAACGTGATCCTGGGCTTCAATACGGCGGGCGAGATATTCCTTGAGAAAGAATTCAGGGCTTTGGGCGCGAATGTCGCCGTCACCACGGCGGACGGCTCATACGGGCTGAAAGGCTTCGTTGACGCGGCGATGAAATACGCCGAATACACCTATTTTTATACCTGCGGGCCAAAGCCGATGTTCAGGGCGGTCAACGCCGTTGCCAAGACGAGCGGTCAATTCAGCTTTGAGGAGCGTATGGGCTGCGGCACGGGCGCCTGCATGGGCTGCACCTGCAAGACCAAGAGCGGCCCCAAGCGTATCTGCACCGAGGGTCCCGTACTTTTAAGGGAGGAGATAGAATGGTAGACACATCTGTCAGCCTTTGCGGCATAAAGCTCGATAACCCGATAATCCCCGCCAGCGGCACGTTCGGCTTCGGCTATGAATTCACAAGATTTTACGATATCAATATTTTAGGCTCGATCTCGCTCAAGGGCACCACCGCCGAGCCGCGCTTCGGCAACCCCACCCCGAGGATAGCCGAGTGCCCGTCGGGTCTGCTGAATGCCGTGGGGCTTCAGAATCCGGGGGCGGAAAGCGTGCTTCACGACGAGCTGCAAACACTCAAAAGCGTTTATAAAAAGCCCGTCATGGCGAATGTGAGCGGCTTCTCCGTCGACGATTATGTGACGGCGGTTAAAATACTTGACTGCGAGAGCATGATAGGCTGGTTTGAGATAAATATATCATGCCCCAACGTCCACGGCGGCGGGCTGGCTTTCGGCACGAGCGCCGAGAATGCCGCTGCGGTCACAAAGGCGGTGAGAAAGTCGACCGATAAGCCGATAATAATAAAACTCTCGCCCAATGTGACGGATATTGCGGAGATTGCAAAGGCGTGCGAAGCGGCAGGAGCCGACGGCGTTTCGCTCATCAATACTCTGCTCGGCATGAGGATAGATCTGAGGGCTAAAAGGCCGCTGCTTGCGAATAAAACTGGCGGGCTCTCAGGCCCTGCGGTGAAGCCCGTGGCGGTCAGAATGGTGTATCAGGCCTTTGAAGCGGTCAAGATACCGATAGTCGGCATGGGCGGCATATCCTGTGCCGAGGACGTGCTCGAATTCATGCTTGCGGGTGCTGCCGCGACCGAGGTTGGCGCGGCAAACCTCGTTGACCCTTATGCCTGCAAGAGGATAATAGAAGACCTGCCGAGAGCAATGGAAAAATACGGCATTAAGAGCTTAAACGAAATAATAGGAGGCGCACACTGATGGGTAAAGATGTCATAATAGCCTGCGATTTTGCAGATAAAAAGACCTGCCTTGATTTCCTCGACGGATTCAAGGGCAGGAAGCCGTTTGTCAAAATAGGAATGGAGCTTTTCTACGCCGAAGGCCCCGAGATAGTCCGAGAGATCAAAGCGAGAGGGCATAAGATATTCCTTGACCTCAAGCTGCACGATATCCCGAATACCGTCAAAAAGTCAATGGCGGTGCTCTCGCGGCTCGACGTCGATATGTGCAATCTCCATGCTGCGGGGGCGAGCGATATGATGGCTGCGGCGCTCGAGGGTCTTACAAGACCCGACGGCACACGTCCGCTGCTGATAGCCGTTACGCAGCTCACCTCCACGAGCGAGGAGACGATGCACAGCGACCTGCTCATAAGCGGCAAAATGGAGGATGTCGTCATGCATTACGCCCGCAACGCCGCAAAGTCGGGGCTTGACGGAGTTGTCTGCTCGCCGCTCGAGGCCGCCGCGGTACATAGCGCCTGCGGCAAGAGCTTCCTAACCGTGACACCCGGCATTCGCTTTGCCGACGGCGACAAGGGCGATCAATCCCGCGTCACGACCCCTGCAAAGGCAAAGGAGCTTGGCAGCGACTATATAGTGGTCGGCAGACCGATAACCGCCGCCGCGGACCCCGTTGAGGCATATGAACGCTGCGTCAGAGAATTTGTAGGATGAGGTGATAAAAATGCAGAATTACAAACATGAATTTATTGAATTCCTTGAGAGCGCGGGAGTGCTCAAATTCGGCGACTTCACTGCCAAAAGCGGCAGGAAGATACCGTATTTCATAAATGCGGGCGAGATCAAGACGGGCGGCAGGATAAGAAAGCTCGGTGAATTCTACGCCAAGGCATATTTTGAGAAGCTCGGCGATAAAAGAGCCGTGCTCTACGGCCCCGCTTACAAGGGCATACCCATTGCGGTCTCCGCCGCCTCGGCTCTGTCAGAGAGCGGGCTCGACGTGCCGTTCTTCTTCAACCGCAAGGAGGAGAAGGATCACGGCGAGGGCGGCGTTTTCGTGGGCTATAAACCTACAGCGGGCGAGGAAATAGTGATAGTCGAGGACGTCATAACCGCAGGCACTGCGATAAGGGAGAGCATGGCTATTCTCTCGTCGCTCAAGGGTGCAAAGGTCGCTGCGGCGTTCGTCATGGTCGACCGCTGCGAAAAGGGCAGGGGTGAGAGATCGGCTATGGCGGAGGTCGGCGAGGAATTCGGCTTCCCCGTTTACTCCGTCGTCAATGTCTACGATATCATCGAGTACCTTGAGGAGGATGCGAAGAACTCCGAGAATGTTGAGCGGATAAAGAATTACCTCAAAATTTACGGTGCAAAGGAATGATGAAATGAGAAGCCTTATTGATATTTCGGAGCTTACCCCGACTGAGATAGAGGAGCTTATCGCAACTGCCGACGATATTATAGCCGACCCCGTAAAATACAGCGAGAAGTGCAAGGGCAAGAAGCTCGCGACCTTGTTTTTTGAGCCGTCCACAAGGACCCGTCTCAGCTTTGAGGCGGCGATGCTTGAGCTGGGCGGCAGCGTGCTCGGCTTTTCCGAGGCTCAAAGCTCCTCGGCTGCCAAAGGCGAGAGCATAGCGGATACCGCGAAGGTCATATCCTGCTACGCCGACATCATCGCCATGCGCCACCCGAAGGAGGGGGCGCCGCTCGTGGCGGCAATGAACGCCTCGATACCCGTCATCAATGCGGGCGACGGCGGTCACAGCCACCCGACCCAGACCCTCGCCGACCTGCTCACGATACACCGTGAAAAGGGAGGGCTCGACAACATGACCGTCGGCTTCTGCGGCGATCTTAAATTCGGCAGGACGGTGCATTCGCTCATCTCGGCGCTGATACGCTGCAGCGGTGTCAAATTCGTGCTGATCTCCCCGACGGAGCTGAAATTACCCGGATATGTGAAAGACAAGCTCGATGCGGCGGGCGTTGAATACACCGAGACCGACAGCCTCGAGGGCTCGATAGCCGACCTCGACATTCTCTATATGACCCGTGTGCAAAAGGAGCGCTTCTTCAATGAGGAGGATTATCTGCGCCTTAAAGATACTTATATCTTAACGCCCGAAAAAATGGCTCTCGCCTCTGAGAAGCTCCGTGTGCTGCATCCGCTGCCGAGGGTCAACGAGATAAGCGTCGCCGTGGATAACGACCCCCGCGCCTGCTACTTCAAACAGGTGCTCTACGGCAAATATATGCGAATGGCTCTTATCCTGAAGCTCCTGGAGGTGAAATGATGAATATTGATTCGATAAAAAACGGCATAGTTATCGACCACATAACCGCTGGACGCAGCATGAAGATATACCGCCTCTTGGGGCTTGAGTCGCTCGACTGCTCGGTGGCGCTTATCAAGAATGTCACAAGCCGCAAAACGGGCAAAAAGGATATAATCAAAATCGACTCGGATTTCGATGTGGATACCGATATCCTCGGTTATGTCGACCCTGGCGTTACCGTCAATATCATCAAGGACGGCAAGATCGCCGAGAAGAGGACTCTTGAGCTGCCGACAGAGCTAACCGACGTCCTCAAATGCAAAAATCCGCGCTGCATAACCTCCACGGAGCAGGAGCTGCCGCATATATTCCGCCTCACCGACCGTGAGCACCGCGTCTACCGCTGTATCTATTGCGAAACAAAAGGGAAATAAGCCGCAGATAGTAAAGACAGGCTTTCTCAACCGAGGAAGCCTGTCTTTTATGTGATTTACCCGATAAGTGCTTAATCCGTGATGAGGTGATAATGCGGCAAAGTGTCTGAGTTAATCGTAGGGGACGACGTCCTCGGTGTCCTGTAAACAAAACCGTAATGTGAATTGAATACCGTTAGGGGCGAACTGTGTTCGCCCGTTTAAAATTAGAGTGCCGTCAGTGACTTCAGCCTCCATCTGACGAGGGAGGTGGCATGGCTTTAGCCGTGACGGAGGGAGAGAAAGGAGAAACCGATAAATTGCGGTAAATTTGCGTAAAATCGTCTCTCCCTCAAGAAGGAGCCTGAGAGGCAAGCGGCAGTTTTATAAGTTAAACACTCAACATAAGTTTGTTTTTAATCATAGTTCAAAGACCGGCATTATACAAAACCGGTCTTTATTGTTTTTAAATTTGATTTCTTGATAATTTGTTTAGTTCTAAAAAATTTTGGGGATTTTCATAAAATCTTGTAAAAAATACTTGACAAATTAAATAACGAGTGCGATAACAAATATGTATAACACAATTAAAGGAGCGATAAAAATGACTGCGAAAAAGTACTTTGAAACACATGGCAGGATCTACGGAGTATTGAGAGAATCCAAAGACGGCTCAAGTCATTGCGTTAAGGTTAAGGTGTTTTACGATTACGGCGAAGCCGAGAAATGGCTTAAAGAGAAAAAATCGGATAACGATCGTGAGCTTGTGTCAAAGACAGCGGCGGAGAAGCTCACAGATAAAGCTGTCGTTGCAAGAGCTGTCTATGCGATTGCTGATTGAAATACGACGAGAGAATAAGACCTGCACTTTGAACGGTGCCGGTCTCGTTTTTTATCTCGAAATCCATCAAGTTTTTGACTTGCATCTGACTTGCATTTTTATTGTTTCTTATAGTTTTTAAGCGATTTTTCGGATTTTTCACAATGCAACTCAAAACAAAAAAAGAACCGCAAAAGCGGTTCCGAATGAATGCGTAAAGTGTTTTGCACACGCAAAATGTGAAATAAAATTCCCCGTCGCCGCAGCGATTTCACGCGCGATAGCAACATAATCGGTGATGAAGCGTTTGCCGTCGGCAAACGTGAAGCGCCCGTACCTCTCCATGCGGCGAAGCCGCGCCTCATAGGGCGAAGCCCTGCTTCACTTTTTATGCACCGTAAGGTGCGCTTCATTGAAAAAAGCACTTGCGTACGCAAGTGCTTTTTTTGTTTGCGGAGACAGGATTTGACTCGCGCGCCTGCGGGCGCTTGGTCGCTCGCGGTCACAACAGTCCACCGGACTGTTGCTCTGTGCCGCTCGTCCTTCAAATCCTGTTACTTAAAAATTAAAACCACCTCAAAACGAGGTGGTTTTAATTTGGTTGCGGAGACAGGATTTGAACCTGCGACCTCCGGGTTATGAGCCCGACGAGCTACCGAACTGCTCCACTCCGCGATATGAACTTGACCCCTCAAGGCTCATATACTATAACATATGAGCCTTGGGTTGTCAAGTGTTATTTTAGCGCTCGGAAACAGAAGATTCTTCCTTTTCTGAGACGTCCAGTGTCTCAACTGCCTCGGCGCGGCCATTTTGCAGCTTGAGCTCGGCGAGGATGTCTGCCAGCAGCTCATCCGTGGTGGGCTTGGCCGGGGCTTCCGGCTCGGGCTCTTTTTCTTTCTTGCGGTTGAAGCGGTTGATGATCTTCACCATCCAGAACACGACGAATGAAATACACAGGAAGTTGATGATGGACATGATCAGATCGCCGATCGGGAACACGCCGACGGTCACGCCGGAGAAGTCCAGCCCGCCGATGATGAGCGAGATGAGCGGATTGATGATGTCGTTGACGAGCGCGGTGACGATGGCCGTGAACGCGCCGCCGACTACGACGCCGACGGCCAGGTCAATGACGTTGCCGCGCGAGATGAAAACCTTGAATTCGTCGAGCCAACTGGGCTTTTTCATGATACAGACTCCCCTGTTTTTCCTGTAGTTTCAGTGCTTGGGCACGAGGACTTCCGTGCCGCCCATGTACGCGCGCAGCGTCTCGGGAATGACGACGCTGCCGTCGGGCTGCAGATTGTTCTCGAGGAGCGCGATGAGCATGCGCGGCGGGGCGACGCAGGTGTTATTGAGTGTGTGGGCGAGATAATTCTTGCCGTCCTTGCCCTTAATGCGGATGTGCAGACGGCGGGCCTGCGCATCGCCGAGGTTCGAGCAGGAGCACACCTCAAAGTATTTCTGCTGGCGCGGGCTCCAGGCCTCAATGTCGCAGGACTTGACCTTCAGGTCTGCCAGATCGCCGGAGCAGCACTCCAGCTGACGCACGGGGATGTCCATGGAACGGAACAGCTCCACAGAGAAGTTCCACAGCTTATCGTACCACGCCTTGGAGTCCTCGGGCTTGCAGACCACGATCATCTCCTGCTTCTCAAACTGGTGGATGCGGTACACACCGCGCTCCTCAATGCCGTGAGAGCCCTTCTCCTTGCGGAAGCAGGGGGAGTAGGAGGTCAGCGTCTGGGGCAGTTTGTCGGAGGGAATGATTTGGTCGATGAACCGGCCGATCATGGAGTGCTCGCTGGTGCCGATCAGATACAGGTCCTCGCCCTCGATTTTATACATCATGGCGTCCATGTCGGTCTGGCTCATGACGCCCTCCACCACGTTGCCGTGGATCATAAACGGGGGAATGCAATAGGTGAAGCCCTTGTCGATCATGAAATCCCGGCCATAGGCCAGCACGGCCTCGTGGAGCCGGGCGATATCGCCCATCAGATAGTAAAATCCGTTGCCAGACACCCGCCCGGCGGCGTCCATGTCGATGCCGTCGAAGCGCTCCATGATCTCCGTGTGATAGGGAATATCGAACTCCGGCAGCTTGGCCTCGCCGAAGCGCTGGACCTCCACATTGTGGGAGTCATCGGGGCCGATGGGCACGGAGGGGTCGATCATCTGGGGGATGACCATCATGATCTTGGTGATCTGCTGGGTCAGATGCCCCTCCATCTCCTCCAGCTGGGCCAGCCGGTCGGCATTGGCCTTCACCTGGGCCTTGGCCTCCTCGGCCTCCGCCAGCTTGCTGGGGTCCTTCTTGGCCTGACCCATCAGCATACCCACCCGCTTGGACAGCTGGTTCCGCTGGGCACGCAGGTCGTTGGCCTCGTTCATGGCGGCCCGCTTTTCGGCGTCCAGGGCAATGACCTCGTCCACCAGGGGGAGCTTGGCGTTCTGGAATTTCTTGCGGATGTTTTCCTTAACGGCTTCCGGATTGTCCCGGACAAATTTGATATCAAGCATGGCTTTTATCGCACCTTTCCGTGTTTCACGTGAAACATCATGGTTTTTTGATGGTGTGCAGGGCCTCCAACAGCTCGTTCAGGTCGTCCACACCGTAATATTCCAACTCAATGCGCCCTTTCTTCTTGCCGGAGACAATGCGGCATCCCCGGCCCAGAGTGTTTCCCAGATCCCGGGCGGCCTCCTGGGCATAGTCCACGGTCAGACCGGCAGGGGAGGCCTTCTCCTTCTTCCCGGCGGTGAGCTTCTTCATCAGCTGCTCCGTCTGCCGGACGGACAGGTCATTTTTCAGGATGGTGGCCGCCGTGGTCTCCTGCAGGGCAGGGGACAGGGGCAGCAGCGCCCGGGCGTGGCCGTTGGTCAGCCGTCCGTCCTCCACCATGGCCCGCACCGGGGGACACAGGTTCAGCAGACGCAAGGCGTTGGCCACGGCGGACCGGGACTTGCCCACCCGCTGGGCGGTTTCCTCCTGGGTCATGTTGTACTGGCTCATCAGCACCTGATAGCCCTCGGCTTCCTCGATGGGGTTCAGATCCTCCCGCTGGAGGTTCTCGATCATGGCCAGCTCCATGGCCTTGCGGTCGTCGGCCTCGATGACGATGGCCGGCACCTGGGTCAGTCCCGCCATGCGGGCGGCCCGCCAGCGCCGCTCACCGGCGATGATCTGGTAATAGCCGGACTGCAGCTTCCGCACCGTCAGCGGCTGGATGATGCCGTGCTCCCGGATGGAGTCGGCTAAGTCCGCCAGGGACTCCGGGTCAAATTGCTTGCGGGGCTGGGATGCGCAGCTTTCCACCTGAGAAATCGGCAGAAACAGACTGCTCTTTTCCTCCTGAGAGTCGATCACGTCGTCTCCCAACAGGGCGGCCAGGCCTTTGCCCAGCCCTTTTGGGTTGTTGGCCATTGCTGAAACGCTCCTTTCCGCACGGAATCAGGTATTTTTCTTGAGAAATTCGTTGGCCAGGGCCAGATAGGCCTCCGCGCCCCGGCAGCCCCGGTCATAGGCCGTGATGGGCTTTCCGTGGCTGGGCGCCTCAGAAAGGCGGATGTTCCGTGGGATCACCGTGGCATACACCTTCCCGGGGAAGAACCGCTTGACCTCCTGGGCCACCTGAATGGCCAGGTTGGTGCGCCCGTCGAACATGGTCAGCAGCACGCCCTCGATCTGGAGCCGGGGATTCATGTTCCGCCGGACGATGCGCACGGTGTTCATCAGGTCGCTGAGGCCCTCCAGGGCGTAATACTCCCCCTGAAGCGGCACCAGCAGGGAATCCGCCGCGCACAGGGCGTTCAGGGTCAGCAGCTCCAGGGAGGGGGGACAGTCCACAAAGATGTAGTCATAATCCTCCCGGACGGCGTCCAGGGCGTTGCGCAGCAGAAACTGCCGGTCCGCCATTTCGATCATCTCCACGCCGCCCCCGGCCAGGGCCTTGCTGCTGGGCAGCACGTCGCCGTAGGGGGTGGTGACGATGGCCTTCCGGGTCTCCACGCCGTTGATGAGCACGTCATACACGCCGTTGGACACGGATTTGTCCACCCCCATGCCGGAGGTGGCGTTGGCCTGGGGGTCAAAGTCGCACAAAAGCACCCGCTTCCCCAGGTATTTCAGGGCCGCAGCCAGGTTGACACAGGTGGTGGTCTTCCCAACGCCGCCTTTTTGATTCACGATCGCCACGATTTTCGCCACTTTGTCCACACTCGCTTTCTGTCGGTCTTTATTTTAGTATATCACATTTTCAGTCGGTTTCAATAGAAAATCTGCAAAATGAGAAAAAACTTGAGAAAATGTTTCACGTGAAACGGCGAAACCAACACGCAAAAAGGGTGGATGTTTCACGTGAAACATCCACCCCGTGGGTCATATCAGGATCATCCCCGAAACCGGCGGCAG
>ENA-ORNY01001771-ORNY01001771.1-human-gut-metagenome-genome-assembly--contig:-NODE-1771-length-11858-cov-4.749640_pt1 | contig 11858 bp, 12 predicted proteins | sample MGYA00242122_ERZ509036 | MGnify/ENA primary metagenome ERZ509036 (study PRJEB26280, sample SAMEA2338696) | human gut metagenome | biome: human gut; feature: human-associated habitat; material: faeces...
GCGATTCAGCACTTCCTCAATCGTAATCCCATTATCCTGAATCTGCCAGCCGCAGTAATCCGTTCCGTCGTATTCGATTGTAAGTTTAACTCTCATAAAAGCCGCCTATAAGTCGATTATTTGCCCGTTTTGAAAAACAACGGCAACAGTTTGCAATTTCGCGTCGGCAGTTCAGAAACAACGGCAACGGTTTAAAATCACGCGTCGGCAGTTCAGAAAATAACGGCGACGATTTGCGCGTAATAAATATTCAGAAAAACAATGCCCGTGATGAGCGCGGCGACGAAAAGCGTCGCGACGATATCTCTGAACGTGAACGTCAGTTTTTTATACTTCGTCCTGTTTTTACTGCCCGTGTAACACCGCGCGTCCATCGCGTCGCCCAGTTCGTCCGCGCGACGAAGCGCGCTGATAATGAGAGGAATAAGGACGGGTACGAGCGCTTTTATTCTGGAAAATATATTCCCGCTCTCGAAGTCCGCACCCCTTGCTTTCTGCGCGCTGATTATTCTGTCGGTTTCGTTCGCGAGGGTGGGAATAAATCTCAACGCTATGGACATAACGAGCGCGAGGTCGTGAACGGGAAATTTAACGAGATTGAGCGGTTTCAGCAAACTTTCGATTCCGTCCGTAAGGCTCACCGGCGTGGTGGTCAGCGTTAAAAGCGAACTGCCCGTTACGAGAAGGATAAGCCTTGCCGAAAGGAACGACGCGGAAATTAAGCCTTCCTTGGTTATCACCCAGAAATAAACCGTCTCGCCCTCCTGCCGAACATGAAACAGAACGTTCAGAACAAACATAAACAATATAAGAAAGAATATCGCCTTTACGCTTCTCAGCACCGAACCGAGCGGCACGGACGAAAAGATTATCGCCACGATCAGAAATACCAGAACCGCCGCGAGCGACAAAAAGTTCTGCGCGAGAAACACGGCGACAATATACGCGATAAGCAGAAGTATTTTCGTGCGCGGATCGGTTTTGTGAAGAAAAGACCGCGCGTTATAATACTGTCCGAAAGTTACGTCTCCTAACATAATTCTCCAAATTAAATCATAAAAACAAGGCTATAAGTCGGTTGTCGAGCCTTTATTAACATCTAAAAACAAGGCTATAAGTCGATTATCAAGCCTTTTTATATATTTCCGCAACCTTTGAAACAAAGTCGTCCGTCGTAAAATCCGAATCGATATCCACTCCGGTTTCTTTGAGGGCCGCCGTGAGTTTCGTAGTTATCGGCACGTCAAGCCTGAGCGCCGTGAGTTCGCCCGCGCGGGAAAACACCTCCCGCGGAGTACCCGTCATTACGATTTTACCTTCCGAGAAAACAGCCACGTCGGTGCAGTTTTCCGCAACTTCATCCATATCGTGCGAAACGATCACGACCGTTTTTACGTAATGTTCGTGAAGGGCGTGCAACAGCGACATAAGTTCTCTTTTACCCACGGGGTCAAGCCCGGCGACCGGTTCGTCGAGAATAAGAATTTCGGGTTTGCTGACGATAACGCCGGCTATCGCCACACGCCTTTTCTGTCCGCCCGAAAGTTCGAACGGCGATTTGTTCGCGAATTCTTCCCCAAGCCCCACAAGCGAAAGCGCGCTGTAAACCGCAATTTTCACCTCTTCTTCGGTCGCGTCTTTGTTGAAATTTTTAAACCCGAACGCGACGTCCTGATAAACGGTTTCGGCAAACAGTTGATATTCGGGATACTGAAACACGATTCCCGTTTTGCTTCTGAGTTCTTTCAGTTTCTTTTTGTCGGTTTTTTTGCCGCGCGAAAGATCGTATTCGCCGACGACGAGTTTACCCTCCTGAATGGGAATAAGCGCGTCTATATGTTGAATAAACGTGGATTTTCCGCTGCCCGTATGACCGATGATTCCGAAAAAAGAACCTTCGGGAATCGTAAGAGTTACGTCCGACAAGGCGCGGACTTTGTTTTTCGATTTTTTATCGTAATAAAAATTCAGTTTTTCCGCAACGACTTGCATAACCCCTCCGCTGATTTTTCCGCAACGACTCGCATAACCCCTCCGCTAATTTTTCCGCAACGACTCGCATAACTCCTCCGCTAATTTTTCCGCGTCGAGAATATCGGGCGAAAGCGGGACTCCCGCGCGCCGCAATTTCTCCGCGATGAGAGCAGCCCTCGGCAATTCGAGTCCGCAAGCGCGCAAAACTTCCTTTTTTTCGAACACTTCTTTCGGCGTTCCCTTAAGCCTTATTCTTCCGTTGTCCAGAACGTAAACGCAATCGGCTTCCGCGGCTTCATCCATATAATGCGTTATGTCGATAACCGTCATTCCCTTTTCTTTGTTGAGCGTTCTCGCAACTTCCATGACCTCTCTTCTGCCCTTAGGATCGAGCATCGAAGTAGACTCGTCCATAATCAGAATTTCGGGTTCGATTGCAATCGCCCCCGCAATGGCTACTCTTTGCTTCTGTCCGCCCGAGAGTTTCGCAACTTCCGATTTCCGGAACTTTTCCATATCCGTGGCTTTGAGCGCACCGTCTATCGCGGCGGCTATTTTCTCCCGCGGCATCGCGACGTTTTCCGGTCCGAACGCGATATCGTCCTCGACGATCGACGCGATCTGCTGATTGTCGGGATTCTGAAAAATCATTCCCGCTTTTTTTCGTATTTCAAAGAGGTTGCTTTTCTCCGCGGTGTCAAGCCCGAAAACGAACACCTTGCCCGCCGTGGGCTTCAAAAGTCCGTTCACGAGCCGCGCGAGCGTGCTTTTTCCGCTTCCGTTCCGACCTAAAAGAGCGACGAACGCGCCTTTTTCGACGGCAAAATCAAGACCTTCGAGAACGTAATTTTTTCTTCTGACGTCGTTTTCGTCGGTGGACGAATAATAAAAACCGACGTTCTGGAATTCAATGGCATACATAGTTAATATTTTATCACAATTCGCCCCGAAATAACAAGCGTTTGCGAGCCTTTAAGTTTTTTTCACTTCATTTTCTCGGAAAACCGTATATTTAGCTCAAAAGTAAAGGTAAGTTCCGCAAAAACGACTAAAAATTGAAAAACGGCAAAAATGGCGTTTTTTGCGGACGTTACTTTTGCAAACTTCCACACCGTTCTTTTAATAGGGCAAAAATGGCGTAAAACACCCTGAGGTCGACCGTTTTTGTAAAACTAACGTCCACCCCTCGTTTTTAAGCTTCCGCTACTTTTGTCCCGTATTCCTATCTTTTTAGTGTTTCAGCAGGCTCGGCGTCAAATTTATATCGTCTGCCGCTATCTTTTCTATGCCGAGTTTTCTTACTACATCTTGCCCGTACATCAATTTAAATACAGAATACGGACTTTTATCGTTCAACTTTTTTCGTCCATACGAATTTATATGGCTCATCAGTAAATTGATATCCGCTTGGGTATAATTTTCAAGGCTTTCGCCTCTCGGTATTACACGACGGATAAATTCGTGATTCACTTCTATACTTCCTTTTTGATCCGGACGATTCCGGTCGCAATAGAAAACCCTTGTCCTGAATTCGCCGTTCTCGTCCACTTCAAGCCTTAGCGGATTAGAAAATTCCGTTCCGTTATCCGTCAATATTACGGGAAACATTTTTGTGAAGGTTTCTCTTCCCAAGTGGCGATATAATTTCGTAAATATATCTATTACGCTTTTAGAAGTATTCGAATTTCGCAGTATCGCAAGCATAAATCCGCTTTCCACGAAATGAAGCGTAAGCAGTACTTTCCCGCCAATTCCGCCTTTTACCGTATCCATTTGTACTACCGGCACAGGGTTTTCCGCTATGTATTTCAGGTAATCCTCATACGTTCTTCCTTCACGACAACGCGCGTCGATTTTATGTTCTATCTTTTTCCGGCGGGCGCGATACCGAACTTTTCTCGGTAAATCTATGTTTTTCAATTCAAACAGCCCACCGTCTATATAATTGTATATCGTTTTCTCACTGACGCTCAATTCGTCTTTATGCACCGAACAAACGTGATGTACAGATTGTCCCTGTAAGATAGGCTTTGTTATAATTCGCTCTATCTCTATGGCTTCCTTTGCATGAATGTAAAAGCCTTTTCGTCTTTCGGATAAATTACTTTTATACTCATTCTGCGCCGTTGCCGGGCGATAAAATTTCTTCCTGTAATGGCATCCTCGCGTTTTAAAGCAGCCGTCGCAACAATATGGGGATTTTACAAGTCTTTCGCATACTTGCTCTTCGTATTCGTTACAATACTTATTGCATTTGTCGCACTTGTAACAAAATTCCATACAATATTTCGCGCCGCATACCTTGGTTTTTATACATTGATCCGAATTCTTACATTGATTAAACGGACGACCGCCGCAACCCGTTTCCCGTATCTCCAGATGTTTCTTTATTTCTTTGGAGATAGTCGTCGGGTCTCGCTTTAGTTCTTTCGCTATCTTTCTGATACTTTTGTTTGCTTTTAGCAGAGTATATATTTCTACTCTTTCCGATAACGTTAAATGTTTGTATTTTGCCATTGGTTTTCCTCTTCTTTGGTTTATACGGGACATTTAATATTATCTCAAATCTTCCTCTTTTTGTAAATCTTACTGCAACCACCTTCCCTTTGCTCTCCTCGTGTGGACGTTACCTTTACAATTAAGGGAAAAAATTTATGGCTCGAATGTAAAAGTTCGTTTTCTTTATTTTTCGATTTTAATTAAATGTCATTTTCCCCTCCTTTCCGAGGTCTGCCCTAAAATGAAGGGCAAACCTCATCTGCTGTTATAATAATTGTTCTTCGCTGCGGCTTCGCGCTCTTCCTTTTCTTTTTCTTCCTTCATTTCGCGCTCTATTTCCCGCAAACGGTTTGAATAGGCTTGCGTTTCGGGTAAAAACAAATCGAAAACCGAACCGAAAAAGTTAGAAAGTTCCCTGCCGATTTTATTATCTGACACGGCGATATGGCGTTTAATCGACTTATCGTTGGCTTTTCTCTTTTTCGTCCGATTATACTTATAAGTGTTTTCTTGTATGTACTTCACCTTTTTAAGAACAATGTTACCGAGTCGCCTGCGATAATCCCATTCCAGCCTGTCTATCGTCCGGATATGTTTCAGTCCGAAAAATTCGGAAGCGTTCGTCATTTCCTCTTTGAAAACGCCGTCATCTTTCATTCTTTTGGCGTAATATTTCCCCATAATGCTTTTCAGCGCGGTTTCTTTTCGCATAAGTTCTGCCCTGAACGCACTGTCGGCGGCGCATACGTCCTCGTCCACCATAGCAACCGCTTCCACAATTTCGTCAATCTCCCGACGATACTCAGCCATATCTTTTTTGCCGTACTGAAACGAAGCCGTCGACGGAATTTTTTCCGCAAGTTCTTTCATTTTCTTTGTCGCCACGTCGCGGCACAGCGCTTCCGAAAAATCTTTCCGTTTATATAACGCGCTTCTCGCTTCGTCCGAACGTTTTTTCAGCTCGTCGTCTATCGTGTAAGAAGTCAGCCGCTCCACCATATTGTCTATGGCTTTTATCGGAACTTTGCCCTTACTCCGGTATTTATATCCGGCGGCGCGCTTGTTTTTCAGCCACGGACGCTTTTCGTAAAACTCGAAATGAAAGTGCAGATGCGACGGTCTGTCCAGATGCAAAGCGCATAACAGATCGACTTCGCGCGGATCCAGCCCCATATCGCGAAAGAACTCGTTGAACGTTTTCCGTATCAGCGCAATACACTTTTCGGGCGTATCTATCTTTCCGGAATTTTCTTCGTCGAACGATACGAACCCGCTCCAAATGTTGCCTTTGTTTTCTTTCAGCCGTCGTTTCATTTCTTTTAACTCGTCCTTGCTTATCATTCCGTCGCCGTTGAACACGCCCGTGGATTTTTGCAGATAATCGAGCATCGTAAATTTTTTGGATTCGTTCCCCGTCAGTTTCCCCTCGGTCGTCATATACCTGAGATAATTCGTATCGCCCGTAAAATCGTAATACGCGCGTTTTTCCGCGTGGGCTTTTATCTCTTCTTCGGTCGAACCCTTTTTCAGTTTATACGGCGTATATGCCACGTTGAATATTACCGGCGTTCCGGACAAAATTTTCCTCCTTTTCCCGTGTATTCTTGCTCTCGTAAACGAAAGGCGGCTGTGCCGCTTTCCGTAACACAAAATGCGGCGAAGACTGCATTTTCTTAACCTGCTGGTAAAATAAAGTAGAATTGTACCATGAATGTTGCATAGTTTGCTTTCCTTATTTGTTGCATTTGTGATATGATTTTCCGTGTGGATAGAGGTCGCAGCTAACCTGCTTAAGACTTCAGATCTTCCCGCGAAGAGTTGCGCCTCTTTCTCTACGTGATTGTGCGAATAAGCTGGATGATACGTCGTTATCCTTTTTCCTAACCAGTCTGTACCTGCGTAGATTAAGCGGATATCCTTTATTCATTTCATTTTACCTTGGAGGTACCTACATGTTTTACATTGGTATTGACATTGCCAAACGTTCTCACCAAGCGGCAGTCACGGATATTTCAGGCAATATCATTGTTAAGCCTTTCAACTTCAAAAATACTGCCGCAGGATTCTCCCAATGCCTTTCCGTTCTTGAAGCCAATTCTGTATCGAAAGACAATTGTGTCATAGGTTTGGAATCAACAGGTCATTATTGGTACCCGCTCTATTTCTTCCTCGTCGAACAGAAATTCTCCGTCAAAGTTTTCAATCCTATTCAAACAGCCGCGTTCAGAGAAATAACCATTCGTAAGGTAAAGAACGATAATCTGGACAGTATCATGATTGCAGACTTTACCCGCTTCGGGCGCTATTCGGAAACATATATCCCTTCGGAAAATATGCTTGCGCTCAAGAACCTTTCAAGATTCCGCCTGTCTGTCTGCGATATATGCGGCAGTCTGAAAAAGCGCACCATTGTGTTGTTGGACCTTGTTTTCCCAGAATACGCCTCTGTTTTTTGCGATATATTCGGCACTACAAGCAAACAACTATTGGAAAAGTACTCTACCCCGGATGAGTTCTCCGAAATATCCACAACCAAGCTCGCGAATTTTATTCTAAAAGCCAGCCGCGGTCGAAACGGCAGAGAAAAGGCGGAACTCATTAAGACCGCTGCTCAAAATTCCATAGGCATTTCATATGCAATCGACACATTTTCCTTTGAAATCAAACAGCTCATAGAGCAGATTGAGTTTATGGAAAATCAACTTTCGGAGATAGATGCGGAGATGGCAAAGTTGCTCGCAGAGTCCGAATATTCCGTCATTACTACCATAAGTGGCGTCGGTCCCACGTTGGGGAGTATTATTGTCAGCGAAATCGGAGACATAGAGCGCTTTGAAACTTCCTCCAAGCTCGTAGCTTATGCGGGCTTGGACGCATCCGTAAAACAATCCGGGGAATTTAACTCATCCAAGAACAAGATTTCCAAGCGTGGCTCTCCGTATCTTCGCAGAGCACTCTGGATGGCAGCTTTTATGTCATTGCAATGCGATCCGGCTCTCTACGATTATTATTCCCGTCTTCGCGCGAGAGGTAAATCACACCGTCTTGCCACAACCGCCGTTGCCAGAAAACTTTGTATCATCGTTTGGGCTATCATGAAATCCAAGAAGCCTTATTCACCACATATTTAACATTTTATTAATAGTTTCTTTCAGCCGTCCGAACACGAACGGCTTTTTTGCTTTACAATTTACATATTTCTACCCCCCCCAAAAAAAAATAAATTCCTACTATTTTTTCGCTTGACTTTCAATAGCTGGTCTTCGGTTTTACCGTATTTTGCTCCGTTTTTGCTTCACGGTTTGCTCCGTTCTTTTTATCACCATGCATTGTTCATTATCTCCTCTTTATGCATCAGAATCCGATACAGGCTGTCGCAATCTTTATAGTCGCTTTTCTCCAGCCCGCAATCCAGTTTCATCCAGTTTACCCCGTCCAGCAAATGCATCCTCGAAGCATATAAATCGTTTTTTATCTGCGGATTTTCCGCCATGAAATCATCGAACGAAACATATTGATTTTTCTTTTCGGTTGCCTTTGCAATTTCCTCGTCCGTTACCTTTACGCGCGCTTGCTTGCCGCCTTTACTGCCCGACGATTTTCTTTTCCGGGATAATTCCAGTTTCTTTTTCGCGAACGAAAAATACATATCGACGGGCGGTTTCAACTTCCGTTCCACCCCGAAAAACATATACTCGCAGATTGCCTTTATATACTGCCCGCTTTCCGCATCCGTCATCAGTTTCAGCGCCTTGTCGTAAGTATCCGTAAAAGTAAAATGCGGCATTTTTTCATTAAGGTTTTTAGGCTTTCGTCCGCGTTCTTCTATTCGTTTAACCTCTTCGAGAACATCCTTGATATTGCTCCAGAAAAAGTTTTCCTTGTCATCCTGCGGTTCCGGGATTTCTTCGTTTGTAAACATAAACCTGCAGATGTTTTTCGCCATTCTTCCCGCCGCCTCGTCGGGAAGTCCTTTCAAAGCCTCGTAATACAAATCGTAAAACGTAAACTGTGTTAATCTTTTTTCTTCCATTCGTCCTCCTCGTTTTTTAATTTTTTTATGTTTGTTTTTCGCCTGTTTACGGCGGGTGATACCGATTGTAATTTTGCATTTATCACTCCTTTGTTAAGAATAAAAATTGCCGGGTTTTCTCACGACAACCGCATATGAAAAGGAAGCCAAACTTTTTACTCGGCTTCCTTTTCATTTTCTATGTAATTGTGTATTTTAGCAAATTTTAAGATTTAGATTCGTCTATCCATTGTATCCACTGTTTTACGATTTCAATGACTTCACTTTCGCTATTTTCAAGATAAACTGCGGCAATGCACGCCTCCATTGCGGTTGCAATGTATTTATATCTTCTTTTAGCATTTTTATCTTCGTATTTATAATCTTGAGGCTTTTTCGTATCGCCACTATCAAAATTGAGAAAATTTAATATATCATAGTGGCGAGCAATAAATTTTATCAACACCTCATCACTTTCATACTGTTTTTTCCACTCGGTTAACTTGCCCTTGAACCCGAAATTATCTTTATTTTCCCTTTCAAAGTAGATTTTACACAATGCACATTTCAAAATCGCATCGTCGTATGTTGCCAATTCAAAATTTATTTTACAATCCTGATTGTTTGGCGTTTTTTTATAAGATTTATCTGTTAATGCTTGTTTTTGCAAGTCTGTTTTCGGATTGTTTAATAATTCCTCTATCTTATCCATTATATTTTCACCCCATCAATAAAGCGATTTTAATCTTTTTCTCCGTCGCTGTCCGTTTTCACTTCAAGCGCGGGCTTGTCGCTTGCATTGAGCGGAGAAATTACCGATTGTCCTAACTGACTTTCAATATCCGTTCTTGCATTTTTTGCTACTTTTCCGCCTCTTTTGGCAATCGTTTTACTTTCTTCAAACGTATCGGGCTGTTCCCGTTTCGATATCGCCGTCGTCGTAACTTCCGCAAGCATATTCAGAACGAGTTCGATATTCGTCATATTATCGCGCAGATTTTCTTTTTTCAGCCCTTTGAGTTCTTTATATTCTTTAACGGATAAGCCGCTCCACGCCTTCGTCATTTCGTTCGTTAAAATCGCGTAATCTTTTTCCTGCTCTATTCCGCGCGATTTCCACTCGTCGGTCAGTTCTTTACGCATTTCTATCGTCTGCAAGCGTTGATTTATCCAGCCTTCCGTATACCCTTTGGCACGGTAAAAATCCGCGCCGCGAAGTATTGCCTTTTCGGGATCGGCTATTTCGTCAAGCCGTTCGCTACCTACTTGCGCGAGCCACATTTTGAACGGTTCTGCTTTCGGCGACGGAATCGACTGCACAAGCCGCAAAACGCCTTTCGTATCAAGCACATCCGTATTATAGGTTTTTCCGTCTTTCGGGGAACGAAGTTTCAGTCAGTTACAATTTGTAACCAACTCGCTCCCTTCTTTTTTTAACCGGTTCTTTAAGACTTTCCAATAGTTATTCGGATCTGCGCAATCCGTTAAAACAGCAACTACGTCCACCACAGAAAAATACCATTCTTCTTTGTCTGCATTCCAAGCCGTTCGGACTTGTTTATTCTCAAAAATCTTGATTTTATTTTCCATACGATTTTTCCTTTTATCGTTAGATTATTTCTATTATAGCATTTTTCTTCTGTTTTTTCAATGTCTTTTACTCTCTTAACGCTAATTTATTTGCTATTATTCAGAGGTAATTCCTGATTCGCTGTTTGTATTTTAATTACCTTGTTCAAAAAGTGTCCCCAAGCGTCTCTTTCCGCTCTCGTACGCCGTCGCTAGTCAAGCCAACCTTGTTTGTACAGCATCACAAGCAAGCTCTGCGTATCGCTGAAACTTACGATTGTTACGATAGGATTGCCGTCGTCGTCCTTTTTGCCTGTATCCTCGCTGACGGGCGGCTTGACGTAACTTCCGGAGCCGTCCTGTTGCTTGTTAAACTTCAAATAAATGTCGTTAAACCACTTTCCGATGTCGCCCACCAACGTAAACTGTGACCAAAATTTGTTGTAGTTGCTCATTTCGGCGTAAATCTCGCTACGCACCGACGAGCGCAACAACACGACAATATCGTTTGTATTGGGATACATTGCGACAAGGGAAATCGCCGAGCCGTACACCTTCATCAGCGCACTGTACCGCAAATATGCTTTGTCGCTTGTCAGTAACAAGTAACTTGCCACAAGGTTGGCTTCGTTTTCACGCATGACGCCCTTGCCATGCGCCATCTCGTGCGCCATGGAGTGCGGCAAATTGTAGTTGTTTTCGTTCGGGTTGACGTTAGCCTCACCAAAGGGCGCAAAAAACACGCCGACAATGTGCATTTGGCTCATCGCCCACTTGTTGACAATGGTCTTCACCGAGGGATTGTACGGACTAAAATATCCGTCGCACTTTGCACCGTCGATACGCTTGTATTCCTCGGCAATGTCGTTGTGAATTTGCTCGATACTTGGCAAAATCACATTGCCGTTTTCGTCGTGGGGAGTTTGCTCGTATGCCTTGTTAAGTTCGTTTACCACAAGTTGTGCCATAGCTATTGCGCTGTCACGGTCAAAATCATCGGGTTTTTGCACCGAATAAATTTGTTTAGGCAAACTTGCACGTTGATAAGTAAAACCTGCCGTTACATTGTAAACAGTCAAAAAACTCGTTACCGCTATACAAACGGTAAGCACTAAACTTAAAGCATTGCGCCATTTACCTTGACAAAGTCTAACGATTACCACAATTACCGCAACCACTGCCAAAACTATTGCAACAATCAAAAACAGCTCGTACATGCTAAAGGGCAACCAACCCGTCAGCGTACCCCACACTGCAATCCCCCCTCGTGAAAAATTGCGTGCGAACCACTCGGCAATTTGCGTACTGTTGCCGAGAATAACCGTCAAGTCCACATAAACAAGCAACAAAACAAGTGATACGATCAGTTTTGTTTTGACCGAGTGCGTGCGCTGTTTGTCATTTGTCGTCATTTGTTCCTTGCGTTGCGAGCCGTCAAGGCCTTGCGACGACACGGGCGATCGCGACGATTTTGTTGTGTCCACTTGTGTCGATTGCACGTTTTTACTAGTATCCATAGTACCACATTACGTCAACAAGCTTTAACGAGCATTGAACAACGCAAATTTTTTGTCCAAAAACTCGGTGTAACGTTCCAAATAAGTGATTACGTCCTTGGGGTTTGCGGCGCGCTCGATGCGGTTTTGCGTGACGGAAATCTTTTTGCTGATACCGTTTGTACCGCAAGCAAGTATGTCGGCGACCTCTTCCATAATGTCGATGTTGTACAAACACGGCGTGCCCGGTTTGCAAAAACCGACGTTTTCGAGGTTGTCTTGCATGTATTTTTGCCTGTACATATAAT
>ENA-ORNY01001774-ORNY01001774.1-human-gut-metagenome-genome-assembly--contig:-NODE-1774-length-11839-cov-3.885608_pt1 | contig 11839 bp, 10 predicted proteins | sample MGYA00242122_ERZ509036 | MGnify/ENA primary metagenome ERZ509036 (study PRJEB26280, sample SAMEA2338696) | human gut metagenome | biome: human gut; feature: human-associated habitat; material: faeces...
ATCGGTACGGTGAAAGAAGTCGTTCATCAGGTCAGCCATTCTAAAAAGTGGAAATCGGAAAAGGCATTGGACGAGAACGGTCAGCCTATGCTGAACAACAAGGGCAAACCCGTCTACCGAACCTCGTACAGCATCCTGCAAGACCAGTTCTTCGACCACATGGCAACCGCAGGGTTTGCCGACATACAGCGCGGCGAACGCGGCAGCACCGAGGAGCACCTGACCACCGTGCAGTTCAAGGTTATGAAGGAGCAGGAAACTCTTGACACCCTCATGGCGCAGCAGCAAAGCGCGGAGCAAGCCGTGCATCTGGCGCAAGCGAATCGGGAGGAGGCTGAGCATGAAGTCGAAGCCGCAAAAAGGAAGATAGATGCACTTGCGAAGAGCGACAAAGAGGTCAGAGCATTCGTACAAAGCCTGGGTTCCGCAGACGAGCTTCTGCCCGACACCGGGATGCTGGAAACCGCCAAAAGCTACCGCGAGAACAAGTCGCTACCTATCGTGAAAAAGCTCGTCCGCAAGCTGAGAGAGGTCTATGCCCTGCTGGTCAACGAGCGGCAGAAGAATACCGACATGCTCAGAGAAACTGCCTACTGGAAGCGAAAAGCGGAAACCAGCGAGGTTCTGCAGGAGAAGGCTTCCAGGATTGACAGGCTGACCCGCACGATCGGCGCGGATGAAATCGACCGGCTGCTGTCCCAGCGCAGCTCCCAGGAACACAGCTGGCGCAAGACATGGGAAAACGAACGATAACACAAAATCACTTAACTGATAAGCATAAGGAAGTGAAACATACGAGAATCTTCGATACCCTCAAAGCCCGCGTAACCGTCCTGCAGGCGGCTGCACACTACGGCGTCAAGATCGGGCGAAACGGCATGTGCCGCTGCCCGTTCCATTCGGACAAGACACCCTCCATGAAAATCAATAAAATCTATTTCTACTGTTTCGGCTGTCACTCCACCGGCGACGTGATCGACTTCACCGCCAGACTGTTCAACCTGTCTCCGCTTGAGGCTGCGCGCAAGCTGGCAACGGATTTCGGCATCGACCCCAACACGCCGGTATCCGCTGCCGTTGCGCTTCCCCGTATCCGGCAGGAGGAATCCCAGCGGGAACGGGAAGGGCACTGCACCTCCGTGCTGATCGAATATGAACGGCTCCTGAAAAGCCGCCAGCAACGATTTGCACCTGTTCATCCATCGGAGGAATGGGACGACCGCCTCGTATCTGCAAGCCATGCGCTGCCGCAGGTGTCCTACCTGATCGACTGCCTGTACGATGCAGATGCTTCGATGCGCAGGAACACCGCCGACTCTCTGCTTTGCGACGGTACCATCCGCAGCATTGAGCGCTGGAACGCAGCACATAAAGAGGAGGTGGATGCGCATGACGAAGCGCTTGCGGCCTGATCAGTATCCGCCTTGGTACGACGGGCAGAGCATCAACGAAGCAGCGTTTTGTCGGGAATTTCTGGCTTCGCACAAGCTGCTCTACACCGAAAACAGCTTTTTCACGCCAGAAGGACGCATGACCGACGAAGCGCCACTTAAGACTGAAATCTATCAGATCATCGAACCGTATGCGTCCACCAGCGTTCCAAAGAAGATATCCAACATCATCGAGCTTCTGAAAATCACGGCACACATCGACGACTTCCCGCCGCAGACCGACCGGATTCATGTGGCGAACGGCACGCTGTTTCTGGATGGCTCATTCTTTGCGTCGAAGGATGAAATCGTACGCAGCCGCTTCCCAGTGGTCTACAACCCTTCCGCGCCCAGCCCGGAAACGTGGCTGGGCTTTCTGCATGGTCTTCTGTATGAAGATGACATCCCCACCTTGCAGGAATACATCGGCTACTGCCTGATTCCCAGCAACAAGGGACAGCGCATGATGGTCATCAAGGGCAGCGGTGGCGAGGGCAAGTCGCAGATCGGCACCGTTCTGTCCCATCTCTTTGGTTGCAACGCCAAGGACGGCAGCGTGGGCAAGGTGTCCGAGAACCGCTTTGCCCGCGCCGATCTGGAGCACATCCATTTGCTGATCGACGATGACATGCGCATGGAAGCCCTGCGTCAGACCAACTACGTCAAGTCGCTGGTCACCGCGCAGGGGCGCATGGATCTGGAGAAGAAGGGCAAGCAGAGCTATCAGGGCTGGATGTTTGCCCGGCTGCTGGTATTCAGCAATGGCGATCTCCAATCCCTCTACGACCGCAGCAACGGCTTCTATCGCCGCCAGCTGATTCTGACCACCAAGGAGCGCCCGCCAGACCGGGTGGATGACCCCGACATCGCGGAGAAAATGTGCCGCGAGCTGGAAGGCATCTTCCTCTGGGCCTTTGAAGGGCTGCAGCGTCTGGTGGCGAATCATTTCCGCTTCACCGAAAGCGCCCGCGCTCGTTCCAACCGGGAAACGATTAAGCAGGACGCCAATAACGTGCTGCTCTTTATGGAAGCCGGGGATTATATCCAGCTCACGCCCGAAGGGAAGGTTGGCTCGCAGGAGCTTTATGAAATCTACACCGTATGGTGCCGGGAGAACGGCTTCTCGCCGCTCAAGAACCGGAGCTTTTCGGAATTCCTGATTGCCAATCAGAAGAAGTACAGCATTGAGCACTCCAATAACCTGACGAACCTCGTCGGCCGCCGCGTGTGGGGCTTTACCGGCATTAAGCCTGTGCTAAGGCTCCCGCTCAGAACGGCAGACGGATGGCAGCGCGATTGCTCGGATGATAACCCGTTTATTTGAAATTCCCTATAAGTGAGAATTTCCGCGATTCTCTGTGTACATACGTACACACATACAAAGGGATTGTACACATGTACGTATGTACGCAGTGGATTCGCATATCTGCAGGAACAAGAAAGGAACACTGAACCTCTATGCACCCACCACCGATCAACCCTTTATTGGAGGAATCATGGCTTTGCTCAAAAGAACGCCTGAACAGAACGCCGCCTTTGAGCGGTGCGTCGGCTTTCTTGCCGAAATGATCGAAAAGTACAGCGGAAAGGTGGAGTTTCCCGTTCTTCCCGCTGACAGCAAAACGAGTTGGGACAGTTTATCCAATCCATCATCTCAAACAAATTCAGAAGAACCATTGACAAATGATATAGCTGCGTAATAAAATGCAGTTGGGACAAAATACACGAACAGTTACTGCACGATTGACAGGAGGTGCACCATGCTTCAGAATCATCCTGCTCCTGAGAGCCGCACGCTGCCCCAACATATCACCGACGAGCACAACGGCCTGAGCTACACCCTTCACGGCGATTATTACTTTCCGGATCTGGAGCTTCCGGAGCAGCAGCCCATCGGCAAATGGGGCCGGCTGCACCTCCGGCACCTGGAATCGAACCATCCGGGTCATTTCCAAAGGCTTCTGCTCACGGGAGCACTGAATGCCTATCTGCACACTGTCGATGAGCAGGCCAGCGAGCGTTTCGATGTTCTCATGAAGGGATATGCCCAGAGCTGGGGCATCACCGAAGTCCTGAAGGCTGAAGATCCCATAAAGTGGGTCGGGCTCATGAATCTGGCGCGCGCCGAAGCGGAGCACAACGTGATGACCGAAATCATCTGCGCCTGAACCACCTTCCTTCACCGGCTCGTATCCAATCGGGCCGGGAAAGGCTTCCATAAACTGCACGAGGAGGAATTCCCATGTCCAGAGAAAAGCAGACGCCCGCGCCCATCCGTTCCAGCGCGGCGGAGGTGTTGACCTATGTCGCCTCCACGGGCGACCCGCAGGGCAGCATCGAAATACGCTACGAGGACGAAAACATCTGGCTGACGCAAAAGACGATGGCGCAGCTGTATGATGTGAGTGTCAAAACGATCAATTATCACATCAAGAAAATCTTCGATGATTCCGAGCTGTCAGAGGATTCAGTTATCCGAAAATTTCGGATAACTGCCACAGACGGCAAGCCGTACACTGTCCAGCACTATGCCCTGCAGATGATCATCGCAGTCGGCTTCAAAGTCAATTCTGAACGAGCTGTACAGTTTCGCAAATGGGTCAATCAGATCGCAACGCAGTACACCATTCGCGGCTGGGTCATGGACGACGAACGGCTCAAGCGGGGCACCTATCTGACCGACAAATACTTTGAGGAACAGCTGGAGCGCATCCGGGAGATCCGTGCCAGCGAGCGCAAGTTCTATCAGAAGATCACCGACCTGTATGCCACTGCTATCGACTACGACCGTACTTCCGCCGCCACGAAACGCTTCTATGCCACGGTGCAGAACAAGATGCGCTTCGCCGTGCACGGGCACACCGCCGCCGAGCTCATCATGGAGCGCGCCGACCACACGAAGGATCACATGGGTCTGACCACCTGGCAGGACGCGCCGGACGGCAAGATCAAAAAGTCCGACGTGTCCATCGCCAAGAACTACCTCACCGAGGACGAGCTTGGGCAGCTGAACCGCATGGTCACCTCCTATCTGGACTTCGCCGAGAACATGGCCCAGCGCCATATCCCGCTGACCATGCAGGACTGGGAAACCCGCCTGAACCGCTTCATTGAAATGTTCGAATACGGTCTTCTCAGGGATGCGGGCAGGGTGTCTGCAGAAATCGCCCGGCTGCACGCAGAAACCGAATTTGAGAAGTACCGCGTCATTCAGGACCGCGAGTTCCTGTCCGACTACGACAGGTTCCTCCTTGAGCTTGAGGAACACGCCGACGCGGCAAAGGCTGGACCGCAGGAGGAAAAGCCATGAAGCGAATGAAATGCTACATCTATACCCGCGTCTCCACCTCCATGCAGATGGACGGCTACAGCCTGGACGCGCAGAAGGACAAGCTACGCAAGTACGCGGAGTTCCAGAACATGCTCGTCGCCGGGGAATACTGCGACGAGGGCAAATCCGGCAAGAACATCGAGGGCCGCCCGGAGTTTCTTCGCATGCTGCGGGACATCGAATCCGGCAAGGACGGCGTCTCCTTCGTGCTGGTGTTCAAGCTCTCCCGCTTCGGCCGCAACGCCGCGGACGTGCTGACCTCCCTGCAACGGATGCAGGACTTCGGCGTCAACCTCATCTGCGTGGAGGACGGCATTGATTCCTCCAAGGACAGCGGCAAGCTGATGATTTCCGTTCTCTCCGCCGTCGCCGAGATTGAGCGCGAAAACATCCTCGTGCAGACGATGGAAGGTCGCAGGCAGAAGGCTCGCGAAGGCAAGTGGAACGGTGGCTTTGCCCCCTACGGCTACAAGCTCGTGGACGGGCAGCTGCAGATTGCCGAGGAAGAGGCCGAGGTCATCCGCATCATCTATGACAAGTACATCCACACCACCATGGGCACCGCCAGAATCGCAAACTGGCTCAACGAGCACGGATACAGCAAGGTCTGCCGCCACAACAACAAGCGTGAGGCCTTCACGGGTTCCTTCCTCATCGGCGTGCTTGACAATCCCGTGTACTGTGGCAAGCTGGCCTACGGACGCAGACATAACGAGAAGATCCCCGGCACCCGCAACCAGTACCACATCGTCAAGCAGAAGGACTATACGCTCTACGACGGCATTCACGAGCCCATCATCTCCGAGGAGGACTGGCAGCTCGCGCAGAAGCAGCGCCAGCAGACCAACAAGCGCCAGCTCAAGACGCACAGCCTCGACCACGAGCACGTCCTGTCCGGGCTGCTCAAGTGCCCCGTCTGCGGCGGCGGCATGTACGGCAACGTGAACCGCAAGAAGAAAGGCGACGGAACCTATTACCGCGACTACTTCTACTACGCCTGCAAGCACCGCCTGCATGTGGACGGCAAGCGCTGTGACTACCACCACCAGTGGGGCGAGGAAATCATCGACGGCGCGGTGGAGGAAATCATCCACAAGCTGGTCAACACCCCCGCCTTTGAGCAGGGCATCCGGGAGAAGATCGGCGGCAAGCTGGACACCGCCGAGCTCGACACGGAGATGGAGACCCTGCGCAAGCAGCTCCGCCAGCTCACGGGCACCAAGGACAGGCTGGGCGAGCAGATCGACGCGCTTGATTTCGACGACCCGCATTACACCCGCAAGGCGCAGGACCTGCAGGAGCGGCAGAACAGGGTCTACGACCAGATCGCCTCCATCGAGGGCAGCATCGCCGAGGTGCAGACCCGCATGGACAACATCCGCCAGCACAGGATTTCCACCGACAACGTCTATCAGTTCCTGCTCTACTTCGACAAGCTGTACGACCAGTTCACTGATCTGGAGAAAAAGACCTTCATGAACAGCTTCATCGAGCGCGTGGAGATTTACCCAGAGCGCCAGAGCGACGGACGCATCATAAAGCGCATCGAATTCCGTTTTCCCGTGTATTTCAAGGGCTCGGAGATCAGCGGACTTTGTTGGGACGAAACGGATATGTCGGAGAATGTGATGGTATTGGCTAAACTGTAAGCGTACACAAGGATAACGAGAATACAAATATGAGGGAAAAAGCAGTGAACAACGAAATGAAAGCCCACAGCAAATCATTAGCGGAAGCGGCGCAGATGCCGGAAGATTTGCCGATCCCGGAAAAGAGTATCAGGCAGATTGGAAGCGAGCAGAAGAAACGATTGAACGGAAAGTAAAAGTGAAAAATCCTCTTGAAATGGCAGCATAAAAATAAGCAGAGAACGTCGAAAAACGATGGCTCTCTGCTTATTTTGTTATTCCAGCCCTTTCAGCCTCTCCACTGACATCACATGCAGCCCCAGCAGCTTCTCGATGTCCTCGCGCGCCTCCGAGCCGATGGTTTGCAGCATTGCGCCGTGCTTGCCGATGATGATGCCCTTGTGCGCGTCGCGTTCGCAGTAAATCGTCGCGTTGATTTCCATGAAGTTGTCGTTCATCTTCTCCATGCCCATCATTTCCACGCCGATGCCGTGCGGCACTTCGTCGCGCAAATGCTGGAGTGCCTTCTCGCGAATCAGCTCCGCACAAATCAGCCGCTCCGGCTGATCGGTCATCATGTCGTCCGGGAAATACTTCGGGCCTTCCGGCAGGTGCGTGGAAAGCTGCTTCGTCAGGTCATCCAGCCCGTCGCCGGTTTTGGCGCTGATGGGGATAATCGCGTCATAGCCAAGGTCGGCGAAGGATGCAATCAGCCCCAGCAGCTTTTCCGGCGGCAGCAGGTCAATCTTGTTGATTGCCAGCACCTTCGGCACTTTCTTGCCCGCCATATCACGGACGATAGCGCGGTCGTGTTCGCCCACCTGCGTCGCGTCCACCAGCACCAGCACGCCATCCATGCCGTCCATCGCGTCCTTGACGGACTGCATCATGCTTTCGCCCAGCTTCGTGCGGGGCGTGTGGATGCCGGGGGTGTCGAGGAACACAATCTGCCAATCAGGGCGCGTCATCACGCCCATAATGCGGTTGCGCGTCGTCTGCGGGCGGCTGGAGACAATCGCAATCTTCTCGCCGACCATCGCGTTCATCAAGGTGGATTTGCCCACATTCGGGCGACCCACAATCGTTATAAATCCAGAATGGAATTTCGTATTTTCGCTCATGATTTTTCTCCTGATTTTACTCCTTCGTCGTCAGCTGCTGCGGGCCGAAGCCGTGCGGCAGCAGCTCCGGCAGGGTCGCGCTTTCCGTGCCGCCCTGCCACGTCACCAGCACGCGGATATTCGGTGCAAATTCGTTGAGCACCTGCCGGCACGCGCCGCAGGGCCAAGGGGCGGCGTCGCGCGAGGCAATCGCAATCGCGGTGAATTCCCGCGCGCCCTCGCTGACCGCCTTGAACATCGCCGTGCGCTCGGCGCAGTTCGTCAAGCCGAACGACGCGTTCTCGATGTTGCAGCCCTGAAACACGCGGCCATCCGCGCACAGCAGCGCCGCGCCGACCGGATAGCCGGAATAGGGTGAATAGCTCCGCAGCATCGCCTGCCGCGCCATTTCCAGCAGCGTCTCGTCGGAAACGTCGGTCTGCATTTCGCCGTCGCGCGTCATGCCGATGGCGGACAGAATCTTCTCCTCCATCGCCCGCATCTTCTTTTTGTCTTCATCCTCAATGTGGTCATAGCCCATCAGGTGGCACAGACCGTGGACGGTCAAATACGCCGCCTCCCGCTCCGGGGAATGCCCATACTCCGCCGCCTGCGCCAGCACATGCGGCATGGAGATGATGAGATCGCCGAGCATACAGGCGTCCACCTCGTCATCCAGCTCGCGCGCAAGCAGCTTGTCGCACTGCCCCGCCGTTTTGCCTGCTGGATAATTCACCGTCGGGAAGGACAGCACGTCCGTCGCGCGGTCAACGCCGCGGTACTCGCGGTTGATTTCGTGAATCGCGTCGTCGCCGCAAATGCGGATGTTCACCGCGCAGGGACGCGAAACGCCTTCCATCCACAGGGCGCAGTCCGCCGCCGTCTGCATCAGGGACAAATAGCGCGGGTCAACCTGCGTGTCAATCTGCCAAAGCAGTTTCATGTGTTCTCCTCGCTTTCCTCCACCGGCGCGGCGGGCTTTTCCGGCACATCCGGCTTTTCCGCCTTCGCTTCTGGCTTCACTTCGGGTGTTTTTTCCGCTTCCGCCTGCTTTTCCGCCTTCGCTTCTGCCTTCACTTCGGGTGTTTTTTCCGCTTCCGCCTGTTTCTCCGCCTTGATTTCCGCCTGCATCTGCTTCGTTTCCTTCTCCGCTTCCTTTTCCGCCTTGACGAGCGGGCGCGCGGGGACGTTCACCGTCGGGTACTCAATGCGCTCGTGGAACACGCCATTCAAGACCTTGCAGAACGCTTCGCAAATCGCGTCAATATCGCGCAAGGTCAGCGGCGAATTGCTGAGCTGCCCGTCCTCCAGCTTGCCGCGGACAAGGCGCTCAATGAACTGCTCAATCGCCTTGGGCGTGGGGTCAGGGATGGAGCGCACCGCCGCCTCGATGGTGTCCGCCAGCATGACGATGGCGCTCTCCTTCGTCGTCGGGCGCTGCCCGTCATAGCGGAAATCGGCAATATCAACCGGCTTGCCGTCCGCCATCTGCAAGGCTTTGTGGTAGAAGTACATCACAGGGGTGTCGCCGTGATGCTCCATGATAATCGTCTGGATTTCGGGCGGCAGGTGGTATTTCTGCGCCAGCGCCAGACCATCGCGGGTATGTGCCGTAACAATCGCGGCGGATACATACGGGTCGGTGCGGTCGTGCGGGTTATCGCCCATCTGGTTTTCCTTGAAGTAGCCGGGGCGCTTCAGCTTGCCCACGTCGTGGTAATACGCGCCCACGCGGGCGAGCAGCGCGTTCGCGCCCACCTCGTTCGCGGCGGCCTCGGCCAGATTGGCCACGATGATGCTGTGGTGATACGTGCCCGACGCCTCAATCAGCAGGCGGCGCAGCAGGGGGTGGTTGGGATTGCTCAGCTCCAGGAGCTTAGCCGGGGTGGCCAGGTGGAAGAAGGTCTCCACCAGCGGGTCCAGCGCGATGCACAGCACCGAGGCCAGCAGCGCGCTGCCGGCGCTCCACAGCGCGTTGGCGAACACGTCGGCGATGGAGGTATTGGTCATAAACCCGATGGTGAGGATGATGACGATGTTGGCGATGGCCGTGAGGATGCCGCAGAGCAGCACCTGCTGGCGGTAGGGCCTGCGGCGGATGATGCCCACGGCCAGCAGCCCGCTGATGAAGGCGGTGAGCAGGAGGTTGACCATGGCGGCGCCGAAGGTGGTATCTCCGCCGGCGATGAGCGCGCTGACCAGCACGCTCACGCTCAGGGCGCCCGCGACGCCCGTATTGGCCGAAAGCAGGCCGGTGAGCATCATGGCGCTGAGCAAAGCGGGGGAGAGGTAGGTGTGGATCAGCTGGCCGAGGATGCACAGCCCCAGCGTCACGCACTGGATGAGCATCAGAATGATGAGGCGGCGCGGGCTTGTGAGGGTCTCCCGGTCAAAGAGGTAGAGCGCCAAAAGCAGCACCGCGATGCTAAGCGCCACCAGCAGCACCGCGCCCACGTACATCATGATATCGACGTTGTCGTCGTCCAGCATGCCCAGGCTGCGCAGCATTTCCAGCTGGTTGGCGGTCACGCGCTCGCGGGCGACGACGATGTTCTGTCCCTGCTTGTAGATGACCGGTTCCACGGCGGCGCGCGCCTCGTCGCGCAGCTTTTCGGTGGCTTCCTGATCGATGACCATGTTGGGGCGGATCACCTTGCGCAAGATGGGGGTCACGACGTTCTGGAGCAGGTCGATGTCGGTCTTGTAGCCGATGATCTGCTGCAAATACTGAATGGATTCGTTGACATACCCTTCGCGGATGGTGGTATTGAGCGTGTTTTCCACGGCGGAGGTGATGTTTTCGTTCAGGTCGGCCATCTGCTGGTCGGTGGCGCGCAGCAGGGTGCTCAGCTGATAATCCGCCAGACTGATCTGGGTGAGCAGTGAGCGGGCATAGTTCAGTTCGGCCTCGGCAAAGACGTATTCGGCCTGTTTGTCGGGGTCGCCCGGGGCGTACTGCTCCAGCACGCGGCGGCCGTACTGCTGCACGGCGCTCACCTGCGCAAGCACGGTGGCCAGATCCTGCATGACCTGCCCGGCCACATCCTCCTTGAAGATGTAGCTGGGCTCCACCTGATTGGCGGCCGTCTCGCGCTGGCGCGCGGTGCTGATCTCATCCACCACGTCCTTGCTGGCGGTGATGGTGGTGTGGGAGATGTCGCCCACCTTCAGGTCATACCGCTGGGGCGTGATGGCCGCCATGAACAGGATGCACAGAATCACGGCCCCGGCCAGAATCACATAGACGCACTGCGCCGTGCGGGAGCGCAGCGAATGCCCCACCGCCTCCCAGCTCAGCTGCTTTTTTTTGCGAATGGTACGCTTACCCGGCATCATGGCCTCCACCCTTTCGCGTGCTTTCGTAGGTTTCGTAAGCCCGCACCACGGTCTGCACCAGGTCGTGGCGCACCACGTCGGAGCGGTCCAGCGTCACAATGGCGATTTCGGGAATGCCCCGGAGCACCTCCAGCGCCTGCGTGAGGCCGCTTTGCTTGCCGGGGGGCAGGTCGGTCTGGGTTACGTCGCCGGTGACCACCACGCGGCTGCCCGCGCCGAAGCGCGTGAGAAACATCTTCATCTGTTCGGGCGTGGTGTTCTGCGCCTCGTCCAGGATGATAAAGCTGTCCGACAGGGTGCGCCCGCGCATATAGGCCAGCGGGGCCACCTCCAGCACGCCGCGCTCCTGCAGGCGCTGATAGCTTTCCGCGCCCATCATGTCGTATAGCGCGTCGTAGAGGGGGCGCAGGTAGGGGTCCACCTTCTGGCTCAGATCGCCCGGCAGAAAGCCCAGCTTCTCGCCCGCCTCCACCGCGGGGCGCGTGAGCACGATGCGCTCGATCTCCTTGTTGCGCAGCGCCACCACGGCCAGCGCCATGGCCAGATACGTCTTGCCCGTGCCCGCCGGGCCCACGGCAAAGGTCAGCTCGTGCCCGCGGATGGCGCGCACATAGTCGTACTGACCCAGCGTCTTGCAGCGCACGGGGCGGCCCCGGTGGGTGATGGCCACCACCTCAAAGGCGATGTCGTCCAGCCGGTCCAGCTCCTCCGCCGTCAGGGGCCGCGGGTCATACCCCGCAAGGCTGATGCGCCCTGACATGTGCCCGTAGAGCGGCAGCAGGTTCACCGGCGGCCGCCCGCATGCCGCGGCGAACCCGGGCAGGTCGTGCACGTCCGGCGCGTCGGGCAGGAGGGGAAACAGGCCGCTGCCGATGAGCGCGCGGTGCGGCGTGTCCGCCTCCCAGCCGAAGGGCGAAAAGCCGCAGTTACCCGCCACCTGCGTGGCGATGCCCTGCTCCAGAAACGGCGCGAAGTAGGGCAGGGGATCGGGGCGGCAGGCAAACCAGTCGTTGT
>ENA-ORNY01001776-ORNY01001776.1-human-gut-metagenome-genome-assembly--contig:-NODE-1776-length-11833-cov-8.070895_pt1 | contig 11833 bp, 10 predicted proteins | sample MGYA00242122_ERZ509036 | MGnify/ENA primary metagenome ERZ509036 (study PRJEB26280, sample SAMEA2338696) | human gut metagenome | biome: human gut; feature: human-associated habitat; material: faeces...
CAGGCGCGAGACGCTGCTTGGCTCCATGTATTCCGACATATCCACACGGATGAGCGCCTCCTGGCTGCCGTAGACGACCTGCGCAAGCTGTTTACATAATTCTGTTTTTCCGACGCCCGTCGGGCCGATGAGCAGGAAGGACGCGGCGGGGCGTCCGGCGTCGGCAAGGCCTGTCCGGCCGCGCAGAACGGCGGTAGAAACCGCGTCGACGGCTGCCTGCTGGCCGATGATGCGCTCGGAGAGCGTCTGGCGCAGGGACAGCAGCCGTTCACGGTCGGACTGCCGGAGCCTGCCGACGGGGATGCCGGTGCGCTCGGAAACGACGGCGGCGATATCCTGCCGGGTCAGGCTCACAGTGCGCTGGGCACGGCGGGCGGCAAGCTGGCGTCGCACGAGCGTGCGCAGCTCGTCCCGGAGCTTCGCCGCCTGCTCATACTGCGCGTTTGCCACAGCCTGCTCAAGCTGCTGCTCGAGCTGCTGCTGGCGCTCTGCGTCCTCCGCAGGCTCCGGCCCGCCGAGCCAGACGTGCGCCGCGCCCTCGTCGAGCAGGTCGAGCGCCTTGTCCGGCAGGAAGCGATCTGTCAGATAGCGGCTTGAAAAATCGACGGCGGCCTCGATGGCCTCCTGCGTGATGCGGATGCGGTGGTGTGCCTCCAAGCCTGGACGAAGCGCTTCAAGCATACGGCAGGCCGTCTTGCGGTCCGGTTCGCGGACGATCACGGGGCGGAAGCGGCGTTCAAGCGCGGCGTCCTTCTCAATAAATTTGCGGTATTCCTCCAATGTCGTCGCACCGATCATCTGCAGCTCTCCCCTGCCAAGGGCCGGCTTGAGCAGATTGGCCGCGTCGATCGCGCCCTCGGCGCTGCCTGCGCCGACGATGGTGTGCATTTCGTCGACAAATAGGATGACGCTGCCGCAGCGGCGGATCTCGATCAAGATATCGCGCACGCGCTCTTCAAATTCGCCGCGGTATTTCGTGCCCGCGAGCAGGTTCGCCATGTTGAGGCAGTAGAGCTTTTTCCCGCGCAGCGCCTGCGGCACGTCTCCGCAGGCAAGGCGCTGGGCCAGCGCTTCAACGACGGCGGTCTTGCCGACGCCGGGTTCGCCGATGAGCGCGGGGTTATTCTTGCTGCGGCGGCTGAGCACCTGCATGAGCTGGGAAAGCTCCGCCTCGCGGCCGACGACGGGGTCCATCTGCGGTGCCCGGTCGATCATGTTGTCACAGTACAGTTCCAAAAGCTTCAATTCCGATTGTCCTTTCACGTCCTGCGCCGGATGTAGGATGCGCAGGCGGTCATATGTTTCCGAAAATACGCAGTTGCAGTCGACGCCAAGCTCCGAAAGCATTCGCGCCGCCGCATAGGCGTCGTCGCGCATGAGGGAAAGCAGCAGATGCTCCGGCAGGCAGAGGGGCGCTCCAAGGCGGTCCGCCTCGTGCTGTGCGCCGTCAAGCGCTCTTGCGGCAGCTGCGGAAAGGCCCTGCCGTCCGGCTGGCTCCGGCTCCTGCCTCGTCAGCAGCATACAGCGCAGGAGCCTGCCCTCGGCTCCCTGATAGCATAAAATGCGTCCGGTCTGGGAAATGCGTTCCTGCGAGAGTGCAAGCAGCAGATGCTCCGTGCCGGTCTGTGCGCCGCCAAGCTCACGCGCCAGCCGCGACGCGCGGAGGGCACCCGGAAGAGCACCCGGTCCAGCGCTGCGGAATACGCCGGTTTTTTCATTCTGATCGCCTCCTGTCGAAGGAGAGTTTCGACGCGGCGGTCAGCGTTTATACGACGCACGCGAAAAAATCCGGGCCGTTCGAGGAATTTACACTTTTTTCATTGCATTTTCAGGAAAGTATGATAGAATGAAGCTACCTTGAAAATGGAGGTGCTTCAAATGGCACACGTAATCAATGACAACTGTGTAAAGTGCGGTGCTTGCGCTGACGCATGTCCCATCGGCTGCATCAGCGAGGGCGAAGACAAGTACGTCATCGACGCTGATCAGTGCGTGGACTGCGGTACCTGCGCTGCAGAATGCCCCAACGACGCGATCTCTGAGGAATAAGCACATAACCAGGAAGGGGGTGCTGCGTGCAGCACCCCCTGTCTTTTTGATTGATTTTTGATTGGAGCGCGTATGGAAGAGCTTCTCTTTGACAGCATCCGGATGAAAATCCCGGACGCACAGTTTCGCATGAGCACAGATTCCATGGTGCTGGCAGATTTCTGCCGGATAAAGTCTGGCAGCCGAGTGCTTGATCTTGGCTGCGGGTGCGGAACGCTGGGGCTTCTGCTGCTGGGCGCGGACGGAACGCTGCACGTGAGCGGCATTGAAATTCAGGAGGCTGCCGCGTGTCAGGCACAGGAAAATGCCGAGGAAAACGGTTTTTCCGACCATCTGCACATCGTATGCGGTGATCTGCGGCAGGCGCACGCGGAAATCGCGCCCGGAGGCTTTGACTGTGTGCTGTCCAATCCGCCCTATTACCCGCCGAAAAGCGGGCATCTGCACACACAGGACAGTCTCAGCGCCGCGAGAAGCGAGATCTGCTGCCCGTTTGACGCGCTCTGCGCGGCTGCGGCGCGGGCGCTGCGGTGGGGCGGGCGTTTTTTTCTGGTTCACAAGCCGGAGCGGCTGGTCGATTTGATGACCGGGCTGCGCGCGGCGCGGCTGGAGCCGAAGCGCATCCGCTTTGTCCGGCACAGGGCAGGAAGCAGCGTAAATCTCGTTTTGATTGAATCCCGCCTCGGCGGAAAACCGGGGCTGCAATATGAGCCGGATCTGATTCTTTATACGCAGTCCGGCGAGCTGACTGCCGAGGGTCGGCGCATCTATCATCTACAGGAGTGAAGCGAATATGGCCGGAACCCTATATCTCGTGCCGACGCCTATCGGCAATCTGAATGATATCTCCCCCCGCTGCGCCCGGACGCTGGCGGAGGCCGATTTTATCGCGGCAGAGGACACGCGCGTGAGCCTCAAGCTGCTGAACCATCTGGAGATCAAAAAAAGCCTCGTGAGCTATCACGAGCACAACAAGGCCGAGAGCGGCGGCAAAATTCTCGCGCGGCTGTTGGCGGGCGAAACGTGCGCGCTGGTGACGGACGCTGGCTCCCCCGCCATCTCCGACCCCGGCGAGGACCTGGTTCGGCTGTGCGCGGAAAACGGCGTGACGGTCTGCGCGATTCCGGGGCCGTGCGCGCTGGTGACAGCACTGAGTATTTCGGGCCTGCCGACGGGCCGGTTCACGTTCGAGGGGTTTCTGTCCGTCAACAAAAAAAGCCGTCAGGAGCACCTGACGGGATTGAAGGACGAAACGCGGACGATGATCTTCTACGAAGCGCCGCACAAGCTGCTGGCCACGCTGCGCGATCTGGCAGACGCATTTGGAGAGGATCGGAAAATTTCCCTCTGTCGGGAGCTGACGAAGCTGCACGAGGAGGTCCGCCGCATGACGCTGGGCGAGGCGGCGGCCTATTATGAAGAAACCCCGCCGCGCGGCGAGTTTGTGCTCGTTGTGGCGGGCGCGGAGGAAAAAGCGGACGAGGGCTGCACATTTGAAGCGGCGCTCGATCTGGTCCGCGCACGCATGGCGGAGGGACTTTCCACGAAGGACGCTGTCAAGCAGGTCGCGAAGCTGACGGGGTTTGCGAAGAATCTGCTGTATGATGCGGTTGTGAAGTGACGGGAGCTGCAAGGTTAGGGACGCATATTTCGGCGCACTTTGAGGAGTGCGATTTGTAGGGGTCGATGCCCACATCGACCCGGCAGAACGCACCCTTTTTGTGGAAATATATGGCAAATTCGCAACTTCCCAGCGGGCCGATGTGGGCATCGGCCCCTACAAAACTCTGGCGAATCCGTACTGCCCTGCAAATTTCGAACGCAAGGCGTTTTTACCGCAGTCATTCAAAAGCAGCTGCTATCAAACCTGGTGTACCGTAACAGGCGGCGCGCAGTATAGCGCCCGTAGGGTGAGTTTGTGTGTTCGTAACAACTGAAAATCAGGAACCACCTGAGTCGTACCCGCAGTACGCACCAAACGTAACCAGCGCCCCTTTTCTCCCCCTTCTTTTCCGGCAAGGCGGAAAAGAAGGGGCCGCCGGAGGCATCCCCAGCCTGCAAGTTCGCAGAAATCTATATATGGACAAACGAAAGCGGCGGACACGCGTCCGCCGCTTTGGGTTTATTTTTCGACGATCTCCAGCAGCTCCATGGGGCAGGCCTTAACACAGATGCCGCAGGCGGTGCATTTGCTGGAATACGGGACGGCCTCGTCCTTGACGATGAGGCCGAAGGGACACGCTTCAACGCATTTTCCGCAGCCGGTGCAGAGCTTGCGGCTGATCATCCAGACACCCTTGGGGTTCTGGGTGATCGCGCCGGAGGGACAGACCTCGGCGCACTTGCCGCACTGGACACAGACCATGGGACGGACGTTCTCGCCGCGCTGGACGATCTTCAGAGCGGCCTTATCGGGGTGGAATTCCTTATAGTATGCGTTGGAGCAGGCGCGGACGCACTCCAGACAGGCCATGCACTGCACGCCTTTTTTGATGGACAGCTTTTTCATGAGCGTTCTCCTTCTCATTTTTATCTGTTGTTTATTATACAGCATAAACGAAAACTTTCAATATGCTTGTATCGATTTTTATCGATTCCTGCTCTGTAAAAAACTCACAGCATACCGCGCGCAATGCCTGCAGAAACTAGCCTCAGCGATACGATTCGCAAAAAAGGAGGAATTTCTCATGAAAAAAGGCTTGATCCTGGTGCTGGCCGCGCTGATGCTTGCGGTGTCTCTGACCGCCTGTGCGGCGACGCAGCCGTATTACGACGGCTATTCCAACGTCTCCACGACCCGGAACGGCTATGTCAACGGCACAAACGGCTATGGCGGTATGTATAACGGCACGAACTACAACCCCGGCTACAACGGCGCGGGCTACAGCCAGAGCGGCACGGCAAGCGGCAGAACCGTGACCGGCAGCACGTCCGGCACGGCGATGCGGTAACGAGGTGCGCATATGACAGTACGGGGCTTCTTTCTGACCATGGGCGCAGGCGTCGCAGTCGGCGCGTTGGGCGCGATGATGCTGCCGAAAAACAGCGACGCGTACCGCATGACAAAGCAGGTCGCCAAGGCTATTCAAAACGAGGCGGAAAAGGCTGTGGACGCGATCTCCTCGGCCATGTAAGCGGAAAAGGCTTCCCGGAGACGGGAAGCCTTTTCCATGTTTTCGAAAGGATCGATCAGAATGCGTTTACTGCGGCGGTTTCCGCTGCGAGGGCGCTGCGGTACCAGCCGAGATAGCGGTCGAAGCCGGCGGCATCCTCGGGATCGGGAGCAAGCGTCGTGCGCTTGACATCCGCGAAAACCTCTGTTTCCAGATACTGCTCAAGCGTCTGGCCATCCTTTTTCTGCACCAGATAGGACGCAAGCAGAGCCATGCCGTAAGGCCCGCCCTCGCCTGCCGATTCCATGCACGTGACCGGTGCACGGCAGGCGGCGGCCATGTATTTCTGGCCGACGACCGGCGTTTTAAACAGGCCGCCATGACCGGTCAGGGAATCGATCGCAACATGCTCCTCCGCAAGGATATCCATGCCGAGCTTGAGCGTCGACATGGTCGCGTAAAGCTGGGAGCGCAGGAAATTGGCAAGCGTGAACTGGCTTTCGGGCTTGCGGACGACCATCGGACGGCCCTCGTCCAGATGCGTAACACCCTCGCCCGCCATATAGTTGTAGGTCAGGACGCCAGAGCAGTCGGCATCACCCTCAAGGCTCTTCTGGTAGAGCTTCGTGAACAGCTCGCCAGTCGAAACGTCCGCGCCGAAGAGCTTCGCCGTCTCGCCGAGAAGGCCCACCCATGCGTTCATGTCGTTCGTGCAGTTGTTGCAGTGCACCATGGCGACGGGCTTGCCGCTGGGCGTGGTGACCATATCGATCTCCTGATAGACCTTCGACAGGGGCTTTTCCAGTACGACCATAGCGAAGATGGACGTGCCTGCCGAGACGTTGCCGGTTCTGGGCGCGACGGCGTTCGTCGCCGTCATGCCGGTGCCTGCATCGCCTTCGGGCGGGCAGAACGGGATGCCGGCGGGCAGAAGCCCTTCAAGGAACGTTCTCCCGGCCTGCGTCAGCTTACCTGCGGCCTGTCCGGCCATCAGGACCTTGGGCAGGACGCTGCGGGCCGTCCACGCGAAGCCGTATTTGGCCAGCAGCGCGTCGAATTTTTCGAGCATCGCCGCGTCATAGTCCAGCGTTTCACTGTCAATGGGGAACATACCGGAGGCTTCGCCCACGCCGAGGACGTTTTCGCCCGTGAGCAGATAATGGACATAGCCGGCAAGCGTCGTGATGTGCGCGATATTTTTGACGTGCGCTTCGCCGTTCAGAACGGCCTGATACAGATGCGCAATGGACCAGCGCTGTGGGATGTTGAAGCCGAATTCTGCCGTAAGCTGCTCGGCGGCCTCGCCGGTCATGGTGTTCTGCCAGGTGCGGAACGGTGCCAGCAGGTTCCAGTCCTTGTCGAAGGCCAGATAGCCGTGCATCATGCCGGAAATGCCCATGGCCGAAACAGCCCCCGGCAGCTCGCCGAGGTTGCGGATGGCGGTGCGCAGGCCATCCTGCACATCCTCCATGTGATACGTCCAGACGCCGTTTTCCAGACTGCTTTTCCATGTGTAATCACCGCTTTTGACAATGCGGTGCTCGCCGTCGATCAGGACGGCCTTAACGCGCGTGGAACCGAATTCAATTCCAAGATAATACTGTTTCATAGCAATCTCCTTGATCGTCGTTTTTGGATTTTCTGTTTCTATCATAACAGCATCTGCCTTTTTTGTCTAGCGGACTGGGGAAAAACAGCGCTTGCTTTTTGGCGGCGGCTCGCGTTATACTGGAGGAAACAGCGAATTGGCGCTGTGAAAGGAGATACAATATGCTGCTGATTCAGAACGCACACATCAAGACGATGGCCGGAGCGGATATTCCGAACGGCTGTCTGCTGGTTGAGGATGGAAAAATCGCCGCAGTCGCGCCGGAAATTGACGCACCCGCAGCCGCAAAGGTCATTGACGCACAGGGGCGGCTGCTCACGCCGGGCTGCGTGGAGGCACACTGCCACATCGGCCTTGACAATCAGGCCATGCGTTGGGAGGGTATGGATTACAATGAGATCGTTGACCCGCTGACGCCGCAGCTGCGCGCGATCGACTCGATCAATCCGCAGGACGAGGCGTTCGGTCTGGCGCTGCGCGGCGGCGTGACGACAGCCTGCACCGGCCCCGGCAGCGCGAACGTTGTCGGCGGCACGTTCGCCATTCTCAAGCTGGCAGGCAAGCGTGTTGACAAGATGGTACTGCGGTCGCCTGCGGCGATGAAATGCGCGTTCGGCGAAAACCCGAAGGGCTGCTACGGACAGGGCAAAAAGCAGAGTCCCATGACGCGTATGGCCGTGGCCGGACTTCTGCGCGAGCTGCTGATGCGCACCATCCGCTACCGCGACGACAAGGCGGCAGGAAAAAATCCGCCGCTGGACGTGAAGCTGGAAGCGATGCTGCCGGTCGTGAACAGAGAAATCCCGATCAAGTGCCACGCGCACCGCGCGGACGATATTCTGACCGCCGTGCGCATCGCGCGGGAGTTTGACCTCAAGCTGACGCTCGACCACTGCACCGACGGTGAGATCATCGCGGACGAGCTGGCCGAGGAGGGCTATCCGGTCTTTGTTGGCCCGTCGCTCGGCGGCAAGAGCAAGGTCGAGCTGCGGAACAAGAGCTTTACGACAGCGGGCGTTCTGTACCGCGCAGGACTGACGGTCAGCATCATCACCGACGCACCGGTCATTCCGCTGCAGCATCTGCCGCTGGCGGCTGGACTTGCGGCTGCGGCAGGACTGCCGATGGAAGAAGCGTGGCGCGCCATTACCATCAATCCGGCGCAGAGTCTCGGCATTTCTGACCGCGTCGGCAGTCTGGAACCGGGCAAGGACGCCGATCTTGTTCTCTGGACGGCAGACCCGCTGACCACCATCGGCGGCGAGGCGTACATGACCATCGTAAACGGCGAGATCGTCTATCAAGCGGAGCAATGATTTCCCCTGCTCCGTAAAACCAACGAAATTCGACCGCAGTTGGCAGGGGCTTGGCTCTTGCCCCTACCAACTCTATTCGGTCCTTTGCTGCTCTCTGCGTGAACCGGGCACGCCCAAGTCTTACGCCGAATTTGTTTCTTGACGAATTTGTGTTTTTTGTTATAATAAATATGATTTTATGCGAAAGGAATGAAACACATGGATTCTGACGACAGCGATTGTCATAGTACATATCTGATCTGTCATCTGTTTTGGGAAGCATATCTGCGCTGCTAGATGCAGGGCGGACGTGCTTTTTTGCGTCTTCACACACGATTTCAGATAACAGAAAAGGAGTTACCGTACATTGTCTACCACCACATGCATCGTGATCATGGCCGTCTGCCTGATGCTCTCCGCCTATTTTTCGGCGACAGAGACCGCTTTTTCCTCCGCAAATACCACCCGGCTCAAGACCCTTGCCGAAAAAGGCAACAAACGCGCAGCCCTCGTCTGCAAGCTGCTCGAGCGCTATGACCGCTTACTTTCCACCATCCTGATCGGCAACAACATCGTGAACATCGCCACGGCCTCTATCGGCACCGTGCTCTTTGTCAAACACTATGGCGACGCCGGTGCGACGATCTCCACCGTGGTCGTCACCGTTGTGGTGCTGATCTTCGGCGAGATCTCGCCCAAAAGCATCGCCAAGGACTGCGCAGAGACCTGCGCCATGCTCTCCGCGCCGGTGCTGCAGGTCCTCATCTGGGTCTTCACGCCGCTCAACGCCGTCTTTTCCCTCTGGAAAAAGCTGCTGGCGAAGGTCTTCCGCCTCAGCTCCGACAACAAAATGTCGCAGGAGGAGCTTCTGATGCTTGTCGACGAAGTGCAGCAGGACGGCAGCATTGATAAAAACGAGGGCGAGCTGCTCAAGAACGCAATCGATTTTTCCGAGCAACGCGCGGAGGATATTCTGATCCACCGCACTGACTTGGCTGCGCTTCCGATCACGGCGACGAAGGAGGAGGTCGCCGCGCTGTTTACGGAGACGAAATATTCAAGGCTCCTGATCTATCAGGATTCGATCGACAATATTCTCGGCACCATCCACCAGAAGGACTTTTATGTCGGCTGCGGCGTGACGGACAAGCCGCTGCGGGATATTATTCTGCCGCCGGTCTACGCGCTGGAGATGGAGCCCATCAGTCTGCTGCTCAAAAAGCTCCAGCAGGCCAAAACGCACGTCGCCGTCGTGGTCGACGAATACGGCGGCACCTGCGGCATTGTGACGATGGAGGACATTCTGGAAGAACTCGTCGGCGAGATCTGGGATGAGCACGATGAAGAGGAAACGCCGATCAGCAAGGGGTCTGACGGCACGTACCTGGTCGACGCGGAAATGAGCTTTGACGATTTTGCGGACTATTTCGGGCTGAGATCCGACTCGGACATGGCCTCCGTCAGCGGCTGGGTTATGGAGCAGTTTGGCCGGCTCCCCGAGACCGGTGCGTCATTCGATTTTGAAACGCTGCACGTACAGATTACGCGGATCGCGAACCATCATATTGAGCAGATCCGGGTTTCCACGGCCGCAAATGAACCGGCGGGCTCCGGTTCGGAGACTGGAGCTGCGAAGGGCTGAGCTTTGGAAAATTACTCACCGTCGCTGCCTATAATATTTCAGAGTTTCAGATCGTAAATTGATTATAAATTTCCATATTTGAAGGCTCCCCTGCTAACGATAGGGGAGCCTTCGTGTATACGCAGCGTCATATCAGCGGAGCTTATGCCGGAAGAACCAGATCTGGAACGGGAGCGAAACAACGAAGGTCAAAAGGTCTGCGCCGGGCTGGCTCATTTCTACGCCGGGCAGGCCCAGCATACGCGGCAGGATGAGGATGAGCGGCACGTACAGCAGTCCGTTGCGGCAGCTGGCCAGGAGCGTCGCGGCCTGATGGAAGCCGAGGCACTGGTATAGTTGGTTCACATAAGTTGAATATCCCATCAGCGGCATGACGGCGCAGGCATAGAGCAGTGCCTGACGGCCGATGCGCGTGACCTCCGCATCGTCGCGGAAGAAGTGCATGATCTCGTCGGGAAAGAGCGAGATCACAGCCGCACAGACGATGCACACCGCTGTTCCGAGCAGCACGGAAAACCAGAACGCCTGCCGCGTGCGCTTTTTATCGCCCGCGCCGAAATTGTAGCCCGCTACAGGCTGGAACCCCTGCCCGATGCCGATCACGATCGACCGGACGAGCAGATAGACCTTGTTGGAGATCGTGACGGCCGCGACGGCGGCGTCGGAATAGGCGGCGGCTGCGTTGTTGAGCAGCGCGGAGGACAGGCTTGCGAAGCCCTGCCGGCAGATTGTCGGGAAGCCGACGAGCAGAATTTCGCCGTAAAGTCCGGGCCGTTTGCTGATGCAGCGGACGTGGACGCGGACGATGCTCCGCCCGTGGAGGAACAGCCACGCGAGGATGCAGAAGCTGACCAGCTGGCTGAGCGCTGTGGCCAGCGCCGCGCCCGCGATGCCCATGTCGAAGACAAAGATGAACAGCGGGTCGAGCGCGACGTTCAGAAGGCCGCCCGCACAGATGCCGTACATGGAGAGCATCGCCTCGCCCTCGGAGCGCAGCGTGTTGTTCAGCACGAACGACGCGCACATGACAGGCGCGGCCAGCAGAATGATGCGCGCGTAGCTTTCGGAGTACGGAAGGATCGTTTCCGTTGAGCCGAGCAGGCGCATGAGCGGCCGGAGCGTGCAGAGCCCCGCAATGCAGATGAGAAGCCCCACGGCGGCGGCAAAAAAGAACGCGCTGCTTGCGGTGCGGTCGGCCCGCTCGTTGTCCCGGTTGCCGAGACTGCGGCTGATGATCGACCCGCAGCCCATACCGATGCCGAAGCCGAAGGCCTGAATGATGGACATGAGAGAAAAGACGACGCCGACCGCCGCCGAGGCGCTGGTAGACAGCTTGGAGACGAAATAGGTATCGGCGGTATTATAAAACACGGAAATGAGCTGCGACGCCAGCGTCGGGATGGACAGCGACACGATCAGCTTCGGGATCGGCGTGTGCAGCATCCGGTCGCGCTGCTGCTCGCTGGAAATGATATGCGCGGGCATAAAGCGCCTCCTGTTGCGGTTTTTCTACAGTATAACACGGATCTTGATGAATTCCAAGCCGTATGAAAACCATTCGATTTACTTAATTCTTTCTTAAATCTGTCCCAAAGGGGTTTCTTTTTTGGCGAATTTCTGTTACCATGTGGCCGCACGGATAAAAGACAGGAAGGAGTCATGTTTATGACAAAACGAATACTTTCCATCTGCCTAGCGCTTGTTCTGCTGTTCGGCGTTCTCGCCGGGTGCAGCAAAAATGAGGCGCAGACGGCGGACGATACGAAGAAGACAGAACAGAGCGATACCGAGGACAAGACCTCGACGCAGTTCGCGTATCAGGCGCAGTATTTTGATCTGCCGGAGGATATTCAGTGGATCGGCACGAGCTGCGTTACCGGCGACACGCTCTACTTTACTGCCAGTGTTCCGGACGGCGGCAAGGAAACCTATACCGACGAAAACGGTGAGGAATATTCCTATGACACGTATTCCGAGGTCATTTTCCGCTTTGACCTCGACACCGGCGAGTGCGTGCAGCTTGACAATTATGTGGCCGAGCCGGTCGTGGAAAACCCGGACATGCCGGATGGCGTGACCATGAATCCCGACGGCAGCATGCAGACCTTCAACAGCAGCACCAGCA
>ENA-ORNY01001777-ORNY01001777.1-human-gut-metagenome-genome-assembly--contig:-NODE-1777-length-11827-cov-10.947503_pt1 | contig 11827 bp, 12 predicted proteins | sample MGYA00242122_ERZ509036 | MGnify/ENA primary metagenome ERZ509036 (study PRJEB26280, sample SAMEA2338696) | human gut metagenome | biome: human gut; feature: human-associated habitat; material: faeces...
TCTTTGGCCGATCTGACATCGCTGCTATCACAAAGGATTCTGTTACTGCCGCAGGGAATCTCATTACAAAACTGAAAAATGCGGATTTGATTGAGCCTGTCAGTGGCTTTGGAAAGGGCAAGTATAAGTTTATACCGCCTAAAGAATAAAGATAATGCCCGTTATCGGCCATGCTGCCAATAACGGGCATTTGTCATTCATATACAAGCTCGGTCAGAACGATTTCCTCCGCACGGCTGCGGATGTTGTTCATGCGGCACACCCATTCCATCTGGTCGGCGGCTTTGAGTGCTTCGGTCACACCTTCCCGCTTCGCCATTGCAGAAACGATGATTTCCATACGCTCATTGCAGGCTTGGTCGATCTCGGCAAGGTGACGATGCAGCGTTCCGCTTGTGAGCAAATTTGCGTAAAGAACAGGACGATGCTCCTTCAGATAGCTGCGGCGCATACACCCATACTTGCCGATTTGGTATTCCGGTTCTTCCGGCAGCGAGAGATTGGGAATAAGATAATCTCCCTCTTGTCGGTAAGTGACACCCATTTCCTCAAATAGAGATTTCATAAGAATCAGCTCCTTTTTGTGTTGATTTTCAGCAATTATAAGGAATATTCTGCTCCTTTCCTACAACTGCTGTTCCATTCACCACAAATGAGCCGCAGTCATATGTATTAGGTGGGAGAAACCACCCTCTACATAGTATCTCTTGGTTGGAGATAGAATTGCTCTCGCCCTGTAAATCATCATCACGGCTCAAACGCTCATAAAGAGCAGTAATTTTCTCGTTTCTTCTCATTGCTTGCGCTCCTTTCTTCGATTTTAGGTTGTGTGTTCTAAGAGACTTCCCAACCACTTGATTAAGAAGTCTTTTAGAGCATACAACACCCGCCGCCAGCTTGAATTTTTTATACTGCCGCACAGCGAAATGATTGGGGTCCTTTTCGCCAAGCTCCTTGAACAGAATATCGACCGGGTTCTCAAATTCTTCGTCGTCTTCCCGAACCTCCATCGCGTTTACCATCTCAATGAGCGTGGCGAAGTTCTGTTCCTCGGGCGGCGCTTCGTAGTAGATATAGCCGATGAGGGCGCAGTAGAGAAGCGTTTCTGCCTTGAGCCAGAAATCGTCGCCGCCTTTTCCTTCGCCCTTCGTGTTCGTGATAAGCGTCGTCGTCAGCTTCAAAATGTCTTTTTCGCTGTGAATATACGCGAAGGGATTGTAGTGCATGGACTTTTTGAAGTTGATGGTGTTGAACACCTTGATGCGGTAGCCGTTTCGCTCCAGCAGCTTGCCGGTTTCCAGCAGGACCGTACCCTTCGGGTCGGTCACAACGTAGGAGCTGTGCATCTGCATAAGATTGGGCTTGATGAAAAAGCGCGTCTTACCGGAACCGGAGCCGCCGACCACCAGCACATTTTTGTTGCGGGCATCCTTTGGATTCTTCGGACGATTTGACATCATCAGCCCCTCGGTCTGGGTCAGGATGATATTCTTGCGCGGGTCCGCGTCCATGAATGGCGCAATGTCTTCGCGCGTACCCCAGCGGGCAGAGCCGTATTCTACATTTTTGCGATATTTCTTCGCGTTTTTCGCTTTCAAGTAGACCGCCAACCGAATGGCGGCGGCGATCAGAATGCCGATACACAAATCCAGCGGATGAAAGCTCGGAAACGGCGACCGGAACGCACCCGCAAGGCTGTCCAGCAGATGCAGCATTTTTTCAGACGCATCCGCGCCCTCGGCAAGCCGCCACCCCTGCGGGAGCTTCGTGGCAAAAAGTGCGATGAAAAGGTACGGAAGATTGGGGAGGATGATCTTCTTGATGCTGCGCCGCTTCATCGCTCCTGCCCCCGTTCCTTCTGCCGCTCCCGGTTCTGGTTCAGCACCGGTGCGCGGGCGATCAGGCTGCGGAGCTTTTGCAGCACGGACGGCTTCTTTTCCTTCGTGACGGTGTTAGAATATTCCGTAAACGCCGCGTTGAGGGACGCGGCATCCTTCGCGCGGAAAAAGACGTAGTATTTCGGGACCAGCCCGCTTTTGTCCTTTTTCAGCGCGTAATCCACGCGGTACTTCCGCGCCACACGGTCAAAATCCTTGATGTTCTGGTCCGTGATCTCGATGCTCGTCAGGTTCGGCTCCGCGGCTTTGAGCGCTTTGAGCGTCTGCTTGCCGTGATACTTCACCGCGCCGGGGACAGTCTTCTCGATTCTTTTCTGCTTCTGGTGGGCAAGGTATTTGGAGATCATCCATTTGAGCAGCCGCCCGGTCATTTTCACGGCGTTGATCGACAGCGTGAGTGTTTTCTGTTCTACTTCCTCCTGCAATGGGAATCCTCCTTTCCAGCGTCAGGAACCGTACAGATCGTGGTTTACCTGCTCCGCGTAGTAGTGGTCGATGGTGCTGGGGGCGTTGAACAGCACCGCCAGCAGGTATTTTTTGATATTGCGGATGTAGGTCGTGTTCTTGCCCATGCACTCAAAGGCGTAGTCGATGTGCATAGGCGTGAGCTTTAAGAGCTTGTCCCGGACGAGCTGCGCCGGGTATTCATCCCCGGCGACCACGATGGTCTTCTTTCGGGAGCAGAGCGTTTCCACCATCAGGTCTACGATTTCGTCCAGCCGCTCCCGGTCATAACGCTCCAGCAGAATGTTATATTCCAGATTTTCAAGCACCAGCTCTCTCGCTGCTTCATATCCCATCGCATCACATCCGTCCCCCTGCCGGTTGGACGGAGGTTCCGGGATAGATGGATCAGGATTTGATAAGTCCGTACTGGATTGTTTTTTATTTTCTTGATCTATATTTAATTCTGCGGGCTTTTCCGTACACGGCGAAACCGTATCCGGGGTATCCATATCCGGGTTTTCCGTATGTGGTAAAGCCGTATCCGGTTTGGGCGTATGCGGACACTCATAGATCGTGTACTCGGTATCGGTGATCCTGCCCCGGCTGTCCCGCAGCTGCCGCCGCACAAGATAGCCGCCTGCTTCTAACTCCTTGAGCGAAGCGCCGATAGCGTCCACGCCCTCCTTGCAGATCGAAGCTAGACCGCGTGTGGTGTAGTCCCATTCCTCGGGGAGCGAGAGCATCATGGACAAAAGCCCCTTGGATTTGAGCGTTAATGCCCGGTCTTTCAAGTGGTAGTTGGACATGACGGTGTAGTTCCGGTTTTTGCTGACGCGAAAGATTGCCATAAACGATCACCTCCAGTTTTCCGCGGTTCGTTACGCCGCTTTTTTCGTGATTTTCAGAACGTCCAGCCCATACCGCGCCACCAGCAGCGCGTGAATGATAAGCCGAAACGCGCTGAGCGGTATGACCTCGGGAATGGCAAGGTCCGCTGCCGTTACCTGCTCGGTCCCGTCATAGATGCTTCGCGCAGCGGCAATGACGGCGTAGGCGTGATGGGACGCGCCGCGCGTCTGGATTTTGCGAAAGTCAATGGTGCGCTTGGTAAAGCATTGCGCCGCGCGGCGGTACACGTCGTTGTCTGAGGTCAGAAGGTACAAAACGGCATAATACTTCGGCGTGTCCCGGCGCTTGTAGTAGCGGTTGACCGCCTGCTGAGTCTCCATGCGCCGTATGTGCTTTTCGTTCTGCCAGAGCGTGCCGTCGAACGTTTCAAGCAGCATCCGCAGCCGCCAGCGGAACACGCTGTCCGCAGGGAAGGATTCGCGCAAAAGTTCCTCATAGCCCACAACGCCTGCTTCAATGCGCTCGGCAAGATACAAGCAGCGCGGCGCAGTACAGCCGTCTTTCCGCGTAAACGCCGTGCAAAGGCGGCAATCCACGTCTTCCGGTGTGTAGCGGAAGGTATTGATAAACATAAAGACCTCCTTCAAAATGGGCATAAAAAAAGCTGGACAACCTATGTCCAGCATCCTTATCGTTCCTGATCGCGCTGCCGCTTTTTTACCCACGCCTCCAGCAGCTTAATGATGGTTTCCTGCATCCGCTGGGGCGTATAGGAGCGCGGGAAGTATTTGCGCAAGACATCACCGGAGAATGTGATGTCACATTTCTCCGGTTTCTTCTGCTCCATCATAATATCCAGCATTGTATCATCGTTGAGCTTGCCTGCCTGCGAGAGTTTTTTCATCCGCTGTGCCTGTGACAGCGACGGCGTGGCCTGTTCGCTGTCAATGGCGGTCAGGAGCATTTGCTGTTCCTCCGGTTTGAGATAGGACAACTCCACGGCGGGCGTCATGGCGATTTTCTTGTCATCTACCATTTGCTGCAATTCCGGTTGCAGCTCGGTCAGGCGTATGTATCGCTGTACTTGCCGCCCACTGTCACCGGCTTCTTGTCCAACGATGGCGGCACTTTCTAAATTCCCGACAACTTGTCGGGAATTATTTTTGCCGTCTATTTCAGCATTTTTCGCCGGTCTGCCAGCCTTGCGCCGAATCGCGTCCAGCTTCATTTTGTATGCCTGTGCGCGTTCGCTGGGGAGAATATCTTCTCGCTGGATGTTGCTGTCCACCATGAGGATCGTCGCTGTATCGTCGTCCATTTCCCGGACGATGCACGGCATATCCGAGAGTCCGGCAAGCTCGCTGCCGTGTTTGCGGCGGTGTCCTGCGACGATCTCATAGCCGCCGTCCTCGCGCGGACGGACGATACCGGGCGTCAGAACGCCGTATTCCCTGATACTGTCCACGGTGTTCTGCATGGCTTCATCGTCGCGCACATGAAACGGATGGTTCGGAAAGGGATGCAGTTCCGTGAGCGGAATCCGCACAACTTTTTCGCAGGATTCTTCCGCGCGGCTTTCCTCGGTGGAGAATAGATCATCGAGAGAGGTCAGATTTATGCTTTTGGCGGAGCTTTTCAACCTTCAGCACCTCCTTCGTCAGTTCTCGATATGCCGCCGCGACCTTGCCGTTGGGGTCGTGCGCGTAAATGCTTTTGCCCTCGGCGCTGATCTCCGCCGCCCGGACGGACTGCGGAATGTCCGACGCGAACACTTTCAGTTTGCTGCCGTAGGTGTCGCGCAGCAGCGCACTGACCTCGCGGGCGTAGTTTGTTCGGCTATCCACCATCGTCAGCAGAATCCCGTCGATGCGCAGCTTCGGATTGATCTGCCGCCGTACTTTGGCAACGGTCTGTAAAAGCTGTTCCAAGCCCTTCGCGGGGAGATACTGCGCCTGTACGGGAATGAGAACGCTGTCCGCCGCCGCAAGCGCGTTGATCGTGAGCATCCCCAGCGACGGCATACAGTCGATGAGGATGTAATCATAGTTGCGCTTTACGGTGTCCAGATATTGTTTGAGAATCTTCTCCCGCGACATAGCGTTCACCAGAGAAACCTCCAGACCGGACAGCTCGATATTTGCGGGCATGAGGTCTACACCCTCCGCATGATGCAAAATGCCCTCTTTCGAGGGCATTGGTTCGTCCATGAGCGTCTTTCCCATAACGGTTGCAAGCGTGACCGGCAGTTTGTCCGGGCAGGCAAATCCAAGGCTCAGCGTCAGCGAACCCTGCGGGTCTGCATCCACCAGCAAGACCCGCTTGCCAGCCTGCGCCAGACCGATACCGAGATTTGCGCATGTCGTTGTCTTTCCCACGCCGCCCTTCTGGTTGGCAATGGCGATTGTATGTGTCATTTGAAGTTCACCTCCTAAATTCGTGCTTTCAATTTTGTTCGGTACACATAGTAATGCGTGCTGAGAACGTAGTCTACAACGTATTTTTTCGGAATCAGATATGCCCCTCGGATGAAATAGTGCTGCACTCGTTTTTCGTGTAAAAGTTTCAGCGCGGTGCTTTCTCCAATTCCACCGAGCATTGCCCGAAATTGCGGAACGGTTATGACATCCGGGTAGGATGCAAAAAGCTGATCGTAATAGCTGCGGTTTTTCTGCATAATGCGATCCTCCATGTTGTTTTTCGTCAATGGCAGGAAGAATCGCTTGTTCGTAAGTCAGCATCCCTCCAACATCCCTCCAAGCCGCTTTTTTGACGCGCAAAACTCCAAAGTCGAAAGGGAATTGATACAACTGGATTTTTGCCGCCAAAACGCTTGAAAGTATTGAAAACACTGGCTTTTTCGTGTCTTGATAATTCTTCAAAAGTCTGTTGGGTTCCTTTGAAATCCAAATGAGTTTGAAAACTCAAAATCCGTTGGGGTAACACTCGTGTGGGTTCGAGTCCCACCACCGGCACCACTCAGAAATGACCTTTGTATGTCAGATGACCGCGCAAGCGCGTTCATCTCGACAGCAAAGGTCTTTCTTCGTTCAAACCCGCAATCGCTTCGCTGGATTGCGGGTTTGTATTCCAAATTTGGCAGTTGATCCATAGTATTCACATGGCACACCGTCGCCGCGAACTGTGCAGGTTCGCGGCGATTTTTTATGCTGGAAAACAGTCAATAATCGCGTTTGCAGAGGACACCTTGGAACTGTAATCCAGATGCGTGTAGATATTTGAGGTTGTGGAAATGTCGCTATGCCACAGCCATTCCTGAATGTCTTTCAAGCTGACACCGTTTGCATAGAGTACTTCCGGTTCATGAGCGGCAGTGAGGACGTAGAGCGGAAAAACATCCCGGAGCCGGAATTTTTCCCCTCCGTCACATATTTTACCCACGACACCGGCATCATGTCTGCCTCAGTAGCCCGGGATTTCCACTACCTTCTGCTCATGCCGGAGCCGGAGCGCTATTTCACTGTCTCACTGGCCGCTCAGCAGCCGGGGATCAACCAGCAGGAGGCTGAGCAGATCCTTTCGGAATTCTACACCCGGCGGCTGCGGCGGGGTAGAATAAACATTCCGGTTTCCCGGCACAGGGCACACACCCACACCGTCCGGAAACGCACCGGAGGATATAAAACGCCGCCTGTCGGAGCAATTCCGACAGGCGGCGATCCCTTTCTGGATACAGAGCTGCCTCAGATGATTTTGGAGCATCATGCTGAGGCAGCCCCTTTTATGTAGGAAGCTGGTTATTTTTCGTTTCATGCTTTGGAACGCCTACGTCGGAGGCGGCTTCCATCTTGAACTTGTCCATGGCTTCACGGGCTTCCGGGATGTTGATGTTGGAAGAGTTACGGTTCGTCATAGTTCTGCATCTCCTTACTTGTTTTGGGGAAATCCGTTTTGATTTCCTACAACCGTAGTTTGACCCGATGCAGGCTTGTTATGAATGGGAATTCGCGGGTCGGCTTCCATGAAATTTTTTGATGCGCATTTGTTCCGCGAATAAAAAGAGATACGGACAGAAGAATCATACTTGCGTCCGGCGCATGGCTATGCTATACTGTTGGTGTACACACCAAAAAGTGAAGGATGTGATCCGGATCAGCATTACAAGCGCAAGCCTGCCCGCGAAAAAACGAATTCTGACCGTCTGCGTCAGGCTCTTTCTGGAAAAAGGCTACCGGCGGACGACATTGGCAGAGATCATCGAAAAGGCCGAGGTTTCCTACAGCACGTTCCAGAACATTTTCCGCGCCAAGGACGGCGTGCTGACGGAGCTGGTGGAGTTCATGTTCTCCAATCAGTTCGCCATGGCGCGCAGCATGACGGGCGCGCAGCTGCCGCCGGTGTATACCTACGCCGTAGAAACGGCCATTCAGATGACACTGACGGAGCTGAACGAAAATCTGCGTGAGATCTACATCGAAGCCTACACGCAGAAGGAGGCCTTGGACTACATCTTCCGCGAAACGGCGAAAGAGCTTTATCAGATCTTCGGCCCGTATCTGCCGGGGCGGACGGCGCGGGATTTTTACGACATGGAGATCGGTTCGGCCAGCATCATGCGCGGCTACATGGCGCACCCGTGCGACGCGGAGCTGACGCTGGAAAAGAAGCTGCGGCTGTTTTTCTGCATGAGCTTGCGGGCCTATCGCGTCCCGGAGGACGAGCTGGAGCAGGTCATCCGCTTCGTCGAGGGACTGGACATCCGCGCCATTTCAGAAAAGGTCATGCACGCGCTGTTCGAGGCGCTGGCCATGCGATTTGAATTTTCCCTGCAGGGAATCACGGAAACGGAGGAACACAAATGAAAAAACGACTGTTCAGAAATCTTCTTATGCTCGGGCTGCTGCTGATCACCCTGACGGCGGCGGTGTCGGCGGCGACATTTAACGGCCTGTTTTATAAGGGAGCTGATCCATCATCTAATATAGATTGGGCCAAAGCGCCGGCAGAGCAAATCAACATGACCGCTACATTTTATTGCAATAAATGCAGCTCCAATACTACTGTGATAGAACCGGCCTCCCCCAAAATAACACTGACCGGCATTCAGTTTCCGGCGGGCAGTGATTACCACAGCATGACATTGACTGTCGCCATAGAACAATTTAAGTGTACCAAGTGCAACACCACGATTGGGCCTATCAGGGATTTAAATGTTACATTCAACAGCGGGAATGACTACTTTTGCCACTCTGGCGCCAGCTATGATACGCTGAAAGCCTCCGGTTCGCAGACAATAGACTCCGGCAGAATCGAATTTGCTATAGGCACCACTCCGAACTATACGTTGACGCAGTGTTCGGAACGCCCCGCCACTTGTGCCCAAGTTGGCATTAAGGAAGGTGTAAATTGTAAGCACTGCGACGGCTGCGGCAAGTATTTTGATCCTGATGGGGTGGAGATTGCGGCGAGCCAAGTCGAGATTGAAAAAACGGCGCACGATTATGATCCGGTGACAGGTTTATGTAAGAATAATTGTGGCTCCAAAGCCGCAGTCAGCTTGAATGGTGAATTAAAAGATTCGTTCGAAGCGGCTGTGGAGGCGTACAATAACGTGAATGGCGGGACGCTCCGTGTTTTCACCACGCCAACCGGAGAATCGTTCACGCTGAAAAAATCCGGTACTCTTATTGTCACCAACGGCGTTATCCTTCCGGACATTATACTGGAAGGGAACCCCAACGTGACTATCGAGAATGCCGGAGCGATCAACTCGATTGAAATGAACCAGTCCGGTACAGTAACCATCAAGAACTCCGGCACGATCAGCTCGATCGAAATGAACAATCCCGGCACGCTGACCATCGACAACAGCGGCACAATTGCCTCGATCAACACACCGGTCAAAATAACCGGCGATGGTACACGGACGATCAACGTCACGAATACCGGTACGATCACGCGCCTTGAAGCACCGAATACGAAGCTCACTGTCCAGAACGACGGCGAGATCGGCGAATTGATCGGATACTTCTATCCGGATGACAATGACACATCGCGAGTAAACATGGTCACATTGAAGCGCGGTGCAGGCATCTATAACAAGATTCGCTCAGTGAAGCAATGGAATGCTGAATACACAACCGCGACAGCGGATTTCAGCAAGCTTCTCTCGGATGATGATTATTTTTATTTTATAACTCCCGAGAAAGACAAATACTGGTATCGTGACGGTTTCAGATTAACATACTTTGCGACCAACCTTACTGATGTGTATTTTACCTGCTATCCGTTTAGCAGTGTTGAAGTAACTGGCAAGGCTGACGGCTCTCAGGTCGGGCTCACGCGGGACGGGAACAGCTTTACTATGACGGTAGACGCGGGGCAGGATGTCACGCTGACCGGCGATGTCTTGCTTCCGGCGCAGGGACTGAAGTCGGATAAAGAAAGATTGGTCTATAGCTGGAGCGGCAATGCACCCGGAGGCAGCGGCTCCGGGAATATATTCACGTTTGAGGATATCCTGTATGGCGAATATGATCTGACGCTGACGGTGACGGACAATCAGTACCACCATTCGAAAAAAGTAAACATCCATATCAAAGCGGAGAAACCAGCGGACGAGAAAATCGAGCTTTTCTTCAGAATACCGTCATCTGGGACCGTATTCACAAAGATCTATGACGGCACCACCGCCAAGCCAAAGCCGCCACATCAGGTGGAGATCGAATTCTATGTCAAAAACAGTTCCGATGCCGAGCGCACGATTCCGGTGTCTGAGGATTGCTACAATGCAACTATCGCCTACAAGGATAAAAATTGCTCAGACGACAACCCGATCACGGTCACGGTGGAGTTGACTGAGGAGGGCAAGAAAAACTATGAGCTGGGCGAAAATGGTACTGCTGCGTTGACTGTGCCCGGAAAGATCACGCAGGCAGACCCTTATTATGATATCCGTTCAGCTGCAGAAATCCATGTCGGCGACTCCGTTTTCCAGCGTCTTACGTTCGCGGGATTCTGGTACGGGCGCGATACAGAACGTCAATCCCTATTTACTCCTGTTGCCCCCGGAACGCCTATCATGGTAGAGGGCGAACCGCTTTCCGTCACGTTTTATCGTCTGCACCCGGGCAACATCACGAGCCGCGGAAGCAGCTCCTCCTACATAAGTCCTGGGGATTTCATACACGACCCGTCGATGAACGAGGAGCTGACAGATAATTCCACCTTTACCGCTGCGGGCGAATACTATGTCTATGCCGTCGTGCAGCCGACCCGGAATTTCGAGGGAGTAGAAAAAACGGGTTGCCTCGTGATCAATGTTCAGAACACGGAAGCGAGCTCCGATCATCACACAAACTATAAAGCTTGGGACGGCACGTTCACTGCCCGTGTCCCCGTCGCGGCAAACGAGACGAAATCCGTCTACCTGTCCAGTTCCCTCCCCACTATCTACACCGAGCTGCTGCTCGGTCAGGGGAAGAAGCTCACGCTGTGTCTGAACGGCAAGACGCTGTCCGCGACGAACGGCGTCACCAATTATAACCATATCCGCGTGACCGACAGCGCGGCGCTGGCCATTGACGACTGCGTCGGAACCGGAACAGTCAAGGGCGCCGCCGTCAACGGCGGCTGGGGCGGCATCGCGTATGTAAAAGACGGCACGCTCACGATCAAGAACGGCAAATTCACCGGCGGCACCGCGTCGACCGGCGGCGGCGCGATCGTGGTAGAAGCGGGCGGCACGCTGATCATCGACGGCGGCGAAATTTCCGGCAACACCGTCACAAGCGGAAACGGCGGCGCGATCTACATCAAGGACGGCGGCACCGTCACCATCACCGACGGCAAGATCACGGATAACCACGTCACAAACGGCAATGGCGGCGCGATCTACGTCGCAAAGGGCGGCACGCTGAACCTCTACGGCGGCACGATCACCGGCAATACGGCCTCCGGCCTCGGCGGCGGCGGCATCTACGTCGAAGCGGACGGCAGGGTGAACATTCAGGGTGCGCCCGTCGTCACGGGCAACACCGCTGGCGGCAAGGCCAACAACGTCTATGTCTGTGCCGACAGCACCTCTCCCCTGCTCACGATCTCCGGTGAACTGACAGACGGCGCAAAGCTCGGCGTCAGCACCGACGCTTCGTACCCCGTGCTTCTTGCGGGCAGTACGCAGGATTACAGCGCGTATTTCACCCCGGACGATCCGGACGCGTTCGTGCTCTTCTCCGGCAGTGCGCTGACCCTGTGCGCGAAGCCCTCGGCCACACTTGCGGGCGACACGCTGACCGTCTCGACCGGCAGCAATTATAAGTCCGATGCGTTTGTGCTGTTTGTGGCAGAATATGGCGCGGACGGCCGGCTGCTCGCCGTACACAGCGAGAAGATCACAGCTGAGTCCGGCACGTATACCTTCAAAGTGCAGCCCGGCGCGACGATCAAATGCTTCCTGCTCCACGCCGACACCTACGCCCCGCTGTTCGCGGCCTTCTCCCCCAAGGCATAAGCACTATCGCAAAAGTCCGACGGATGGAACTCCCATCCGCCGGACTTTATTTTGATAACTGCTCCCGCGCTCTGCGAGAAGCCGGAGCATTCGTTTTGCTTCGTTTACTTTAGAAAAGGTTGAAAATCCCGGTAACAAAACAAGGGCTTTCGATCATAGCTCC
>ENA-ORNY01001778-ORNY01001778.1-human-gut-metagenome-genome-assembly--contig:-NODE-1778-length-11822-cov-22.688281_pt1 | contig 11822 bp, 13 predicted proteins | sample MGYA00242122_ERZ509036 | MGnify/ENA primary metagenome ERZ509036 (study PRJEB26280, sample SAMEA2338696) | human gut metagenome | biome: human gut; feature: human-associated habitat; material: faeces...
GGAGCCGCCAGGGCTGCGCCCCATCCCGCTCCTAAAATGCGCAAAGGGCTGCAGGTCTCCCTGCAGCCACCATGCCATATTCATTTCCTCCGCAGAATGCAGCCGTTATTTATAGTGCACAAGCTCCTTCAGCTCCTCCAGTTCGTGTGTATTGTAATACTGGGGAGAAAGCAGCTCGGCACCGTCCGGAGTTGCAAGCCAAGTATTTCCAAATAGAAAGCCGTCTTTATCGCTAAGGACGCTGGGGTGTAGGGTCAGTACCATGTTGGGGACGATCTCCATCTCATTCATATTGCCAATGTCCACTCCGTCGCCCAAATCATGCCCCATACCATGACCGCTCCATACACCGGTCTTGCAGCCGTTTTGGGCCACTACCTTTTCCACGGCCTTGGCTACATCTGCCACGGTGTTGCCTATCTTCATCGCTTCCGCGCCGGCAGCCTCTGCTTCCTTTATTACTTCCAGAATGTGCCGTACCTCTGGCTGGCAGCCCTTGCTGAAAAAGATCGGCCGCAGCACCTGTGTCCAGTAGCCAAAGGGCCCTGCAACCTCCGCCGAATAAACGGTAGCGGTATCCCGCTCCATTCGGTAGTCAGTTGGACGGCAGATAAAAGAATGCGGATGTTGAGAGCGCACCAGCACCAAAGAATCCTCCGCGCCATGTGCCCTCAGGTAGCCTTCCCCAGCGCCTACCATCTGGCGTTCAGTAGCACCTACCTCTATCATCTTCACCACATGCTCAAAAGACTCCACCGCGATGCGGGTGGCCTCTCGGGTCAGCTCCACCTCAAATTCGGATTTCGGCTGACGAGCCTTGGTGTAGGCATCGGTAATATCCACAATCTCAGCACCGGCATCCAATATTGCCTGCTGGATCGGCACCGGCAGCTCGGCGGTCGCGTACATTCCCACTCGGGGCTTCGTCAGCCCCAACTCGCGGATCCAACCACACACCGTTTCCACCATTGGGCCGCAGTAAATATTCTCATCCGGCAGCCAACTCAAACGGCGGGCATGGAACTGCTGTCCTACAGTGGGGATAATCAGCCGAGGCATCTCACCCGGCTTCATAAAAACAAAATCACGGCGAGTCGTTAACTGATAGCCTGAAACATACTTAGTCGCTACCTGGTAGGCCTGCTGGGCAGTCGATGTCAGTACCAGCGCGTCCACCCTAGTATCCTCTATCAGTTTATCCAGCAGCGCCACTCGTCTATCCCGTTCTGCTACATATTTCGCGTCTGTAATCATTTGTTTTTCCTCTCGTTTGTTATTTGACCAACTCTTTTAGATCCTCCCAATAGGGGGACTCCCTGTACTTATCAGTTAGGCAGCGAGCTCCACCCTCAGTGGACACATAAGTATCTGCGTACAGCACTCCCTCTCCGTTTTTATCCAGCAAACTGGGATGGAAGGTCAGAATCATATTTGGTACGATCTCCATCTTATTGGATTCTCCAATATTATACCCATCGCCCAAATCAATTCCCATGGAGTGCCCTGCCCATACACCCTTGGAAAGTTCATACTTTCGCGCTACCCTGTTGATGGCTTCATCTACATCGCAGATGAGGTTGCCGGGGCGGAATTTCTCCACACCGGCCTGGATTGCCTCTTTCACCTGGCACAGCACCTCGTAGGCCTCACGGTGGCTCCCTCTGGAAAGGAAGATGGGCCGGATGATCTGTGTCCAGTAGCCGTACACTCCGGCAATCTCCACAGAAAACACAAACAGATCGTCCTTTTCAATGCAGCGGAAGGTTGGACGGTTAATAAAGGCATGGGGGTACTCTCCTCGGGAAAGGATCAGCAGATCCTCGGCACCGTGAGCACGCAGATAGCCCTCAGCATAGCCGATGACCTCCTTTTCGGTCACGCCGGGCCGGATATATTTCACAACTTCCTCAAAGGCCGCGATCGCCAGGTCGGAAGCCTCCTGAATCAGCTGCAATTCATAGGGGGCTTTGGGCGCCTTAGCCACTACGAAAGCCTCGGTAATGTCCACAATCTCCGCCCCGGTTTCGTAAAGCGCGTCCGTAAAGAACTTGGGATACTCCCCCAGTGACGGAACACCCACCCGGGGATGTTCCCCTGGCAGCGCCTCTATCCTGCGGCAGATTTCGCCCACCATATCCGGTGTGATAACCACATGGTCCGCGTCCAGAAAAGTTTTCAGCCGGGCATGGAAACCAGCATCGGCACGCCCCAGCAGGGCAATGGGCTGTTCCCCCCGCACCATCATGGAAAACATATGCCCGCAGGGGGTCGCCAGGTCGGTCATGTATTTCACATCCGCCTGATACGCCATCGCGCCGTTTCCATGGCACACCATCACAGCTAGGTCGTTTTCCTCCATCAGCCCGTTTAGGACCGCCATCCGGCGTTCCCGTTCCGCTATATGCATTTCCCTTGTGCGCTCCATATAGGCCTGCCCCCTTTATAGCGACATTCCCAGCAGCGAAGGCAGGAATGTAATAATTCCTGGAACGAATACCATCACCAGCAGCACTGCCAGGCATAGCCCCACCAAAATAAATGCGTGCTTTGTCATACAGTCAAAGGGCACCTTGGCAATACCGGCTGCCACAAACAGGTTAACGCCAAAGGGCGGGGTGACCATGCCAAGCGAAACGCAGATGATCATAATAATACCCAGCGTAATGGGACTTACATTAAAGGAGCGCATCACCGGCACCAAAATAGGCGTCAGCACGATCATGGCGGCGTTAACAGACATAAAGCAGCCGATAATGGTGAGCAAAACAATAAGTGCGAGCAGAATACCGGCAGCGCTGCTGAAGATTCCCAGGAACCAGTCGCTCAGCATCTTGGGCACACGGTTGGTGGTAATGATCCAGTTAAACCCATCGGCCAGCGAGACGATCAGCATCGCGGAAGCAGCGGTAATACCGGATTCAATAAACATTTTTACAATGTCCTTGAACTTGATTTCTTTATATACCAGCACACCCAGGATCAAACCGTAAATGACCGCAATGCCGGAAGCCTGTGTGGGGGTAAAAATACCGGAATAAATACCACCCAGAATGATGACGGGCATGGCAATGGCAGGCAAACCGTCCGCAAAGACCTTCGCCTTATCCTTAAAGGTAGGCGCATCCACAGGGGCGGGCTTGTAGCCGTTCCTGCGGGCAATGATATAGGCATAGATCATCATGGCAAGCCCCAAAATGATACCAGGAACGATACCAGCACAGAACATGGTGCCCACTGAACACCCAGCCAGCGTAGCGTAAATGACCATGGGGATACTGGGCGGAATGATAATCCCTAGGCCGCCCGCAGAGCCCATCAAAGCGCCAGCGAAGCCTACATCATAGCCGTCATTCACCATAGCAGGAATCATAAAGACACCCAAAGCCGCCACGGTAGCAGGGCCGGAGCCGGAAATGGCTGCAAAAATCATGGCGGGCCAAAACTGCCACAATAGCCAGGCCGCCCCGAATGCGTCCGACAAACAGCCGGCAGAAATTGATCAGTCGGCGTGAAATACCACCCATGTTCATAATGCTACCCGCCAGCATAAAGAATGGGACTGCCAGCAGCGAAAGATTACTGGTGGAATCGTAGCACTGCTGCGCCGTCAGCATCAGCGAGGAAGCGCCATGGGTCAAATTGGTCACAATGGACGCAAAGGACATGGAAAACGCAATGGGCGTTCCCAGGAACATCGTCACCAGGAACAAAGCCAACAGCATGATTAACATTACGCAGCAACCTCCTCTTCATCCTTCTTTGTAAAGTCATGGTAGATTGTAAACAAAATACGGATCAGCACCAGGGCAAAGCAAACCGGCACAGCCAGCTCACCCACGGCGGTGGGCCACCGGGTAATGGAATACACCGACCCCAGTCTTATTTGCATGGAAACCAGCGTAATGCCGGAGGCCACCACATATCCGCTTACAAAAATGCAGATCAAATCGGTAAACAGCACAACCCATTTGGCTATCTTTTTCGGCATCTTTCTCACCAGGAACTCCACCCCCAGGTGGCTTCTGGTTCCTGCCGCTACCGAAGCGCCGGAAAGAATGCACCACACCAACATAATGCGGTTCACCTCAGTGGTCCACATCAGGTTGGCGTGCAGCACCTTTGCGTCCAGTACTTCTATTGCCGTAACGATAAGCATAACAGTGATGGAGCCAAACAGCACTATTTTCTCCAGCATCCCTATTCCCTTATCCATGGCATCTATTATTTTTTTCATCAAAAACACCTCTGCTGTCTATAAGAATAACTGCCCGCGCACACCGTTTCGGGCGGCGGGCAGTTACCGTCTTTCAGTTATTCATGTTTTATCTCGTCAGGATATCAGTCCCAGGTTACTCCCACAGCGTCCATCCAGGTCTTCAGCACATCGGCACCGATGGTGGCCTCCATTGCCTTCCATACAGGCTTAGCCGCCTTCTGGAATTCCAGCCACTGCTCATCGGTCAGGGTGTTCACCTTCATTCCCTTTTCATTCACCAGGAAATCATAAGCAGCGTCATTCACCTCGGGCGCCAGCTCCTTGATATCTTTGGAAGCCTCCACGGCGCATTCCTTCAGAATATCCTGCTGCTCAGTGGTCAGCTTATCCCAAAAATCTGCGTTGACCGAAAACAGCGAGAAGGACCAGATATGGTTGGTAATAGAAAGATACTCCTGCACCTCATAAAAAGCCTGGTTCTTAATGGTGTCCAAGGGATTCTCCTGGCCGTCTACCGTACCGTTCTGCAGGGACATATAGAGTTCGGCCATCGACATGGGAACTGCAGATGCCTTGAATTCCTTCATCCATGCCACCAGAGTGGGAACATCCAGCACGCGGAAGCTGAGCCCTTCCATATCCGCAGGGGCCTGGATGGGGTGCTTACTGTTGGTAAACGCTCTCATTGCAATCGGCAGATAGGCCAGGCCCACAACATTGTTGCTGTCACGCAGCTTATCCAGCATCATTTGACCGGCTTCACCCTGACAGGCGGCATAGGCGCTGTCGCTGTCACGGAAGAAGAAGGGCTGATAGAATAGCTGCCATGCATCGGTGTTGGGGGGCGGAACAATAGCCATATCAATGTCGCCGGACTGCAGCAGCTTAAAGGTGGTCTGGCTGTTGCGGCCGGAAAGCTCACCATTGCTGTAAATATCAATTTCAATGGTACCGCCGCTCTTCTCCGCCACCAGCTTTGCGAAGTTTTCCATACCAATGGAGTTTGCTGTTTCGGGGGAATAGTCGTGTGCCAAGCGAATCTTAGTTACCTCTTTCTCAGCGTCACCCTGCTTGTTGGCATCGTTGCCACAGGCCGCCATGGAAAGCACCATTACCAAAGCAAGCACAAATGCTAAAACCTTTTTCATGTTTACCTCCTACAATAATCTCAATTTAGTTTTTATTTCGAGGTTTTTTGTCCTCTATCGTAATTATAGACAAACCGTTCTTGTTTGTGAAACGACTCTTTGTTGTATTGTTAGTATAAAAATGTTATAATAGCAAAAAAATATTTGCGATTATGTCTTTTTTGTCTAACTGGGCAATGGAAATTTGTCAATTTTCCTCTGCTTGTTGCCATTTTACTCAAAAAACGGAGGCCATTTTTATGAACATACACAACCTGCAATACTTCTGCAGCGTAGCAAAACACCTCAATTTTTCTAAAGCCGCCGAAGAATGCCATATTGCCCAAACCGCCATGAGCCGCAGCATCGCCGCCATGGAAGATGAACTGGGATTTCGTCTCTTCGATCGTACCCGTCACCATGTAGAGCTGACCCCTGCCGGTGCCTACTTTCTTAAGGAAGCCGCCCAAATCGTGAAACAGTATAATTTCTCTCTCCAGTCCGGCCGGGAGATCTCCCGTTCCTCCTCCACCCGGCTAGATATTGGCTTTGGCGGCTATGATATGAATTTTGCCAGGTTTTATGTCAGCCGCTTTATGCGGCTCCACCCGGAGTGTTCCATCGTTCTGCGGGAATACCATTACGATAAGATCTTCGGCAGTCTGCTTTCCCGCACCTGCGATGTCATCTTTACCGCGCAAACCCGCATTGAAGATGAGGCCGCTGTACGGCAGGTGCTGGTCTCGCACTCTAACTATATTGTCGGTGTCGGCCTCTGTCACCCTCTCAGTCAGTACGATACCATCACGCCTGATCAGCTCAATGGTATGCGCTTCATCTGTCCCGTTGATATTAACGGCAGCTGGGAACAAGCCCGGACCCTCAACCACCTGTTTACCCATTACGGCATCAAACCCGGTCCCATCACTCGTACCATGGCGAGTGTTCTTACAGCATTTGAAAAGCTGTGAGGACACTCGCTTTTTTTCTGCTCAAACAGCGGGTCTGTCGTCTGTCGTGTAGCTCACGAACACGCCTTTTCTGGTGTTGACGGTGACGGCCGGGATGGGCAGTGCCGGTTCGTTGGGAATGTTCATTTCCCCCACGCAGTTGTAGTGAATGCGAAGCCGCTGTACCCATTCGCCGTCGATCCTCTCGGCATTGTAGACCTCGATTTTCTCCACCAGTTCGTTGAGCATCCGCGGCGTGAGCTTTCTGGCGCGGGTGTATTTGCGGACGATGGACACGAACATATCCGTTGAGGCTGCGCGGCTGTTCTGCTTCTCGATCTCGGAACGGAGCTTTTTTATTTTCTCCGAAAGCTCCTTCTGTTCCTCCTCATAGCGGCGGGACATCTTCGCAAAGCGGTCGTCGCTGAGCTTGCCGGAAACATTGTCCTCATAGATGCGCTCGAACAGGCCGTCCAGTTCATCGTCGCGGGCAAGGAGTGATTTCAGTTCCTTCTCCTTCAGTCTGCGCTCCGTTTCCTCCGCCTGCCGGGAGTGACCGATCACTTCCTTGAGAAAATCGTCCTCGTAAAGGCCGGCATACTTCGTCAGACGACGGATTTCGCCGAGAACGACCTGCTCCAGAAAGTCTACTCTGACATAGTGCGTGGAGCCGCAGGTGCCGCGATTACCCTTGTAGTTGGAGCAGTTGAAATACTTGATCTCCGGGTTTCCCTGATTGAAATGAAAATGAAGGTTGCTCCCGCAGTCGGCGCAGACCAGAAGCCCGGAAAACATGCTCCTTTCCCCGTCCTTCGCTTGACGCTTTCTCATCTTGCCGCGCTTTTGCTGCACCTGTTCAAAGACGGCTCGCTCAATGATCGGCTCATGCACATCCTTGAAAATCGCCCAGTTCTCACGGTCATTCTCCAGTCGTTTCTTGTTCTTGTATGACTTGGAATAGGTCTTGAAGTTGAGAATGTCCCCACAATACTCCTGCACGGAAAGCATCTTTATGACGCTGGAGCTGTTCCAATGGGTGGGCGGCAGATCCTTGACCTTGCCGGGGCGATTGATTCCCTTGGAGTGCCAGTAAGCGCGCGGGGTCAGGATACCGTCCTCTTCAAGCTTCGCGGCAATCTGCTCCGTTCCGACCCCTTCCAGCGTCATGCGGTAAATCCGCCGCACGACCTGCGCCGCTTCCTCGTCCACGATCCAGCGTTTGGGGTTCTCAGGGTCTTTGACGTACCCGTAAGGAGGCTGCCCCATGGGTTCTCCGGCATTGCCCTTGATCTTGTTGCTGATGCGCCGCTTCTTGCTGATGTCTCGCGCATACCATTCGTTAAAAAGATTGCGGATGGGAGCCAGCTCGTTCTCACCTTCGTCGGTGTCGATGTTGTCCGAAACAGCGACCAGCCGAATGTCGTGATTGGGGAAGAACTCCTCGGTCAGTCTGCCGACCTCGATGTAGTTACGACCCAGGCGGCTGAGATCTTTTACAAACACGGCCGCCGCTTTTCCCTGCTCCAGCTGCTGAATCATGTCGGCAAAGCCGGGACGATCCATCGTAACACCGGAGATGCCGTCGTCAAAAAAATGAACCAGGTTTGTGTAGCCTTTTTCCTTTGCTACCTTGGTGAGCAGTTTTTTCTGATTCCCTATGCTGTAGCTCTCGCCGTCCATGTTATCGTCACGGGAAAGCCTCTCATACAGAAAGGCGGTCACGTCACGGGATTTTTTGTTGTTATTCGACTGTTTCATGCAGTCCTCCTTTCCGGGCAGCCGAACAGCAACACTTGTATTCCACAACAAGTATATCACTGTCTCGCCCTGTTGTCATGTATGCGGCGGGGGTGCGCCCCACCGCCTGGGACTACGCCCCCGCAGATTCCGATTTCATCAGGCGCAGAAGGACGCAGCCCAATGTGTTCTGCGTCTCCTCCTTGAACACCGGTTCAACAATAAACGACCTGTTGCCGAAGCGATAGGTCGTTTTCTCGTTCAGATCATGTTTTGCTTTTTCGCCGGGTTTTGTCCGCTTTTCCTGCATGGATTACCTCCTTATGGTTGAATTGAAGCTGTGCAGGCGGTCAAAACTTCATGGGAAGAATCTCGTGCCTGCGTCTGCCGTTGTAGATGCGGTAGAACAGGTTGACGTAGCGCTTTACGCCCCGCAGTTCCTTTTCCGCCTTGCCCGCCGCGTAGATAAACTTGGGCTCGTAGGCGCGGAGGCTGTAAATGAGACGTTCCCGGTCGTACTCGCCGTGGTACAGCTCCACGAAATGGACGATACCCTGAATGATTTCCGCTCTCAGGGAATCGGGATCGCCGCCCCAGGCTTCCAGCAGGATGGTGAGCGCTTCCTTATAGAGTTCCGCCCCGGCGCGCCTGAACTCCGCAAAGGCGGTATTGATGCAGAGGATGCGCCCGACGCCTCCGCCGCGCTCAAAGCCCACATGAAATCCTACGTCCTCGGTCGCTTCGTAAAACTCGCCCGACGCCTTATCCTCTCCGCGAAGATTGGCGCGGAGCTTTGCACTGGGCGTCAGGGCTGCGGAGTAGCCGGTCTGCATGGCAAATAGCAGAGCTTCATCAGCCTCTGTCATACCGTAGTACACCTTACAGAGGATCGGCAGGTCGTTGTTGCCGTTCATGTGCTTGCGCGCCACAATAGTATGTTGCCCGTCAAACACATAATAGTGACCGTCACGAAAGCTAACCTTCGGTTCGTTGGCGATACGCTCATTGAACCCGGCCACGATCTTTGCCACACGCTCGGTGTTCAGCTTGCGCTGGTATGCATCGGGAATCTCCAAATCCCGGCTGCTGACCTCCATCAGCTTGTAGAGTGTCTTAATGCTGTTCATTGTCTGTTTCTCCTTCCAATTTGAGAATGTATTGTTTTGGCTCCTGCATGATTTCAATGACCTGATCTTTGTAGTCCGGCTTTTCCAATAGACCGGGGAAGTTCGTAAAAAGCACGTCGCATGTCTCGACCATGTTCCGCGCCGTATAGCGCAGGCTTACCAGTGCCGAATCCTCCGTGACGCGCTTGGAGTCCTTCATATCCTCGTAGCTTTTGTCGATAGTCGCATAAACCTCTTGCTGGCGCTTTGTTCCGCTCCGGGCAGACTCCTTATCTGCCTTGGGCTTCTTTTCCGGGAACACCCTAAGCTGTTCCGCTTTTTCCCGGCGCTCCTCCGGAGATGCGCGGGCGACAGCCGCCACATCGGTTTCTCTGGGCTTAAACTTTCCGAGCAACAGGTCATTCTTGATGCCCGGAAGCACTTCTTCAGCGGCGTCCACACCTTTTGCATACTGATCCGCTCGTTTAACATAGCTCTCACTTGTTCCTGTCTCTGAAGCAATTCGCTCTCTTGTTTTCTGTGCTGCAATCAAGTGGTCAAAATGACCACTTGATTCTGGCAGATTGCTTTTCCGATCTCCTCCATGTGTTTTTTTCTCTGCATCGTAACGCTGCCCGATCAGATATTTCTTCTGCTGGGGCGTAAGATTTCGCCGTCCGAGCTGGTTCTTGCAAATCCAGGAAAGGGCCTCGTAGCGGTTGCTAAACTGCTTTTCATGGGTACGGAACCCGATGCCCGGATGCGCCTGCGCGATGCGGTAGCGGTTGTGACCGTCCACAATCGTATCGTTCCAGACGATGAGGGGCATGAGCACCAGCCCTTCCTCCAAGATGTTTTCTTCGAGCTGCGAAAGCTCGTCATCTGTCAGCGGCGGGCATTTCGCCTCGAACTCCGGGTCGATGGTCAGTACGGGATTCATTACGGGGCCTCCATTTCTTCGGGGACATACAGCCCGAGGGCTTCCTCGATGGCTTCCCCAATCTCATCCATCTGCTGCCGGGTCATCCTGCCCAGGTACTTCTTCACACGCCGCTTGTCGATGGTCTTGATCTGCTCCAGCAGCACCATACCGGGAAGCTCCAGCCCGTGGATGCGCTCTGCGTAGTAATGGGTGGGCTGGGACGGCTTCTTGCCGGCCTTGGACGTGATGGGCGCGACGATCAGCGTGGGGCAGTAGTAGTTGCCGGTGTTGTTTTGCAGGACGACCACAGGGCGGGTGCCGCCCTGCTCGGAGCCTATGTAGGGGTCGAGGTTGGCAAGGTACACGTCGCCCCTGCGGTAAATCCAGTTTTCCTTCATGCGGTATCTCCGTTCCTTTCTTTCGTTTCTTTCGATATTCCTCAAAGCGAGAAAGCAGGTCATGTCCGGATATCTCTCGCTGTTGTATCTGTCCTGTGCGTTCATATTGCGTCTCCTTGTCCTTTGTCATTTTGGTTTTTCGGGTATGTACGCTCTCAATTTGTCCTCGACGCCCCGAGAGCAGGGAGAGCATCAGACGGCGGTGTGCTGCACCGCTCCATAGGAATCGAACCTCCCCGCCTTCCTTGTGGCCGGGCCGCGAATTACGGAAGTATCATTGTCCCCAACACCTGTCATCGCCTCCACCGGGAGCAGCCCGGCTTTTATCGTGTAAGTTGTATCGCTCGCTCATGTGGGTACCCATCAAAGTCAGGGACTTTGATGGGAGAGGAGGAGCAGCGCAGTGATTGAGCTTTCATGCTTTGCATGGAAGCGAAGGATACGCAGCTCGCTCCGACGAGGTCGTGGCGCACTCACGAAAGCGGCTCAGGGGTTCAGCCCATAGCGTTGGGAATGTGCCTGATGCCTGGATATTCAGTTTTCAAGGTTCGCTGAGCCGTAAGGCTCTGAGAAAACTGAATCTCCGTATCCCTTGCGGTGAGATTTGTCCTCTCACCTTTCAATGGACATTTTTTTGCCCTTTGTCAGGTATCACGCAAAATATATTTTTGCTTTTTTGCGGATCAGTGCGATTGCGTCATGCACGCTTTGCCTGGTCATGCCGTGCTCCGCAGCATATGCGGATTGGCTTTTCCCCTCGATGAGGCATTCCGTAAAGATCGAACGCTGGCTGTCCGTCAGCGTTTTGCAGAATGCGCCTGCGAGTTCTGCCGTGAGAACCTCGGAGTCAATGCGCTGCCGCGTATCCAGCAGCCATGCGGCCTCATCCATGCTTCCGCCGTCGCGGATGGCGTCAAGGCTCAGAACCGGCCCGATGGTCTGCTGTTTTGCGTACTCCCGGCGCATCTGCTTTTCCTGACTGAGCAGCAGCCGCATCACCTCAAGGCTGACCTCCGTTTTCTCGCCGGTGGCCTTGATTCTGGCGAAATATCTCTTTCTTCCGTTTTCCTCGATTGCCCAAAGGTCGTAATCGAACTCCTTTAATGTTTTCATGCCGTGATCTCCTTTGAATTTTTGAATTTGGGTGAAATCAAAAATTCGGAGCTCACGGGTAGCGGCAGATGTATTGTTCAAAGCGGCGTTTCATGGAAAAAGTCCTTTCCCGAGCCAAGCCGGGAAAGGACTTTCAACGCCGTACAAAGAAATCGGGCAGCAAAAAAGCGCCGTCAAAGCAGACCGAACCCATTTACCGGTTCAGTCTGACTTTGTACGGCGCTTGGCAGTCTCCTCAGAACGAATCTGATTC
>ENA-ORNY01001783-ORNY01001783.1-human-gut-metagenome-genome-assembly--contig:-NODE-1783-length-11804-cov-5.456124_pt1 | contig 11804 bp, 10 predicted proteins | sample MGYA00242122_ERZ509036 | MGnify/ENA primary metagenome ERZ509036 (study PRJEB26280, sample SAMEA2338696) | human gut metagenome | biome: human gut; feature: human-associated habitat; material: faeces...
GAAAATGATTAAAACTTTATTTGCGCCTGCGGGCGCAAACTCTGCGAGGCTTTTTCCCATAAATTTCAAAAAGGAACCGGTAAATTCAAACCGGTTCCTTTTTGTATTTCTCATAATATTTCGTTGTAAGCTGCCGGAAGAGCATCAGAAGTCCGCGCACGCATAGCTCGATCGCCATAGCGATCCACATGCCGCGCAGTCCCATCCGCGGCACGAGCACGAGCGCAAGCCCCAGCCGCACGATCCAGATGCTGCATAGATTCATAATGCTCGGCACGAACGTATCGCCCGTTCCGCGCAGCGCGCCCGCCGCGACGATGGAAACGCCGTAGAGCGGCTCGGCCAGCAGCGCGATGCGCAGCACCTGCGTGGCGAGCGCGCGCACACTCTCGTCCGGCGTCAGCAGCCGGAATACCCACGGACAGATCAGCGCCATGATCCCCGCCGTCACCGCCATAAAGAGCGCGCCCATCGCGGTGCATATGTTCCCCTGCTGGCGGGCGAGCCTTGTCTCCCCCGCGCCGACGCTCCGCCGCGCCGAGACCGTACCCCGGCATATAGCAGAAGCCCTCCGCCGTGACCGCGAACGAGTTTGCCGCGACCGCCACCGCGCCGAGCGGCGCGATGATGCGCGTCTGCACGACCATCGCCGCGCAGAGGAACACCTCCTGCAATGCCACGGGGAACCCGATGCGGAACGCCTTTTTCAGTATCGCGCTGTGAACAGTGTCCTTCTCCTTCCGGCGCATGTGCAGATGCGAATTTCGCAGCAGGCACTGCGCCGCCATGAGAAGGCTTACCACGGCGCACGCGCTCGCCGTGCCGAGACCCGCGCCGAAAACGCCGCAGCGCGGGATGAAGAGCGCGTTGAAGAAAACGTCCAGCACGCACATTACCGCGTTCAGAACGCTTGGCGAGACCATGTCTCCGGCGCTTTGCAGGAACGAGGCGCACAGCGAGTTGAGCTGCGAAAACGGCACCATCAGCGCAAACGTCAGGAAATACGCGCACGCGTCAGCGCGGATCGCCTCATCGCCGTGGAGCCAGCGCGGGAGCGGCTCGCTGCTGATCGCGGCGATCGCGGCAAGGATCGCCGCGATCAGCATTCCGGTCACAAGGCCGTGCCGCACAACGGTGCGCGCGCCGCGGTCGTCCCCGCCGCCGATGCGGTGCGACGCCTGCACGGAAAAGCCCGCCGAAACGCCGCCGATGATGCCGCCGATCAGCCATGTGCTCGTCGATACAAGACCGATGGACGCCGAGGCGTTCGCGCCGAGTGCGCCGACCATCGCGGAGTCGATGTACTGCATGGCGATCGTCGTTATTTGTGTAAGTATCGCCGGAAGGCTCAAACGCCAGACCTCGCGGGCCTGCGCCTTCAGCTCCGGCAGCGTTTCTCTTTTCATATCATCATCCGGTCCGCGCCGTTTTTATTGACGGGGCGGTTTTTTCTGGTAAAATATAAGAATACAAATCTTTCAAACTTTCGGGAGCATGCCCAATGAAGAAACTGAAAAAACGCTTCAAAAACATCAAGCCGCAGACGCTGCTCACGCACGTTATCGTAACGCTTCTGTATCCGCTTGCGCGCGTGGTCATGGCCTCGTCGCAGCGGCTGCTCATTTTCACCGACTGCCTGACGATCGTCGCGGCGATCCTGCTCATCGCGGGTGTTGTCTACTCGCTCTATCTCCACGGCGACTTTGACATCAGCAGCTATGTGATGCGCCGCGCGCGCAGCAATGCGCCGAAGCAGACCTTTGAGGCGTACAAGGCGAACCAGAAAGAAAGAAGAGAGGCGTCTTTCAACTATCCTCTCTTCCTTGGAGCCGTATATATGGCGGCGGCGCTTTTTATCGCCTACGTCTTTTACTGATTCTTTGCGTTCTCGATCTCGGCGAGCTTCTTCTCGTAGCCTTCCATCTCTTTGTCTGTGGCAAAGACGAAGTGCCCGGGGCGGATCTCGCGCAGGGAGCGCAGCGCGCCGGACTGGTCCAGCTTGGAGGGGTCGTACACGATGGCACGGCGAGTCCGTTCAACGACCGGGTCGGGCATCGGCACGGCGGAGAGCAGGGAGATGGTGTACGGATGCAGCGGGCACTGGAACAGTGTCTCGGAATCCGCGATCTCCACGATCTCGCCGAGATGGATGACGGCGATGCGGTCGGCAATGAACCGGACGACCGAAAGGTCGTGCGCGATGAAAAGGTACGTGAGATTCTTTTCCGCCTTGAGCTTGTTCATCAGGTTGAGCACCTGCGCGCGGATGGAAACGTCCAGCGCGGAGATCGGCTCGTCCGCCACGATCAGCTTCGGGTCCATGATCATCGCGCGGGCAATGCCGACGCGCTGACGCTGTCCGCCGGAGAACTCGTGCGGATAACGGGACTTGTGCTCGGGCAGCAGGCCGACGTCCTTGAGCGCCTGATCGACCTTGGCAATACGCTCTTCCTCGTCCTTATAAAGGTGGAAGTTGTACAGGCCCTCGGAGATGCAGTACTCGATGGTGGCGCGCTCGTTGAGCGACGCCGCCGGGTCCTGGAAGATCATCTGGATGTTGCGGACGACGTTGCGGTCTTCCTCGCGGGAGATCTTGCCGGAAATGCGCTTGCCCTCAAAGAGGATCTCGCCGTTGCTGCACGGGTTGATGCGCATGATGGCGCGGCCCAGCGTTGTTTTGCCGGAGCCGGACTCGCCGACGAGGGCGAAGGTCTCACCCTTATAAATGTCGAAATTCGCGTCTTTTACGGCGACGAATTTTTTTTTGCCTCCGACGTCAAAGGAGATGTCCACATGGCTGATCGAGAGGATGACCTCTCTATCGGCGTTATTATTCGACATGGAAGGCACCTCCCTTATCGGTCATCTGCTTGATCTTCTCGTGCAGATTCTGAATGATCTCCGGCTTTTCGAGCTTCGGCGCGCGGGGATCCAGAAGCCACGTTTTGGCATAGTGCGTTTCGCTCACCGGGAAGAACGGCGGCTCCATTTCAAAGTCGATCTTCAGCGCGTGCTCATTGCGCGGGGCAAAGGCGTCGCCCTTGATCTGGTTGTACAGAGACGGCGGAGTACCGGTGATGTAGTAGAGCTCCCGCCCCTTGATGCCGAGCTGCGGCAGGCTGGAGAGCAGCGCCCAGGTGTACGGGTGGCGCGGATCGAAGAACACTTCCTCCACGTTGCCGTACTCGATGATCTGGCCGCCGTACATAACGCCGACGCGGTCGGCGACGTTCGCAACAACGCCGAGGTCATGCGTGATGTAGATGGTGGTGAACTTGAGCTCCTTCTGCAGATCGCGGATGAGCGCAATGATCTGTGCCTGGATCGTAACGTCCAGAGCGGTCGTCGGCTCGTCGCAGATGAGGATCTTCGGGTGGCAGGAGAGCGCGATCGCAATGACGATACGCTGGCGCATGCCGCCGGAATACTGGAACGGATACTCGTCGAAGCGGTTGGCGGCGTTCTGGATGCCGACGCGCTCCATAAGCTCGATGGCCTGCTTCTTCGCGTCGCCGCGGGAAATGCCCTGGTGCTTTTCAATGACCTCGGTGATCTGCGAGCCGATCGTGCGGATCGGGTTCAGCGACGTCATCGGGTCCTGGAAGATCGTGGAGATCTTCGCGCCGCGGATGCCTTCCCAGTCCTTATCGGTCTTGAGCTTGGTGAGGTCCTTGCCCTCGAACATGACCGAGCCGTTGGTGATGGAGCCGTTGGACTCGAGCATGCCGGTGAACGTCTTGGTGAAAACGCTCTTGCCGGAGCCGGACTCGCCGACGATGGCGAACGTTTCGCCCTCGTAAAGGTCGAGGGACACGCCGCGGATGGCCGTGAGGTAATTGTCACGGACGCGGAATTTAACTTCAATGTCCTTTGCGGACAGAACGATGTTTCTGTTATCTGCCATTACTCTGCCCCCCTCACATGTGCGTGCGCGGATCGGCAGCGTCGGCGAGCTTCTGTCCCACGATGTAGAGGGAGATGGAGATAAACGCCAGAACGCCGACCGGGATCCAGAACAGGTGCGGATAGCCGTTCATATAAGAGGTATAGAGCGAGATGGACTGGCCGAGGGACGCGTTGGTCGTGCCGAGACCGAGACCCATGTAGGAGAGGAACACCTCGTAGGAGATAAGCGAGGGGATCTGCCGGGACACATACGTCATGATGACGGAGATGAGGTACGGCAGGATGTTTCTCACGATCATCGTCCACGTCCTGGTGCCGAGGCACTTGGACGCCATGTTGTACTCACGGTCGCGGATGATCATGACCTGCGTGCGGATAAAGTACGCGACAAAGATCCACTCGGTACACGTCATCGTGATGATGAGCGAGCGCATACCGGCGCCGAGGATGTAGGAGAGGATCATGGCGAGCAGCAGGAACGGGACGTTGGAAATGATGTTGTAGACCTCGATCATCCACTTGTCCATCTTCTTGGAGAAGCCCCAGAGCGCGCCGATCGGAATGCCGACGAGCATATTGATGGCCGTGCAGACGAAGGAGATGATGATGGAGTTTCTCGCGCCCGCCCAGACAGCGTCAAATACCTCGTTGCCGACGTGGTCGGTGCCGAAGATGTGCTCGGCGCTCGGCTTCAGGAACTTCATCTCGGCATTGTTGATGTTCGGCGTGTCGATGGGGCTGTAGCCGGAGCGCATCGGCTGAATGAGCGCGAACGCGACAACGGCGATCAGCAGGATCGATACGACGACCGTAAACTTGTTCTTGAAGAATGTGCGGAACACGGACTTCCAGTAGGAGTAGCGCGGAGCGGCAATGTGCTCCGATTCCAGCTCGTCGAAGGCTGCAAACTCAAAGAGGCTCTTATCGATATTTTCGGTATTCATTTACGACCTCCCTGCCTTCTCGCTGAGCGAAATACGCGGATCGACCTTCGTGAGGACAATGTCGCCCGCCAGCACCGACAGCACCGATACCGTGGAGAAGATGAACGCGAGCGCCACGATCATAACGTTGTTGTACTGGTTGATGGCGTTGGGCAGCATTTTGCCCATGCCGCCGACGGAGTAGATCGACTCGGTGATGATCGCGCCGGTGATGCAGGCCGCGAGAGACGCGGGGATGCCCTGCGCGATGGGGATGACGGCATTCTTGAAAATATGTCCGCTGAAGATCTCGCGCTGGTTGAGGCCCTTGGCCTTGGCGAACTTCACATAGTCGGAGTTCATCTGGTCCACAACATAGCGGCGCGTCCAGAGCATGAGGCTCGCAATAGACGGCAGCGCCAGTGAGATGATGGGCAGGATCCAGGATCGCACGTCGCCCGGGCCGTAGGTCGTAAAGACCGACGGCAGATTGAAGAGCGTTGTGCCGAGATAGCGGAAGAGATAGATGTACGCGAGCGACGGCACGGCGATGATAAAGATGATATACACCATGCCGAGCTTATCGGCGAACTTATCCTTGTTCCGTGCCATGAGAACGCCGAACGGCAGTCCGAGAATGTAGGCGACCGCCATGGCGAAGAGACCCATGATGAACGAGGTGCCGATCATCGAGGGCTGGTTTTTCTGGGTTTCAAAGGACGCGTAATGGTCGGTGAATTTCTTCATATCCATTCTGTCGAGAACGGACTTATACTTAAGCGAGCCGAAAATGATTCCGGACTCGGCTTCATAACCGGTTTCAAAGGTGACAGGGCGCTTGACCTCGGTGCCCTGCGACTGGAAAAGCACGCGGAGCACGTCCAGGCCCTGATAGGTCGGATAAGAGGTGCCGAAGTTCAGCGTGATAATGTTCTGATGAATCCACGGGAAGCGGCTGTCGGTATACAGCAGGTACTTGTGCGTCGTGCCGCTGCCGATGAGAGCCACGCCGCCGGTGGGCGTTGTGCCGAAGCGAAGGCCGCGCTCAAGATCCGGGTTCGTCTCATCCTTGACAGACCAGGGAGTATCGATCACGATCAGATGGGCAAGCCAGTTCGCCATGCGCTTGATGACAGGCGTGTCCTTATAGGCATAGTAGCGTCCGCTCTGCAGATAGTTGGCGATCGTATAGCCCTGCGCGGAATACTGCTCCACAAAGGCCTGGCTTTCGGGAGAATCCGGCTCGATAGCGGCGATCATTTCCGGGCTGCCGGCTTCATAGAGATTAAGGCAGTAGTCGTTGATGCGGACGTAGTCCAGATAACCGAGCTTCTGCCAGGTTGAATAAACGTATTCGGTTTTATCGTCGGATTTTCCGCCGAGCTTGCGGTATGTGCTGTCTTCAAAGAAGATGTTGTCACGCGGCACCAACGTATAGACCATCGTAAACACGATGAGCATGATGATCAAAATGGAGACGAGCGAGCGCAGCAGGCGGTTCCAGATATATCCTTTTCTCATAGGTGGTACCGTTCCTTACAAAGATAGCATCGGTTGACAGGGGACAAAAGGCCCCTGTCAATCGGTACAAGAAAGAGCCGAGAAGCATGGCCGCCCGGCTCTCTCTGTTCAATTAGTCAGTGCTTGTGCTGTTGCTGTTCAGCAATTATTTGCCGGCCATCCAGGCTTCCTTCGCGGCTTCGTACTCGGCAGTAGTCACAGGCTCGTCGAGGAGCTGCATGTACTTGAAGTACGGCACCTGGTTGTAGGCAGCCTGACCGTAGAGACCGTAGCCAACGGTGAAGGGCTTCACCTTGCTGATGGAGATGTTCGCGCCGCTGGTGGAGTAAGGACGGAGGATGCCGTTGGTGAGCAGCATGGCCTCGGCCTTCGCGAAGAGCTCGATGCGCTCGTCGCCGGTGGCGGCGGTAGCCTGATCAACGATCTCCTGGACCTCATTGAGGCCGAGAGTCTCGAGAACGGCCTTCTGCTCGTCGGACTGACCCTGGCTCTCGATGTTGATGCCGGAGTAGTTGAGCATGTCGCCGTCGTGGATGTCGAAGCAGTGCAGGTAGGTCAGAGGATCGCCGTAGTCGGGACCCCAGCCAGCGCCGAACACGAGGTCGATGGAGTTCTCTTCGCCGGTCGGCATGTTGTAGAACGAGGAGTAGTAGACGGAGGAGTTGCCCTCGAGGAACTGCAGGTCGATGACGGCGTAATCGCCGATGGCGTCCTCAACGGACTTCTTCATCGCGAGCTGCATGTTCTTCTGGTTCTCAGAAGCGGCGTAGACAGGAACGTCGATGTGGATGGGCCACTCGGAGACGCTGTCGCCCAGCGCTTCCTTGGCGCGCTCGGCAAAGGTCTTGGCGAGCTCGGGGTTGTACCAGGCGTCGTGACCGTCGTTCAGATCGATGCCTTCATAATCGGCAACGAGCTCGGCGGCGTACTTCTCAACGATGGAGCCGTAGCTGCGGCCGTCGGTGGTCATGGCGAAGGTGTAAGGAACGAGGGTGTTGCGGATGACGCCGTCGGCGTGCTCCTCGCCGAGAGTGATGGCCTCAACGGCGTGCGCGGAGTAAGCGGCGTAAACGGCGCGGCGGAAGTCGGCGTTCAGAATGGCGGCCTTGGCGTCAGCCTTCTGGGCGTCGGTCTTGCTGGTGGTGGAGACGGAGGGATCGTTGTACAGAGCGTACAGCTGGCGATCCCAGTTGAAAGCGCCCCAGTAAGAGGTGGCGGTGGTCATGCTCTTGTACTGGTTGTCGGGATAGAGCTCGGCAGCCTTCGCAACGACCTCGGGCAGGGACTGGTTGACGGTGGTGGAGGTGACTTCGCCGTTCACGAACATGTTGAACTGCTGGGCAGGATCCTTACCGTCGGAGTAGGTCACGACAACGTGCTGAACGAAAACGTTCTTCGCGTCGTAGTAGTTGGGGTTGGCGTCGAAGCGCACTTCCTGCGCCGGGACGAGAGAGGACAGGATGTAGCAGCCGTTGTAGAGGATGGAGTCGGGTTCAACGGCGCCGAAGTCGGAGCCCTTGGACTCGAGGAACTCGGCGTTGATGGGCCACAGGATGGTGTAGGTGGTCATGCCGTCGAAGTAGCCGCAGGGACCGGTCAGGGTGTAGGTGAGCTGGTTGCCGTCCGCCTTGATGCCGACGTCTTCCCACTTGCCGGTGCCATTGGAGTACTCGCGCAGGCCGACGATGAGGTCAGCAACGAGGCCGAGGGTCTCGCTCTTGGAGTCAACAGCGTGCTTCAGACCGGTGACGAAGTCCTCAGCCGTAACGGCGTCGTACTCTTCGCCGGCGCTGGTGGACCAAACGGCGTCGTCACGAATGGTGAAGTACCACTCGGAAGCATCGTCGTTGCAGCTCCACTCGGAAGCCATGCCGGGGACGAGCTTGCCGTGGTTGTCCTGGGTGAGCAGGCCTTCCACAAAGTTGTTGACGTAGTCGCCGTTGGAGGACTTGTTGTTGTAAACATAGTCCAGCGTGGTGATGTCGAAGTTCGCGATCATGGAGAAAGTGTCCGGACCGGTGTACTCTTCGACGGGCTCCGCGGTCGGCTCTTCAGCCGGCTGCTCGGCCGGGGTCTCAGCAGGCTGTTCCGCCGGGGCTTCCGTGGGAGCCGGAGCAGGAGCCTCGCTTCTGCACGCGGCCAGGCTCAGCACCATGACAACGGCAAGAAGCAGCGCAAGGAATTTCTTCATTGTTTGTTCTCCTCCTTATTGGATTTTCAAACTTTTTTATTAAACGCGGGAAGCGTTAATAAACTTTATGTATTTCCGGCGCTTCAGTCCTCAAAGAGCCGCGCCATGGAAATGCCGAGCTTTTCGCTCATGAGAAAGAGCGTTTCGAGCGACACGCCCTTGACCTCGGCGGCATTGTTCGCCTCGATCTGGCTCACAAAGCTCACGCTCCGGCCGATTGCCTCGGCGAACTGCTCCTGCGTCATGCCGCGCATCTTGCGGTAGTAGGCGATCCGCAGACCGAGTATTCTGAATCGTTCTCTGTAGTCCTCGCGCATACGTTTTTCCTCTCACGGCAAACGGTTTACCGGAGCATAGCTAGTATGTACAAAGACCCCCGGCTTGGATTTACTAATTTTAACGAATAAAGCGCGAAATAGTAAATCATCCAGTAGTGTGTTTTTCTACACTCAGAGTGTAACATTTCCGTACAGTGGCGAAAATTGTTTCACTGGGACGGACGAAATCCGTCATTCTGCCGAAAAGCGGACGTTTTTCCTCCGGCGCGGCGGTCACTCCGCGCCGCTGATCTCGACGTATTCGCGCAGGCCGTCGCGCATGGTCTCCTCATAAATTTCCCGCGCGCCGGATACGGAGTCGAGCGCGCTCTCGTCGCAGGCGAGCGCGTAGGCGACCGAGCCGTCCGAGCAGGTGAAGGCGTAAAACGGCAGGCCGCGCACGCTGCGAAGCTCCACGGCGGTCACGGAGACCGTACCGTCGTCGGCGCTGTCCCATGTGACGGCATTCGACGCCGCTTTTTTGATGGCAAGCGCCGGTACGTCCGCGGCGCCGTCTATATACACCGCGCGGAGGACCGCCTGGTTGAAGTCGCCGGTATAAAGAAAACTGAAGCGCACGCTGCACTCGCTCTGCGCGGTGCCGCCCGTGCCGCGGAAGGTGATCACGCCCTTGTCGTTCTCCGCCGCCGTGCCGAGCTCGAGCCCGTAATTGCGCAGCAGGCCGATGAGACCGCTGTGCTCCAGAAACGTCCGCGCCGCGTTTTCCGGCTGGGAAGAGGCAAGGAACGCCTCCTGCTTATCGTAATTGTCCGGCGTGAGCGCCGGGGCGTTGGGGTTCTGCAAAAGGAGCGAGCCGTTTTCCGAAACGGAATATGTCACGCTGCCCCAGCCGTTTGCGGCGACGTTCGCCGCCACGGTCTCGCCGAGCGCCGTGAGATCCACAGACTTCAAAACGCCGAGCGTCACGGTATCGGGCGGGGTGTAATCGCAGTCGAACCGGTTGACGGAAACGTGCCGCCCGCTGCCGGTCTTGCCGGTTTCGATGGGCGCAGCGGTCTGCTCCGTCTGAAAGGCGCTGCCGCCCGCGCCGGGGTCAAGCTGCGGCACGGACAGGGGTCGGTCCTCCGTGTCGGGGGTCTTGTCCCGTCCGGGAAGCAGCAGAATGATGGCGGCGATCGCGGCGATGAGCATCACGCCGAGGAATATCCAGCCCGCGAGCATGACCTTCTTCTGCGAAGCGCGCCGCGTGCGGCGGGAGGTATTTTCTTCCTGACGGGGTTTTCGGTAGTTTTTCATGGTGAGTTCCTTTTGAAGCCTCCCTTGTGTAAAGGGAGGTGGGTTTTGCCGCAGGCAAAAGCCGGAGGGATTGTCGTTTACCCCTCAGTCAGCCTTACGGCTGCCAGCTCCCCTGTTAGGGGCGCCAAGTTGGTTTTCTGCAAGCCCACTTGCCTCCCCCCGACAGGGGAGGTGGCAAAAACGAAGTTTTTGACGGAGGGGTTATCATTTTCCGAAAACTACAATCCCTCAGTCTCGCTTCGCTCGACAGCTCCCTTTACACAAGGGAGCCTTTTTCGTTTATGCGAGCGCTGCCCAGGCGCAGCCGAGGAGCGTGGCATCGCCGGCGAAGAGGAATTCCGCGCCGCCGAGACCGTGCCGTTTCGTATACTCCGCGATCAGCGCTTCCATCCGGGGACGCAGCACGGGGTTGAGCTTGAGCATCGTCCCGTCCGCGCAGATGCCGGTGAGTTTCCCCGCGCCGAAGCCGCGCTCGCGCAGAATGGCGCACAGGCACGCCGCGGCGATGCGCGCCGCGCGTTCGAGAAGCATTGTGTTGATCTCGGAAGCGAAGCGGCGGTCCTTCTCCGTTTCGAGCGCTTCGGCAACGGCGTTGCCGCCCATGGGGTCAAGACAAAAAGCGTCCACCATTGCGCTCGTAACGGAGAGCGCGGCGATATTCTCCCCGCTCTTCGCCGAGAGAAATCCTTCCTTTGCCGCAAGGAGCAGCGTTTCGCGCAGCAGCAGACGGTAGTATGCCCCGGAGATCATTTTTTCCGCCGGGTGGTCGCCGGGCAGCCCGGAGGCCTCGTCCACGGCGATGTCCGCCGTGCCGCGCAGCGCGCGGCCGAAGCAGCCGGATTCGAGATTGACGAGCGTTTCGCCGCCCATCGCCACCGTTTCGGGCGATTTCGTGACGTCGCACGCCTTCACATGGCAGCAGGCGTTCGTGCCGGTGCCGAGAATAAAGCCGATGAAGTCGGCGTAGCGCGAGCGGTCGCACGATGCCATGCCGCCGAGCATGGAGCCGACGGTGTCGTTGATGAGCCGCCAGCGGCGAGTGCCGGACGCGCCGAGCGCGCGCATCGCCGTTTCGATGCCATCGCATACGAGCTTTCCCTCCGCGCCGGTGACGCGCGATTCCTTGCCCATGCTGATGATGCGCCCGTCGCCATTCGGCAGGCACTCGCATGGGAACGAAAACGCGATGCACGCGCGGTCGGCATCGAGCGCAACGGTGAGAGCAAGCTCCGCAAAGGCGCGGAACATCTCTTCCGCGCTTGTGTCCCTGCCGAGCGTGCCGGGCATACGGCGCTTTTGGAGCGCTTCCGTGACGGGCTTTCCCGCCTCGTCAAAGCGGACGCGTCCGGCGCGCAGATTCGTGCCGCCGGCGTCGAGCACGAGAACGCTCTCGCCCGTGCGCGGCGCGCTCGCCGCGGGAAGAAACGACGGCAGCATCATCAGCGTAGAGGCCTCTCCGCGCAGACCGGCGCGCATGTCGGCAATGTAGGCGTCCGTCAGATCCTCAAAGGGCTGCTGCTCATAGAACATGTTGTGTCGCCGGAGAAATTCTTCGGCGGTTTCCTTTGTACGCATAGCGGTCTCTCCCCCGTTCGGGCGCGTTTTCCGGCGTCCGGGATGTAATATTTCTTCGGTCAGGCGCGCTCGATCGGCGTGCATGTATTGCCGGAGATCTTCCAGCGGCTGCAG
>ENA-ORNY01001789-ORNY01001789.1-human-gut-metagenome-genome-assembly--contig:-NODE-1789-length-11786-cov-2.454096_pt1 | contig 11786 bp, 8 predicted proteins | sample MGYA00242122_ERZ509036 | MGnify/ENA primary metagenome ERZ509036 (study PRJEB26280, sample SAMEA2338696) | human gut metagenome | biome: human gut; feature: human-associated habitat; material: faeces...
CCTTTTATCCCATCGCGGGCGGCATTGCTTCCATCATCAATGAAAATGTCGAAGGCGTAACCGTCAATGTTCAGGTCACTGCAGGTGGCGTAGAAAACACGCGTCTGGTAGGGCAGGGCGAGCTGGATCTGGGCTTGTCCAGCGCTCAGCAGTGCTATGATGCCGTAAACAACAGTGGTATTTTTGAAGGCGAAGGCCTCCAGCTGAATGTGCTGGGCGCTTTGCATTCTACGGTTTGCCAAATCGTTGTTCTGGCGGATTCCGATATCGTGGATGCCGCAGATCTTAAGGGCAAGAAGGTTGCCATTGGCGAAGCGGGCGGTGGTGCAGAGCAGCAGTTCAAGGAACTGGTTACTGCCATGGGCTGGACCGAGGACGATGTGGAAATGGTCTATCTTCCCTACGATCAGGCCATGGATCAGCTTGGCGACGGCCTGATTGACGCCGGATGCGTCTACTCCGGAATTCCCGCTTCTTCCGTAACCAACCTGGAAAGCCGCAAGGCCGTGCGCCTGGTGAACATTCCCCAGGAAACCCAAGAACAATGGATGGCTGCTATCAATCCCTTCCTGAACGTATTTGAGGTTGTTCCCGCTGGGACCTACAACGGCATGGACAAGGATATCACCACTGCCGTGCAGCGCATCCAGCTCAGCTGCTCCGCCAACCTGAGCGAGGATCTGGCCTATCAGATCACCAAGGCCATTTACGAAAACCTGGATACGCTGGCTACCTACCACGCCTCGGCTGAAACCATCACCCGCGAAGCCGCTGCCAACACCGTGGGCGCTGATCAAAACCCCGGCGCAACCAAGTATTTTGAGGAAAGCGGTCTCATGTAATCCGCTTGGCTAATGCAACGTTTTTTCCCCATCAGGCCAAAGAGGAGTCGCCTGCCTGGAAAACAGGCGATTCCTCTTTCTTCAAAAGGAGAGCACCCAATGGAAGCGAAAAAGATTGATGCCACCAAAGTTCTCAAATGGATTCTTTATGTTATCGCCCTGCTGGGCGGCCTGTTGCACATCTACAACAGCGCCCTTGGCACCATTTCTTCCTTTCAGATGCGCCCCCTTCACCTTGCGGTGGTCGGCGTAATCGCCGTGTTGATGGAATTGACCAAAATCAAAGAGAAAAAGCACCCCGTTGCAAGTGCCATTGTCAACATTATCATCATGTGCTGCGTGCTTTATGGTGTAAGCGAGCTTCTGTTCAACTATGAAGCCATCGCTAAAACAGCAGGCACTGTTTCCACGCAGATTGTGATTTGTTGCACATTGCTGGTGATCGCCATTCTGTTTTTTACAGAGCGCAAAGTAGGCAAGGCGCTTCCCATCATTTCTTGCATTTTCATCCTCTATGCGCTTTTTGGACAGTACCTGCCTGGTATGCTGGGGCATCGCGGCTACAGCTATGAGCGCATCATGTACTTCCTGTATGTAAACGGCAACGGTATTTTCGGCACCGCCATTGATACCTCTGCACGCTACCTGGTTCTGTTTATGATTATGGGACAGTTTATTGAGCTAAGTGGTACCAGCAAGCTCTTCATGGCCTTGGCCGATTATGTGTCCAGCAAGCTGCGCGGCGGCGCTGCGAAATCCTCCGTCGTAGCCAGCGCGCTGTTTGGCACCATTTCGGGCACGCCCATTGCTAACGTCATGGTCACGGGTGCCTTTACCATTCCCATGATGAAAAAAAGCGGCTTTGAGGCCAACTTTGCTGCGGGCGTAGAAGCCACCGCCTCTACCGGCGGCCTGATTATGCCGCCCATGATGGGGGCCGGAGCGTTCGTAATGGCTGAGTTGTTGGGCATCAGCTATTCTGCCGTCATGGTTGCCGCCATCATTCCTGCAGTGTTGTATTACTTCTCCATCTATCTGGCCATAGACTTTTACTCCGCCAAGAGTGGCATTGGACGGGTGGAGGAAATTGACATTGAAGATGTGAAAAGGCGCATCAAAACCTATGCGCATACCATTATTCCGTTGCTTGCCTTCATCGTAAGTGTCATCATGGGCTATTCCGTGTTCCGCAGCGCCATCATCTGCATCATCTTGACCCCCATTCTGGCCGCTGTGCGCAAGGAAACCCGCATGTCCTTCAAATCCGTGCTCGACGGCGTTGCCAAGGGCATGATGAGCACCGTAAGCCTCGGCGCAGCATGCGCCTGCGCCGGCATCATCGTGGGTGTGATCAGCCTGACCGGCTTTGGCTTCTCCTTTGCCGAGCTGCTGGGTTTGTTTAACGAAGTTCCCATCCTGGCGCTGATTATCACGATGCTGGTGTGCATCATCATGGGCATGGGTATGCCAGCCGTAGCCAGCTACATGATTAGCGCCACCATTGCGGCTGGGGCCCTGATTAATATGGGTTTCTCCAGCATTGCCGTGCATATGTTCATCTTTTTCTTCTCCTGCTTCTCCTCCGTTACCCCGCCCGTGGCGCTTGCCAGCTATTCCGCGGCCGGTCTGGCTCAGACCACCCCCATGAAAACCGGCTACAAGGCATTCCAGCTGGCGCTGGTGGCCTTCATTGTGCCCTACTTCTTCGTTTACTCCCCTGCGCTGATTGCCCAAGAGGGATGGATGGGCGTACTGGGCGTGCTGCCCGCCGCGATCATTGGCACCTATGCGTTTGTAGCCGGCCTGCAGGGCTACCTGCTGGGTCCGGTAAACAACTGGCTGCTGCGCATTCTGCTTATCGGAGGCGGCTGCGCCATGATTGCTCCCGGCCTTGTAAGTGATTTGATTGGCCTGGGAATTCTGGTGGTGGTCAGCGTGATCGTCTATTTCAGCCGCAAATCTGCCAAGGCCTCTGCCGCTTAAGAAAGGAACTAGGTATGTTTGACCTGACACAAGGCGGCGTTTGCCTGTTGCTCATCGACATGCAAAATGAGTTTCTCAGCGAAAAGGGATACTTCGCAACCAGGCAGGGCTGGCCGGTTTCGACGTTTCAGGAAAGAATCCGTAATTGCGTAGCGCTGCGCAACGCCGCCCGGGAAAGCGGCTGCAAGGTTATGTACACTGCCACGGGTTACGCGCCTGACGGAAGTGACGCCTATGTGGCGCGGCACCGTATCTTGCCCACCATTTTTCTGGAGCCCGACGGCCGGCCCCGCAAAGCGGACGCGGCCGTGCTCAAAGGCAGTTGGGGTGCACAGATCATTGATGAGCTTACGCCCGCCCAAGATGAGTATGTGGTACACAAGCAGCGATTTAACGCCTTTTACCAGACCGAGCTTGAATTGATGCTGCGTTGCTGGCACATCGATACCCTGATTGTGTGCGGTATGATTACCGAGGTTTGCGTGGAAAGCACCATTCGTGAGGCCTTTGTGCGCGATTTTGATGTGCTGGAGGTTAGCGACGCGGTGGGAAGCTGGAGCCAGGCCCGTCATGAAGCCAGCCTGCAAGCGGTTGATTTCAGCTACGGGCGGGTAACGGACACTGTCTCCGTACTGGAGCTGCTATCTCGGCGCAAACAGGCGCTGGGCCTCTGATTTCATGCCGCCTATTATGAAAGGAGCGTTTCAGTTATGGGAAAAAAGATTTTGGAAGCCTTTAACAAGGACATCGCCACTATGGGCGATACCGTTTTTGGTCACTGGATGCCTCGTATGGTGGTAGCCGGCGTGGATATGAACGACGTGTTGCGCATCCGTTCAACCAATCCTACGTGGGAGCAGTGGCCGTACCTCTGGCAGGAACTGGGCGACAAGCACCAGGCCCGCGGCGACGCGGAGCTTGCCAAGGGTCATACCCTCACGGCGGGCGCAGCATATCGAATGGCCAACTTGGCGTATCACTACGGTCACTTCATGCTTTTTGACCGCCCCCAGCTCAAACGCGAGCTGATGCTCAAGAGTATGGCTGTACTGGACAAGGGACTGCCCTACCAGCGTTATCCTGGAAAGCGCGTGTATCTGCCCTGCGATCAGTGGCAAATTCCCTGTCTTCTTTTTGAACTTCCTGATTCTCAGGGCCGCATGGTGCTGCTTACCGGCGGTGCGGATGCCAACAAGGAAGAAATGCTCAGTTTTGCCGATGTATTCCTCGATCGCGGTCTTTCTGTGCTGATTATGGACGGCCCCGGCCAGGGCGAGGCGGCATATACCGCCCCCTATCGCCGCGCTACGCACAAGCGTTTTGTCGATACAGTGGTGGATTACATGCACAGCCTGGGCTATGACCGTCTTGCTGTAGGCGGCATCAGCATGGGCGGCCATTTCTGTCCTCGCGCAGCCAGCATCAACCATGCCTTCAAGGCAGCCTTCGGCGTTGGCGGACCCTTTGACATGCGGGATCTGACCACCAAGATGGATACCCTCTTCCTGGGGGATTTTGGCCACGTCATGGGCACAGACGATTTGGACGAACTGACCGAGCTGGTAGCCAAGGAATGCTCTCTGGCGGACGTCATCGCCGATCTGACCTGCCCGCTGATGATTATTCACGGCGATAAGGACCGCATCTGCGATTACGAGCAATCCCATGAGATTGTAGAAAAAAGCTCTTCCGTTGAGCCTCATCTGATTATCATTGAAAACGGAAACCATGTTTGCAATAACTATGTCTATCTTTACCGCCCGGTTATTGCCGATTGGCTGGTAGAAAAACTGTAATCCCTTCGAGGTGAAAGAACGATGTCCAAAAGCTATTATCAGGAAGGCGCCTGGTGGGCCAGTCCATTTAACGAAAAACCTGAGGTTCAAAAGGAGGCGCTGCCCGGACGCCCCGTAGAAATTCACGACGCTACTCTGCGCGATGGCGAACAGACGCCGGGGGTTGTCTTCTCCAAGGAGGATAAGCTTCACATCGCCGAAAAGCTGATTGAGGCCGGCGTTACCCGCATCGAGGCGGGCATGCCCGCCGTATCCCGGCAGGATTTCGAGGCGATGTATGAAATAGCCCGCCGCTTTCCTGAAGCCAAGATTTTTTCCTTCGCGCGCGCCACAAAGTGCGAAAGCTCGCGCAGGAACCAGCCGCTGGGCGGCAGGTTGGCGCCGCATTCCACCTTCACGGGATCCTCCACGTCAAAGACAGTCGCATCGCCATCTGCGCCGTAGCCGGTCAGCCCGCCGTCGCACACCAGCAGCCCGCGTTCGAAATACACGCGCCACGGGGCCGTGAAAGGCAGGCAGGCGTTGAACCATGCCGCCTCTGCGCTGGCGGTGATCCCGCCCGCAAAGGTGTAACGGAACCGGTACTGCTCCCGGCAGGGCGCCTCAGGGCCGCCGCAGCTGGTATAGTCCATGCTCTGGGGCTCGCCGAATATGCTGACCATCATATCCAGGTCGTGAATATGCAGGTCAAAGGGCAGAAGGCCGCTCTTTTCCTTCTGAAACATCCAGCTCCCCTGCACCCATCCGGGCCGGGCGGACAGACGCTCAAAGCAAGCATCAAGGGGCTTGCCGTACCGCCTATCTGCCATCACCTGATGCAGCGTCTCCACCTCGCGGGTGAATTGCAGAACCTGGGCCACGTACAGCTGCACCCCCGCACGGTCCGCCGCATCATACATCTCCTGCGCATCCGTCAGGCACAGTGCGATGGGCTTTTCGGTGATCACATGCAGTCCATGCCGGATCGCCTCCAGCGCCAGCGGCTTGTGCAGAAAGGTGGGTGCGCAGATGTCCGCCAGGTCCACCTGCTGTGCGGCGCACAGCTCCGTAAGTGTATCGTACAGCGGCAGGCCCCATTGGGCGGCACGGGCGCGGTCCTGCTCGCTTTTTCCCACAGCGGCCACAACCTGCGCGTCCGGGATATGAAGATAATTGAGATAGTGCGTGGTGCCCATGCCGCCAAGGCCCACCAGTGCAATTCTCATGTCTGCGCCTCCTTACAGCTCAAAGCCGTGCGCCCGCAGATAGTCCGCGCTGTCCTGAACGGCCTGGTCGATCTCGGCCAGGTTCTTCGGCCCCGCCTGCGTGAACTCGATCTCGATGCTGAAAGGGCTTGCGTTGCCAGCCTCCTCAAGTACGCCAAACACGCCGGGGAAATCCACCCAGCCCTTACCCAGCGCCGGAAAATCCCACACATCCGCCGCGCCGGCCTTGTCCTTGAGGTGCAGGTAGGCCACGTCGCTCACACAGGCCCGCAGATCGGCCACTGGGTCCACGCCGCCGTAAAAGACGACATTGGCGGTGTCATAGTTGATTTTGACCCGCTCGGACCCGACCATCCGCACGATGTCGGACAGCACTGCGCCCGTTCCATGGTCATGGCCGTGCGTTTCCAGAACCAGCGTCAGCCTGTAGCGCTCCAGATGGGGCACCAGCGCGCGGATGCTTTCCGCCACGGTCCGGTTGTCGGCCACAGCGTTGTCCTTCAGGTGCGCCTCTCCGATGGAGGAGACGATATAGTCGCAGCCAAAGAACGCGGCAAGCCGGATGTTTTTCACAAAGTCCGGGATGCGTTCGGGGTCCATGAGGTTGCAGTGTCCGCTCATGGCAAAGGGGCGGAGCTGCGCCGCCTCCAGCTCGTCCTGAATCGCCAGCAGGCGCTCGAAGGGCATGTCGGGAAAGACATGTTCGGTCCAGCCCTTGGTGGCCGTCAGCTCGATGTAATGAAAGCCCGCGCGGCGGATGCCCGCGATGGCTTCCTCAATGGAATAGCCATGATAGCAGTTGGAGTTGACCGCGATGATGCGCTTTTTCATGGCCGCACCTCTCACTCGTTGACCCGGACGGCCCGTCCCGTTTCGGAGGATTCAATGCTGGCGAACACCGCGCGCATGGCGGGCAGCACGCTTTCGGCGCTGATGCCCTCGTGAGACGGATCGTTCAGGCAGTCCACAAACAAATCGATGATGCCGGACTTGGTCTGGTTATCGTTGGTCTGAATCTGGTCCACGTCATAGTTCTCGACGGACCCGTCGCGCCGGATCAGCACCAGCGTATGGGCCGGGTCATCATAGATGCGAAGCGCGCCTTCCGTGCCGTTAATCACGGTGGAATTGTCCTCCGGGCCGTAGTTGGTCCAGGAGGCGGTCATGGTTCCCACCGCTCCGCCGCTCATGCGGTAGATGCACACGGCGTTGTCATCCACGGTGATGGGGCTGCCGTCAGCAAATTTCTTGTCCAGCGTAGTAAGGCTCGCCATGGTCTCCACCACCACCTGGTCCAGCAAAAACTGAATCAGGTCGGTCTTGTGCACGCCCAGATCCGCCATAGCGCCCATCGCCGCGCGCTTTTTGTCAAAGAACCAGGTGCTCTTGCCGGGGTCCACGCTCCATGTCTCCGGCCCGCCGTGACGGAACGCCGTGCGGAAAGTAAGCGGTTTGCCGATGGCTCCCGCGCGGATGAGCTCGCGCGCCTTCCGATGCGCACCCGCCAGGCGCTGGTTCTGGTCGATCATGAGATATTTGCCGCTCTTGCGCGCGGCGGCGACCATGCGCTCACAGTCCTCCAGCGTAGTGGCCATGGGCTTTTCGCACAGCACATGCTTGCCGGCCTCCAGCGCCGCCACCGTGATTTCCGCATGGCTGACGTTGGCCGAGCACACGCTTACCGCGTCGATGGCCGGGTCTGCCAGCAGCGCCTCGTAGCTGGGATACACCTTCGCGCCATACTGCGCGGCCAGCGCCTGCGCGCGCTCCTGGTTCAGGTCGTACAGCCCCGCAATCCGCGCGCCGGGGTTTTGTTCATATTCAGGCAGATGGCGCACCTGCGCAATCTTGCCGCAGCCGATCATTCCGATATTGAGCATGCTCTTCTCCTTCCTCTCTTTTCTTTGGCGGGCCGTCAGGCGGTAGCTTCCTTCTTTTGCAAAAGCACCGCGGCGATCACGATGAAGCCCTTGAACGCCTCGCGCAGGAAGGGCGGCACGCCCTCCTCTACCGATGCGGTGCAGATCACCCGTGTGCCGCCGGTTTCAATCAGGCAGCTGCCTGCAGCGGTGGATACAAAATTGGGGATAAAACGGTGCGCGCGGGGCGCGTTGCACGCGCGGCCATCCTTGCGTTCCATCATCAAAAATCCTCCTGAATGCATGGGGATAAATCGCTCCCATTGTACAATTAAAAAGGAAATAAGTCAACGAGACAAACAGTAAAAAGACGGCGGAAGAATAATTATGAAACGACGCTGAATTTAAAGAAGCATGGAAATATTTAAAGCTTTTTTCTTGAATTACGCAGCCTGTTCCAGTATAATAATAAAAAACCCCTGCGAATGAGGAGGAGCTTTTATGCCGTTTGAGCAATACATTGAAACGCTGGATCCCGTCCTGATGCATGCGGGCGAAAATGCGCCGCACGCCTATTTTATTCCTTTTGACGCGGATCAGGATGCGCGCGGCGCGCGGGAAAGCAGCCGCCGTTTTACGCTGCTGAATGGGCAGTGGGAGTTTAAGTATTATCCCAGCGTGCGGGATTTTACGGCGGATTTTGATCCCATGACCGAGCCGCTGGAGGCTTCCATGCCTGTGCCTGGCACGTGGCAGATGAATGGGTACGATCATATTCAGTATACCAATGTGCGCTTCCCGTTTCCCTATGATCCGCCCTATGTGCCGGCAGATAATCCCTGCGGGCTGTATCGCCGTCGCTTTGCGCTGGATAAGCAGCCGGGCGCGGTGTATCAGCTGGTGTTTGAGGGCGTGGATAGCTGCCTGCTTTTGTGGGTAAACGGGCAGTTTATCGGCGCAAGCCAGGTGCCGCACTCCCCTGCGGAGTATGATGTGACCGCCGCGCTGGTGGACGGCGAAAACACCGTCTGTGCGCTGGTGACCAAGTGGAGCGCGGGCAGCTACTGCGAGGATCAGGATAAGTTCCGTTACAGCGGCATCTTCCGCGATGTGTATCTGTTGCGTCGCGACGCGGGTCATGTGGTTGATTTCAGCGTGCGCACCGCGCTGGCAGAGGATCTGCATCAGGCCGCCGTGCAGGTGCGTGCAGCCTTCAGTCAGCCCGATTGTGCATGCCAATGCGAACTGTATGCGCCCGATGGCACGCTGCTTGCAACGCGCGCGATGCAGGACGGCGCATGCGCGTTTGACCTGAATCGACCCCTGCTTTGGACGGCTGAAACGCCCGTATTGTATACCCTGCTGCTGCGCTGCGGCGGCGAGGAGATTGCCCAGCGCGTAGGCGTGCGTAAAATTGAAATCCGCAACGAGGTGGTGCTGCTCAACGGCAGCCCCGTGCGTTTCCGCGGTGTGAACTTGCATGAAAGCAGCTGCGATACCGGCGCGTACACCCCGCCAGAGCATATTCGCCGCGACCTATTGATGATGAAGGCGCACAATATCAACGCCGTCCGTACCAGCCACTATCCCCAGCCGCCGCTGTTCTATCAGCTGTGCGACGAATTGGGCATTTATGTGCTGGACGAGGCTGACCTGGAGTGCCATGGCGTGGTGTCCACCGGCGGGAGCACCGATCATGAAAAATACAACCGCATAGCGGATGATCCGGCCTTTGGCCCGATGATGCTGGATCGCGTACAGCGCATGGCGATCCGCGATCAAAACAGCGCCTGCGCGGTGATTTATTCCATGGGCAACGAGGCCGGCATGGGCGTGAACTTTGATCGCGCGCTGGCCTGGACAAAACGGTTTGATCCTACTCGCCTGACGCACTATGAGCGCGCGTCCTTCCCACCGGAGGGGCGTGATATCAACCGCAGCGATCTGGATTTGTACAGCCGCATGTATCCATCCCTGGAGGAAATTGAACGCTATTTCAGCGAGCATACGGTGTGCAAGCCCTATATCATGTGCGAGTATTGTCATGCCATGGGCAACGGGCCGGGAGACCTGGAGGATTATTTCCGCCTGATGGAGCGCGAGGAGCGCATCTGCGGCGCGTTCGTGTGGGAATGGTGCGATCATGCGCCCGCCATCGGCAAGGATAACCAGGGCAGGCAGCGTTATCGCTATGGCGGCGACTTTGGCGAGGTGCTGCATGACGGCAACTTCTGCGCTGACGGCCTGGTGTCCTCCGACCGCACGCCGCATCCCGGCCTGTTGGAATACAAGAACGTGCTGCGCCCGCTGCGAGTGGCTGCGGCTGATCTGGCTAACGGCTGGATTACGCTGAAGAATCATCTGGATTTCGTATCGCCCAAGGGCAGAATTGATATCAAGATCGTCCTGTCCGGCGGCGGCCAGCCCGAAGAAACGGTCCTTGTTCCTGCGGAGGAGCTGGATATCGCGCCGCGCGGCACAGCCACGCTGCATGTGCCTGCCCGCGCGGGCGGCTGCTGCACGCTGTATGCGCTCAGCGCTGCCGATACTCCCTGGGGCAAGCGCGGCGATGTGCTGGGCATGGAGCAGGTGGGAGCGCCTGAATTTGTGCCGCAGATTCAGCAGCGCGCTGCGCAGACACTGCGTGTGAGCGGCGAAAAGGAACGCTATGTTACCATCTGCGGCGATGATTTTGTCTATCGCTATGACAGCATGACCGGCGCGTTTGCCGCGATGGCGGTGCGCGGCAAGGAAATGCTGCTTGCGCCCATGGCGTATAATATCTGGCGCGCGCCGACGGATAACGACCGCAACATCAAGAACGAATGGAACCGGTATCTATACCGCTATGCCGTCTCGCGCGGTATGGGCACGCAGGTGCAAAAGCATGACGACCGGGTGGAAATCGAAACGGCGGTGCATATCAGCAGCATGTCCATTTGCCTGCTGGCGCAGGGCACGGTGCGCTGGACGGTGCATGCCGACGGCCGCGTTGCCTGCCAGGCAGATATGCGCCGCGAGACCGGCGTGCCGGTGTTCCCGCGCCTGGGTCTGCGCATGATGCTGCCTGCGGATTATGACAAGCTGCGCTATTTTGCCTATGGCCCGCTGGAAAGCTATATCGATAAGCGCCAGGCTTCACTGCTTGGCTGGCATGTGGATACGGTGGAGACGCAGTACGCGCATCCCCTGCGTCCGCAGGAGAGCGGCAGCCATTACGGCGCGCGTTCGCTGACGCTGCATGGCGCGCAGGGCGCGCTGCGCATCGAGGGCGCGGGCTTTGGTTTTTCGGCGCTCAACTACTCGCAGGAGCAGCTGGCGGACGTTGCCCACGACGACGAGCTGTCGTGCGAGGAGCGCTGCGTGCTGTGCCTGGATATGGCGCAGCGCGGCATTGGCAGCAACAGCTGCGGCCCTGAGCTGCCCGCCTGCTATGAGATTGCCGATCATATCCAGTGGCAGGTCATGCTCGATCCGCTGGCGGAGTAAACCTTCACAAAAAGCAACCCCGGCAAGATGAAATCTTGCCGGGGTTTTTATGCTGCTTGGATGAGAGACAATGGCCTTAGCCGTTGATCAGCTTTTCCAGATAATCCACTTGTTCGTCGGAAGTACGTTTCACTCCTTTTTCTCCTTCAAACTTCGTGTAATCGTAGATTCCATCCTTATAAAACTCAGAAGAAGCGCAATCCATACCGATCATCACATCCTTGCCCGGTTCATAACCAGCCGCCTTGATAGCGGCGATAATTGAGTTCAAGGCATCTTCCGTACCTTCCAAATTCGGGGCGAAACCACCCTCATCACCAACAGCGGTACTTAACCCACGATCGTGCAATACCTTTTTCAACGCATGGAATACCTCAGCGCCCATACGTAAGCCTTCCTTGAAAGAAGCGGCACCTACCGGACGAATCATAAACTCTTGGAAAGCGATCGGAGCGTCGCTATGCGAACCGCCATTGATTATATTCATCATCGGAACAGGCATCACGTAGGTATTCGTTCCACCAATATATCTATATAAAGGAATATCCAAATAATTTGCGGCAGCTTTCGCTACAGCTAAAGAAACGCCAAGGATAGCGTTCGCACCTAGTT
>ENA-ORNY01001794-ORNY01001794.1-human-gut-metagenome-genome-assembly--contig:-NODE-1794-length-11766-cov-35.018957_pt1 | contig 11766 bp, 10 predicted proteins | sample MGYA00242122_ERZ509036 | MGnify/ENA primary metagenome ERZ509036 (study PRJEB26280, sample SAMEA2338696) | human gut metagenome | biome: human gut; feature: human-associated habitat; material: faeces...
CCGTTATCGCTATTCCTGCCGCCTGCTGTGGCCTCGGCGTAGTCTCCGTCGCTGACGGCCTCCAGCCATTCGTTGGAGGTCTCCTGGCCCGGGACCTCCACTGCCAGGTGGGAAAACCAGCTGTCCGGCGCGGCCCCATGCCAGTGCCTGACGCCGGCCGGGATATTTACCGTGTCCCCCGGCAGCAGCTCCACGGCGGCCCGGCCCCACTCCTGATAGAAGCCGCGTCCGGCCACGCAGATCAGGATCTGGCCGCCGCCGCTTTTGGCGTGATGGATGTGCCAGTTGTTGCGGCAGCCCGGCTCAAAGGTCACGTTGAAAATACCGACCTGTTCCGTGGAAACGGGCGCAAGAAAGCTCCTGCCCGTAAAATACTGCGCAAAGCCGTCGTTGGGCGCACCGATGGGGAAGACCATGGACGCGGCATGCCGGGCCATGGCGCTGTCGCCCGAAGGAGCGGTTTGTTTCACAGACATTTTCTTTACCCCCATTATTCCGGCCCGCGCTCTTGCGCGGCGCTTTGGTTTTTGCTATACTCATGATAACACCTGAACCCGACTTTAAGTCAAGACCTTGAGGCGGGATATCTGTAGATTTTGCTTGAAGGGAGGCACAGAAGTTGAAACAACGCACCTATATTGCCATTGACCTGAAATCCTTCTATGCCTCCGTGGAGTGCCGGGAGCGGGGGTTGGATCCGCTGGACACCAACCTTGTCGTTGCGGATGAGAGCCGGACGGAGAAAACCATCTGTCTGGCGGTGACGCCCTCCCTCAAAAGCTACGGTATCTCTGGGCGCAGCCGGCTTTTCGAGGTGAACCAGCGGGTCCGGGAGGTGAACGCCCGGCGGCAGCAGAAGGCCCCGGGGCGAAAGTTGGAGGGTTCATCCCACTTTTTCTCCCGGTTGCAGGCTGACCCGGCCCTTGCCGTGGACTTCCTCATCGCGCCGCCGAGAATGGCGTACTACATGGAGTACAGCACCCGCATTTATCAGATTTACCTCAAGTACATCGCGCCGGAGGACATGGTGGTCTACTCCATCGACGAGGTGTTCATGGACGTTACTGACTATCTCAGCACCTACCGGCTGACGGCCCGGGAGCTTGCCATGAAGATCATTCTCGACGTGCTGGAATCCACCGGCATCACGGCAACTGCCGGGATCGGGACAAACCTCTTTCTCTGCAAGGTAGCAATGGACATTGTAGCGAAGCACATTCCCGCCGATAAAAACGGCGTCCGCATTGCAGAGCTGGACGAGATGAAGTTTCGCCGTGAGCTTTGGTCACACCGGCCTCTCACCGATTTCTGGCGGGTGGGCCGGGGCATCGCAAAGAGGCTGGAGGAGAACGGGATGTTCACCATGGGCGATGTTGCCCTCTGCTCGGAGCGGAATGAGGACCTGCTTTATAAGCTCTTCGGAAAGAACGCGGAACTGCTCATCGACCATGCGTGGGGCTGGGAGCCCACCACCATTGCGGCCATCAAGGCGTACCGCCCCAGCTCCAACAGTCTCAGCTCCGGTCAGGTCCTGCACTGCCCCTATGAGGCGGACAAGGCAAAGCTGGTCGTCCGGGAGATGACGGACCTGCTGGTGCTGGATTTGGTGGATAAGGGACTTGTCACCGATCAGATGGTGCTGACCGTGGGCTATGATATTGAGAACCTGACCGATCCGGCGCGGCGGGCCAGGTATCACGGCCCGGTGGAAACCGACCGCTATGGCCGCCGGATCCCGAAGCAGGCCCACGGCTCTATTAACCTTGACAGTCACACATCATCTACGAAGAAAATAATGTGTGCCGTGTCAGAGCTGTTTGACCGGATCGTGGACAAGAATCTGCTTGTCCGCCGTATGTATGTTGTAGCAAATCATGTCCTGCCGGAAGCGGACGCGCCGAAGAAAAATGACGGTGCTGTCCAGCTTGACCTTTTCACTGACTATGCTGCCGAAGAGGAAAAACAGAAAGCCGAGGACGCCGCCTTGGAACGTGAGCGGAAAATACAAGCCGCCACGCTTGCAATCAAAAAGAAGTACGGAAAGAACGCCATCCTCAAGGCGATGAATCTTGAAGAAGGCGCAACCGCCAAAGACCGCAACGCGCAGATCGGCGGACATAAAGCATGACGTACTATTAAATGCAAGGGAGTCTATGCAATATGAAATTTCACATTTTCGGATTATGGGAGAAAATCATCAAGCCTGTTCTCTATACCATCGTATTTGTATCAACGGTTGCACTAATATATGTTTTTTTCACATTAAATTCTGAAAGCGAAACTTATGGCATCTTCGTATTTGTTGCACCAGTTATCTATGCCTTATTCCTGTTCCTTGCTAACATTTTCCTTGAAAAGTCAAAGCAAAATGTCAGTGAACTTCTGTATGAAAGAGAAAGTTTCTATCTATCTCTTTTGCGGCTAAGAGAGATTGTTAATGCAACAATAAATAAAATTGACAAAGACGATTTTGGCGATGTTATATCAAAGGTTACGATGTTTCAAATAATGACGGGGCGTGACGAGGCAACGGTAAACGCTCTGGCAAAGGGGGGAAAAAGCTCCACATATTTTTGTCAAGGAAAATGGATTCCTTTATACTTCAAAAATGAGTCAGTTGGAGGCAACTGTTTTGCGTTTCGCGCAAAAAGAATGTGTAGTCTCTCAGAAGGCAATGCAAAAATCCATGCAGCATCTCTTTCGTTGCTATCAGCGAAGTACAAAAAAACTTGAGGACAATATTCTCAGATTAAGAAAGACATATACTGGCGAGTTACAACGATTGGTTGACACCGATAACTACATTTCAGATTTTGACTACAAGATTGAAGATGCAATTTCAAAAATTGAAGATGCTCAACGTACTCTTGAAGAAGCAGAAGAATCAAACAAAACGCTTGTAGATGCTACCGAAAGGACTCTCGAATTGCTAAAGACGTCATATACGCAACTTGCAGATCGACTTGACGATATAGAAGGACTGATCCTCTCTTTGCCAACAGAAGTTCAATTATATCAAAAAGTTGCTCCTAACAGTGTTAAGAGGGGAAAAGATGAGCAAATATAATGAAATTATATATTTACCGCACCACGTCTCCAAGACCCGACCGCAGATGCCAATGTCAGATCGTGCAGCGCAGTTTGCTCCCTTCGCTGCCCTCACCGGCTACGATGCTGCAATCAAAGAAACCGGACGTCTGACTGACGAAAGGATCGAGCTTGACGTGGAAGCTCTAAGTGCATTGGATATGAAGTATCAGCTTCTTATGGAAGCCCTTGATGAAGCACCGGAAGTTACCATTACCTACTTCCAGCCTGATGAGCGGAAGGCTGGCGGAAAATATGTATCAGCAGTCGGCGCAGTCAAAAAGATCGATGATTTTGAGCGGCGGATCACCATGCAGGACGGTGCGAAGATTCCGATGGATGATGTGCTGTCTATTGAGGGAGAGCTATTCTCAGTGCTTGAGTAATATTGAAAACGGTTTGAAAAAGACGCTATTGAGCGTCTTTTTCTTTTTCGGATACCTGACATTTTTGCTTTATTTGTCCGTATAGAGTGAAGGGGGATTTTACGGGGAGTCTCTGCGAGGGAATACGATTTGAGAGAATAGCAAGCACAGCCGGTGTATATACACACGGCGATTTCCGATTAAGGAAACCCTCCCCTTAATCGCAGAAATGCTTGTTGGGAAGCCTCCCAAACCCTCTTCCTTTACGAAAGGACGGAACGCCTATGGCAAACAGGACGCGACCAAATCAGATACTCTTCTTCGTCTCCGACGATGAGAAAAGAATCATCAAGGCAAAGATGGCGCAGCTCGGAACAAAGAACATGGGAGCATATCTCCGGAAGATGGCGATTGACGGCTATATCATCAAGGTAGACTACACGCAGCAGAAGAAACTTGCCGCCGCAGTCAGCCGTGTTGCCTCAAATATCAATCAGATTTGCCGCCGCATAAACTCCACTGGACACTTCTATGCAGACGATATTGCAGAGCTGAAAGAAAGGCAGGGTGAGATATGGCAATTACTAAAATCAAGCCAATCCGAGGAACTGTAAATAAAGCTCTTGCCTATATTCTCGACCCGCAGAAGACAGACGATGCCTTCTATGTTTCGTCCTTCGGGTGTGCTGCAAGCGATGCGGCGGCGAAAGAATTTGAATGGACGAGAAACCTTGCAGTACAGCAAGGAACGCAGATGCCGAAGGTGCTTGCCCGTCATCTGATCCAGTCCTTTGACATTGGTGAAGTGACGCCGGAAGAAGCTCATGAGGTCGGGAAACAGCTTGCGGACGAATGGCTCAAGGGCAAGTATGAGTATGTGATTGCTACCCATATCGACAAGGGACATTGCCATAATCACATCATCTTCAATGCCGTGAATTATGTGGACTTCCATGCCTACCGGAGCAACAAGAGAACCTATCGGGAACTGCGTCAGCTCAGTGACGAGATATGCAAGGAACACGGGTTGTCTGTGATCCCTCCGTCGCAGAACAAGGGCATGGGCTACAAGGAGTACACCGAAGCCAAACGCGGCACGAGCTGGAAGCAGAAACTCAAGCAGACCATCGACCGGCTTGTCATTACAGCGAAGGACTACGATGACTTTCTGCGGCTTATGCAGGAAGCCGGTTATGAAATCAAGACTGGCAAATACATCTCCTTCCGAGCTGAAGCTCAGGAGCGGTTTACTCGATCTAAAACCATCGGAGAGAACTACACCGAGGAACGCATCAAGGAGCGGATCGCCGGACGGACGCCCCGAAGAAGCCAAAGGCAGACCATGCCGAATGGCATCTCCCTTATCGGAGATATTCAGGAGCGGATCAGGCTCATCGACAGCAGGGGTTATGAGTATAAAGCCAAGCTCACAATCCTCAAGGAAGCGGCGCGGACGCTCAACTATCTCACGGAAAACAACTTGCTCCAATACGCCGATCTTGAGAAGAAGGTCGAGGATGTTCACAACTCCTATGAACGCACCGGCAAGGAGCTGAAAGGCGTTGAAGCGCGTCTACGGGAAGTCCAGCCGCTCATCAAAAACATCTCAAACTACCAGCGCCTCAAGCCCGTATATGACGCCTTCCAGAAGACGAAAGACAAGCAGAGCTTCAAGGCGAAGCATGAAGCCGAGCTTGTGATTTTCGAGGCGGCAAGAGGTACACTGCTTGCCATGCAGGGCGATGAAAAACTGCCGAGCTTGAAGACGCTGCAAGCGGAACAGCAGAGACTTCTTGAAGAGCAGCAGCGACTCTATGATGAACGTGCGAAGCTCAAAAAGGAAGCTCGGTCGATCGACACTTTGAAGGCAAATGTGGATGATTTCCTCAGCCCGACACTCTCACAGGAGCATGAAAAAGCAAAAAGCACCGAGTTGGAATAACCATCAAAGCCTGAGCCGTATGAATAAATCGGCTCAGGCTTTCTTCTCCGTGATGCACTCCATGAAATTGAAATATATTTTGAATTTTTGGAGCATCATATTGAAAATTTGAAGCGTTTGGTGTATAATATAATGAGTCTCACTATAAACGTTTGAGAGAGGTGCTTTTATGAAGATAAGCTATAAGAAATTATGGGTAATGCTCATTGAAAGAGAGATCCCGAGATCCACTTTGCGCAAGGATATAGAACTGTCTCCCGGTACGATGAGTAAGCTCAATAAGAACGAGGATGTAGCCCTCTCTGTTCTGCTGCGCATTTGCGACTATTTGGATTGTGACATTGGAGATATATGTGAAGCTGTGCGAACGGGCAAGAAATAGGTCCGAGTCTTCGTGCGGCTATTTTGTTATAGGTAGAGAAAAAAATCTCAGCGAAAGGAGCATATATGGATGTCCTTGAGAATGCTGTGACTGAGAAAAATGTCCTCGTTGAAGCGGCGGCGTTTCCCACAGATGATCGAGTCACCTACAAAGACAGCACCTATGAAATTGTTTCTAAGGTTGCATATTTGATTGGTGTTCCGAAACGCATTTTTGATAATGAGCATGAAGCACCCAAGATAGAGATATACGAAAAACTTGATGCAGACAAAACGGCACGGATAATCCGTCATTTGTGTATCATAAGGACAGCGATTGAAAGAAACTTCAAGCATATCAACGAGCGCATGAAGTTTAGTTATCTCTCAATCAGCAGTATGCCGGAATATGTGCCGCAGGATAGCCTTCAACAACTAAATGCGGATGGCGTTAGTTTTATAAAGAAGTCCAGCACGAAGCTAAGTCAGCATATCGTTGAGATAAACAAGCTGATTTCTGATCGGATCAATAATTGCAAGAAGCTATTTCCTCTTTGGCTGAATTGGCTGTATGTAAAAAACCTCTTTCTCATGCCAGATGGCTTGAAAGAGGAAGGGACAAAAGCAGCAGCAGATATTTATTACGCTCATTTACTCTTTTATCCTTACCAGATGTATATAAACTGGGAACCGGAGGATGTCGGTAATCTGCTCTATAACGATAAAAAATTCGTGACGCTGCTTTATCAAATGAACGGTGACTACTTTACAGAGTACAGTAAAGTTTCTGATGCTGGAAGTTACATTAAAGGAAGCATCTACGAGTTTATTGGTAGCAGCGAAAAGGTTGTTGTAGTGGTAGATTGTGAAAATTCTGATCCGTACAAGCTCTGCGCTACGCTCAAGAATCTTGACTATCAGTACACACAAAAGATAGCATCCATCATTCTGTTTGATGATGTGCATAGTGCATCTGCTTGGCGTATTCTGAATAGTTTTACCCACATCCCGGTCGAACACATGATGACCGAACGGGTAAAGCAGAACAAGTCTCTGGTTGATGTGATGCTGATTGCCCGAACTTGTCAGGAGCATTACAAAAACAATGTGGATTCCTTTATTTTGGTGTCCAGCGACTCCGACTATTGGGGGCTGATTTCTTCTTTACCGGAGGCTCGGTTCCTTGTCATGATAGAGCGCGAAAACTGCGGATCAGATTTGAAGAACGCACTTGTCAATGCCGGTATATTCTATTGCTACATTGATGACTTCTACTCCGGCAATGCAGAGGATATTAAGATCGGCGCACTGTTCAAAGAGATGTATCATTACATAGACCAGGCGGTGCGGCTGAATATCTACGAGATGTTCACAGAGGCGTTAAGAGCGACTCGAATTGAAATGAGTTCTTCGGAACAGAAACAGTTTGTGGACAAGTATTTGAAAACGATGCAAATGTCCATTGCGGATAATGGCGATGTGACATTGGAAATAAGACGAAAATGAGTCCGCTATATCGGACAGTTGCTGTGATAAAATAAAAAGAGGATCGGTTGGCAACCAAAAATGATCCTCAAGTATTGGAGATGAAGATATGGCATACCAAAGCGAAGCGGCTCTTGAGCAGCAATTCATAGAGCAGCTAAACAAGCAGGAATACAGCACAGTCGATATTCCTGATTATGACGCATTGGTGGAGAACTTCAAAGTTCAGTTTGAAGCCTTCAATGCGCCCAAACTTGATACGCCTATCACCGATAAAGAGTGGGAGCGTATCTTTAACCTCATGCTTGGAAAGTCCGTGTTCCAGAGTGCAAAAATTCTGAGAGACAAGTTTGTCCTTGAGCGTGAGGACGGGACGAAGGTTTACCTGTCTTTCTTCGATCAGGATCATACCAAGAATATCTTCCAAGTAACGCATCAGACAACGGTTGTAGGAAAGTATGTCAACCGCTATGATGTGACGATTCTTGTGAATGGCTTGCCGTTGATTCAGGTCGAGCTAAAGCGCAGAGGTATTGACATTCGAGAGGCGGTCAATCAGGTCATGCGCTATAAGAAGCACTCCTATAACGGGCTATATCACTTCATTCAGCTTTTCATTGTCTCCAACGGCGTTGATACCAAATACTTTGCCAACTCCGACAGGGACTTGATGTATAGCCTCGCCTTCTTCTGGACGGATTTCAACAACATCCGTATTACCAACCTGAAGGACTTCTCAATCTCTTTTCTGGCAAGGGATCACATCATCAAGATGTTGACACGCTATACCATTTTGAACGATACGGATAAGATTCTGATGGTTATGCGCCCCTATCAGGTGTATGCCGTAGAAGCCCTTATAAGACAGGCTACGCTCACAAATCGCAATGCTTATATCTGGCATACCACCGGCGCAGGAAAGACGCTGACATCCTTTAAGACTGCTCAGATTCTCGCAGCTAATCCGAATATCAAGAAGGTTATCTTCCTTGTTGACCGTAAGGACTTGGACTCTCAGACAACCGAAGAGTTTAACAAGTTTGAGGCTGGCTCTGTTGATGTCACAGATCGCACAGACATTCTTGTGCGGCAAATGAAGGATAAGAACCGGCAGCTCATTGTCACGACGATGCAGAAGATGGCAAATGCCGTTAAGCGTCCTCAATACGAAAAGGTAATGGACGCATACCGTGACGAAAAGGTTGTCTTCATCATTGACGAATGCCACCGCAGCCAGTTCGGAGATATGCACAAGGATATTGTTCGGCATTTCAAGAAAGCGCAGTTCTTTGGCTTTACCGGTACGCCCCGTTTTGAAGTGAACGGAAAGACGGAGGGCAAGATCACGCAGACCACCGAAATGCTGTTTGGGGAATGTTTGCATAACTATTTGATCAAGGATGCTATCTTCGATAACAATGTCCTCGGTTTCCATATTGAGTACATAAAGACGATGGAAGGCGATTTTGACTGGGACGATCCGACATTGGCTGACGCGATTGATGTTGGCGAACTCTATATGTCGGATGAGAGAATGTCCCTCATTGCAAACCACATCGTCCAGAACCACAAAGCCAAAACGAGAAATGGTCAGTACACGGCTATCTTTGCTGTTTCCTCTATTGAAGCTCTTGTCAAATACTACGACATCTTCAAGAAGATCAAACATGATCTGAACATCAGCGGCATTTTCTCCTATGGGCAGAACGAAGATGCTGAGGGCAAGGATGAGCATAGCCGAGATGCCTTGGAGCGTATCATAAAGGACTATAACGAGATGTACGGTACGAATTTCTCTACCGACACCTTCTCTGCGTATCACAAGGATATTTCAGATCGAGTCAAAGGAAAGAAAACTAAGTCGCTGGACATTCTCATCGTCGTGAATATGTTCCTGACCGGCTTTGACAGCAAGCAACTCTCTGTGCTGTATGTGGACAAGGATTTGAAGTATCATGATCTGTTGCAAGCCTATTCTCGCACGAACCGTGTCGAGAAAGAAACGAAACCGTTTGGTATCATCATTTGCTACCGCAACCTCAAGAAACGGACAGATGACGCACTGACGCTCTTCTCCAAGAGTCAGGACACCTCCGGCATTGTCGTTCCGGGCTATCAGTATTTTGTTGAGAAGTTCAATGAAATGGTTATGAAGCTCAAGGAAGTGGCACTCTACCCTGAGTCCGTCGATACCATGCAGAGCGAGGATGACCAGAAGAAATTTGTCATCACTTTCCGTGAGCTGACAAAATACCTCCAATCTTTGCAGACATTCATTGAGTTCAGCTTTGATCAGGATGCGCTCATCATGTCCGAGCAGGAGTATCAGGACTACAAGAGCAAGTATCTGATGCTTTACTCCCGGCAAAAAACTGATCGAGAAGTCGTATCTGTCCTGAATGATGTGGACTTCTGCATTGAGATCATGGAGAGTGACCGTATCAATGTTGCCTATATCATGAACTTGATACGCAACATTCACTTTGATGACAAGAAGCAGAAGGACTACGACATCAAGCACATCAAGGAAGAATTGAGCAGGACGGATAATCCGCAGTTGCTTCGCAAGGTTGAAATTCTTCAAGCGTTCTTGGATCGTGTCGTTGTTGGTCTTGAAAGTGCGGATGAGATTGACGCTGCATACAACGACTTTGAAAATGAAGCGAAACGAGAAGAGATCGTTGCTTTCGCAAAGACTGAGGATATTGATTCTTCCATGCTTACGGACATCATCTCTGAGTATGAGTTCTCCGGCACAATGGATGCAGGAAACATCCGTGACCGTATTGAGAAGCCTATGCCGCTGCTCAAGAAGAGGTCTTTGGTCAACCGGATCGTCGAATTTATCCGGCAGCACACCGAGAAATACCAATAAGGAGAGAGAACAATGGATAATTCTATTCAGGCTCACCAGAAAGAGCTTTGCAACAAACTATGGGCGATGGCAAATGCCCTGAGAGGTAACATGGAGGCATACGAGTTCAAGAACTATATCTTGGGCATGATCTTCTATTACTACCTTTCCGACAAGACCGAGAAGTACATGGTTAATCTTCTCAAAGACGATAATATCAGCTACGAGGATGCTTGGAATGACGATGAATACAAGGCTGCCATCGTAGAAGAGGCTCTGCGTGACCTCGGCTACATCATCGAACCGGAGTATTTGTTCCGCAAGATGGTCAAGATGGTTGAGAACCGTTCCTTCGACATTGAGTTCTTGCAGAAAGCAATCAACGCTCTGATGGAATCCACTATCGGCAACGATTCGCAGGAAGACTTTGACGGATTGTTCTCCGATATGCAGCTCGATTCTACGAAGCTGGGGCATACCGTTAAAGACAGAAGTGCTGTCATGGCGAAAATCATTGCTTCGCTGGACGAGATCAATTTCAGCGTGGATGACACGAAGATTGATGTGTTGGGCAATGCCTACGAGTACCTAATCGGTCAATTCGCTGCCACAGCCGGTAAGAAAGCCGGCGAGTTCTACACACCTTCGGGTCCTGCCGAGCTGCTGTGCCGCCTTGCTTGTCTTGGCTTAACCGATGTTAAGGACGCAGCCGATCCGACTTGCGGTTCCGGCTCTCTGCTGCTTCGCCTCAAGAACTATGCAAATGTGCGTAATTACTACGGTCAGGAATTGACCTCGACGACCTATAACCTTGCCCGAATGAACATGATCCTTCGCGGCATCCCGTATCGTAACTTCAATATCTACAATGGCGATACACTTGAGCATGACTACTTCGGAGATATGAAGTTCCGTGTTCAGGTTGCAAATCCTCCGTATTCTGCAAATTGGTCTGCTGATATGCACTTCATGGAGGACGAGCGTTTCAATGAATACGGCAAACTTGCGCCTAAGAGCAAGGCTGACTTTGCTTTTGTGCAGCACATGGTTTACCACATGGACGAAGACGGACGAGCTGTTGTTCTGCTGCCTCACGGTGTTCTGTTCCGTGGCGCAGCCGAAGAAGTGATCCGTAAGCACCTGATTCAAAAGCTGAATGTGCTGGACGCTGTTATCGGTCTTCCTGCCAACCTCTTCTTTGGCACGGGCATTCCGGTATGTGTTCTTGTCCTCAAGCGGGAGCGTAACGGCAACTCGGATAACATTCTCTTCATTGATGCGTCCAACGACTTTGAAGCCGGAAAGAATCAGAATATCCTCCGTGAGTGCGACATTGATAAGATCGTCGAAACCTACGAGCATCGTGTGGATGTCGATAAGTACGCCCATGTTGCCACTATGCAGGAGATTGAAGAGAACGGATTCAATCTGAACATTCCTCGCTATGTTGATACCTTTGAGCCGGAAGAGGAAATCGACCTCAATGCTGTTGCAGCAGAAATCCGCAATATTCAGGCTGAGATCAAAGGCATCGACGCACAACTGAAACCGTTTTTCGATGAGCTGGGACTTGATTTCCCCTTTGATGTGGAGGGCAAATAATTATGGCAAATGTATCCTCAAGTAACGGTCTCGAAAAGCGTCCGAAACTCCGGTTTCCGGGCTTTGATGAG
>ENA-ORNY01001797-ORNY01001797.1-human-gut-metagenome-genome-assembly--contig:-NODE-1797-length-11758-cov-3.149022_pt1 | contig 11758 bp, 12 predicted proteins | sample MGYA00242122_ERZ509036 | MGnify/ENA primary metagenome ERZ509036 (study PRJEB26280, sample SAMEA2338696) | human gut metagenome | biome: human gut; feature: human-associated habitat; material: faeces...
GATGGTCGCAGCCATATCGCTCATTTTGCTCATCCTGTCTTCCTCCTTCCGTAGATTGACTTTTAATCAGCGCCAGCTTCATAGCCAGTCGCTTTGACACCACGCTGATAGCTGTGAGAACTTCGATAAGTTCCTGGTCGATGCCGGTGCCGTGTTTCTTCTGGGCTTCGTACATTCTGTTCACCTCCTTGGAAGGAGCGGTGTGTGTTTTGCTCTTTCCACTACCCACTGGAGGTGAGGTATGCGTTTGAACAGAGAAACACAGAAAAAATTTCAAAAAAATCTCCAGTCACCGAAATGATGACTGGAGCAGATGTTTAGATGTAGTCCCCAAGCAGAATGCGCAGTCTGTCAAAGGCTTTCTGTTTTCTGTAGTTCACGGCGCTCTGGTTGTTATAGCCCATGATGGAAGCGATGTCCCTCTCGGATTTTCCTTCCATAATCAGTTCGCAGATGCGGCGACTTTCGGGGTCGAGTTCCTGCAACTTCTGATACAGGGCACAGAGCAGTTCACGATCTTCCATGATGGACTGCGCATTGGGGGCATCGTCCGGCAGGTCATCTGCCCAACTTTTCCGGTTGCCTTCGCCGTCCTCAACCGTGTAATCCAAAGAGAGGTTATCTCCGGCGGCACGGAACTCACAGGCGAGGCAGTCGCCATCGCACATCCAGGTCTTGGACTTGGGACACATACACTGACCGTGTGCCTGGGCGCGTTTGCGGGTAGCCCAAATATCGCGGTAGTAGGTGTAATACTGCTCTTCGGTCACTTCCACCCAGGTCTTGAGACGGTGGATGTAGACTTTGTACTCACGGGGTGACTTCTGGTTTTCACTGGTTTTCATAAAAAATTCCTCCGTTTTTCGATTTCTCGAAACGGAGGAATTGAAGGTAGCCGCAAAATGGGTGCAAGTGACCAACCGCAGTCCAAACGAATTACTCCGTTTCGGATTGCAGCAAACCCGCTCAAAAGGCAGCTACAGTATTTAGTTGTCTACCATCTACAGTTGAGCCATCAGTGATCAGCTGATGCTGTAAATAGCGGCCGAGATTGGGCCTTTTAATGTCGCGCTCGAGGCGAGTCCTTTTCGCATCGAGATTGTCTTTTAAGGCTCTACAATGTCCTTATCTCGCACAAGCGGATTGACAATCGGACATTCCTGCGCTATAATATTTTTGACTCTCATTCGCAGCAGATGGGAGTTGCCCTGAATGTCAGCTTTATTATATAAAATGGAGGTCTGTGATTTAGGGATAGAATGGTTCACCGCAGTTCAACATGGTTCAAATTTACGAAAAGGAGAAAACACAGTGGAATTTAAAACTCTGTTCCCAATATTGAAGAAATATTTGGCGGATGATGCTGATGTACCATGCTTCTTTCGTGAATTGATGGCTATGGTTACTACAGTCACCGAGGAAGAATGGGGTTCCAGTAAGGATCCCTCAACAAAGACAAAAGATGAAACTCTGCGGACTTATGCCAAAAGGGGTATTTCACAGAAACTGGCGAAAACCATCGTTTACAGGCTTACGCCGGAAATCCTCGTTGAGCGTATTAACGAGAAAAGCGAAACGGTGAGGAACCTTCTTGCTTCAGATCTGCACGGCTACAATGCCTCTCTGAATGCGGAGAATGTGGCAGAGCAAATTGCAGCTTGGATGGTTGAGATTGTCCAGACCCGTGCCGGATTTATCCAGCAGAGTGAACTGGAAAAGCAAAAGCAGAAACAAGCCGAAGCCGGACTGCGAAATAAATACGGTTACTACCTTCTGAATGAAGTCGGTCATTACTGTCCATTTCCGGGTTGCGGCAGGCCGCTAACTGTTTCCAAAGACGGAAAGGCAGCGGATGCCTACTGTGTCAGTGTGATAGACAAAAAGAAAGCACCAGAGGTACGAAACCTTCTGGCGCTGTGCCCGCAGTGCTATGCTACATACTCAATTGACGGCGATCCTAAAGTCAGCAAAGAACTTTTGAACGTGAAAAAGATTCTGGAGACCCGTGCGCAAAGCCTGAGTCTCATTGATGACCTGCCGCTGGAAAAGGGCATCATCCGTGCGATTGGAAAAATTAAGAAGTTAAACGAGAAGGATCTTGCGGATGCCTCCCTTGACCCAAAGGAAATCAAACAGAAACTGCGTCCTGCCGATAACATTGCTCTGTACCACACTATTAGTTTGTATGTAACCACGTACTTTGTGAAAATCAAGGAAATCATGATGAACCTGGATAAACGTGGTGAGATTGACTACGAGGAAGTACAGGATCAGATGAAGGCCATATACAGACGATTGAAGAAAGCTAAGAAAACGAACATGGAGATTTTCAACGAGATTGTCGCAAAAATCCATCGGATAAGTCTGCAGGAAGACATCTACTGTCAAATCGTTGTTTCCTATTTCGTTCAGAGCTGCGAGGTGTTCGATGCAATTACCGAATAAACTGTATTCATATAAAAACAGCACCCTGGCGCTAATCCCCAAGGTGCTGAGTGAAATCAAAGATGATCCTGTTCCTGTGTTTGAGTTATATGATAAACTAAAACCGGAACTCAGTGATGCGACAGATTTTCTATCCGTCATGGATTGTCTGTATGCTCTGCGGGCAGCAGACATTAATGATGAAGGTAAGGTGTTTATATGCTTGTAGAGATGTTTTCACCGGTGTTTATGGAGCAGGGTGAAATTCGCCCTACGATTCGTTTCAAAAAAGGGCTTAATGTTGTTCTAGGCAAAGAAGATGGCGCAAACTCTATCGGAAAATCCTCTGCCATGCTGGCAATAGATTTTGTTTTTGGGGGCGACACCTATCTGAAAAGCGATGGTGTAAAACACATTGGACACCATACTATATTCTTTGCATTCCAGTTCGATGGTCAAAAGCACTATTTTGCCCGTGCTACAGAGGATGCCGACAAGGTGTTTCTTTGTAAAGAGAACTATGATCTGATTGGACCACATTGGACAAAAGCTGAGTTTGTAGACTGGTTGAAATCGCAGTATCACATGGACTTCGATGGCTTGTCTTTCAGGATAGCACTGAGTAGTTTCTTTAGAATCTACGGTAAAGACAATACAGACGAGCGCCGACCGCTGCGCGGTATACCAGGACAGGATATGGAGAAATCCATTGCGATGTTGGTTGCTCTGTTTGACAGAAACAAGGACATTCAGGTGTACCGTCAGAACCTTGCCGAGGAAAAGAAGAAACTCGATGTATTTAAAGAGGCTCGGAAATACCACTTTGTATCCAACCTTGTCGGCGGCAAAGATCAATACGAGGAAAATCTCGCTCTCATTAGAGACCTCGAGATTCAACTCAGTACACTTACTCAGCAAGCGGATCAAGGGCACACCGAAGAAGAAATTGAGAAAGGTAAGGAGAAAGCCCAGCTTGATGCTCAGCGTTTGATGCTTGAGACTGAACTGCAATCCAAGCAGCGCAAGCTAAAGTTGGTGACCATGAGCTTGGAATATGGGCTTTATCCTACGGAAGCGGATCTGTCTGCACTACAGGAGTTTTTTCCAAGCGTAAACCTTCGCAAGCTGTACGAGGTGGAGCGATATCATCAGAAGCTGGCACAAATCCTCGATGAGCAGTTTTCCACCGAGCGGCAATCCATCGAAAGCGAAATTGCTTCTCTGGATCAGCAACTTGCAGAAGTTCGAACCCAAATAAGTGCCCTGGGATTCATCGGCAACATCTCAAAGGAATTCTTAGACAGACACGCTGAAATCAAGGGAAAAATTGATGCTCTGAAAGTACAGAATGAAGCCTTCCTTACATTGAAGGGGTTACAAGATGCTAAAGCCAGAGCCGATGAAATTCTGAAAAAGGCAATCGAAAGCATCCTTCTGGAAATCGAGACTGAGCTGAACGACAAAATGAGGGAGTTCGATGCACAGTTGCACTCTGAGCCTCGCAAAGCGCCATATCTGCGTTTTGACAGTTATAACAGATACAAGTTTGAAACCCCCGATGACACAGGGACCGGCTCTAATTTCAGAAGCATGATCATCTATGACTTGGCAGTACTATTTACCACCGCTCTGCCGGCGATAGCACATGATTCGCTGATTTTGAAAAACATCAGCGATGGTGCGATTGATGGAATCATGAAGATTTATGAGAAAAGCGAAAAACAAATCTTTATCGCTTTTGATAAACAGGCAGCATACACGGCTGATACACAGGCTATTCTGGAACGCAATTGCGTTTTGAGACTGTCTGACGGAAACTGTGAACTTTATGGCAGGCCTTGGAATAAAGAGGAGCAAAACTAATATGAGAATGAGTTATAACAGGCTTTGGAAGTTGCTGATTGACAAAAATATGAAGAAATCCGACCTACGGAAAGTAGCAGGCATCAGTTCATCTTCTCTCGTTAAGCTCGGCAAGGGAGAAAATGTGACCACAGATGTGATACTAAAAATCTGTGTTGCACTTGATTGCCGCGTGGAGGATATCATGGAAATCATCAAGGATGAGACGCTCACCTCCGAGAATTAGTCTCTTTTTATGGACAGTTGAAGTGATACGCTTACAGCAGGCAACGATAACTGACTCTGTTAAAACAAGAGGTACAATATGAAATCGATAGAATTATTCAGCGGAACGGGCGGCCTTGCGCTTGGCCTACAACAGGCAGGTTTCGACCACGAAGCACTTTTTGAGTGGGACAAAGATTCCTGCGACAATATAAAAAGAAACATTGCCAATGGTTATCCTGGCGTGAATGATTGGACGGTGTTCCAGTCGGATGTTCGGACTGTCAGCTATGATGGTTACACGGGAAGAATTCAGCTTGTTGCTGGTGGCCCGCCATGCCAGCCCTTTTCTTTGGGCGGGAAGCACCAGGCGTACAACGACAAGCGTGATATGCTTCCGGAAGCCGTGAGGGCTGTCCGCGAGACACAGCCCCAAGCTTTTATTTTTGAAAATGTCAAAGGACTGCTTCGAAAGTCTTTTAGCTCCTATTTTAATTACATCCTCTTGCAGCTTCAACATCCCGAAGTTGTGAAGAAGACCACAATGACTTGGGAGGAGCATCTGACGCTACTAGAACAGTACCATACTTCCGGACATGATGATGGTCTTTCTTACAATGTTGTGTTCCGACTTTTAAATGCTGCTGACTATGGCGTACCGCAGTCCCGCCATCGTGTCATTATCGTTGGCTTCAGAAGCGATTTCAACGCAAGTTGGAGCTTTCCACCTGCCACTCACTCTCAAGAGGCACTGCTTTACTCAAAATGGGTGACTGGCGAGTATTGGGAAGAGCACAGCATGAAGCGTCCGTCTGAAACACCTTTGTCCGCGCAGCAGTTACGTTCCATCCGCCGTGCGGTCGAGGAAACTGATACCCCGCTTCTTAGATGGCAGACTGTCCGTGACGCCATTGGTGACTTGCCTGATCCTACTGATCTGAGCAAGGCAACTCTGTTTAACAACCATGAATTCCGTGATGGTGCCAGAGTGTATGCTGGGCACTCCGGCAGCAAGCTGGATGAGCCGTCTAAAACCATCAAGGCAGGAGCTCATGGGGTTCCTGGTGGCGAGAACATGGTTGTGCTGGATGATGGTAGTGTGCGGTATTACACCGTCCGAGAAAGTGCACGCATTCAGACATTTCCAGACGATTATCTGTTCAGCGCATCTTGGACTGAAAGCATGAGACAGATAGGAAATGCTGTGCCTGTCAAACTGGCAAAGGCTGTGGGCGATTCCGTGATTACACAGATGAAAGGGATGGTGAACAATGGCTAAAAAATCTGATTACCCCGTATTTGAACCCTTCAACCCTCTGGACAAACGGCACTTGGGCGCCAGCGTTGCAAATGCTCTCCTGGAGTCTGATATCTATCCGCTTCCACCGGAGCCCTTTATCGGTGCTGGTGTTTATGCTCTTTATTATGTTGGCGATTTTCCTGCCTACGAGGTCTTGGCAGATGTTTGCCGCAACGACCAGTACGCTTGTCCGATTTATGTAGGTAAGGCAGTCCCGGACGGTGCAAGAAAAGGCGGACAGGGTGACTCCGTTGACCCTGGTACCGCATTGTTCAAGAGACTGACTGACCACGCAAAATCCGTGGATGCCGCTACAAACCTCCGGCTGGAGGACTTCCGCTGCCGATTCCTGTCCGTTGATGATATTTGGATTCCTTTGACGGAGTCCCTGCTCATCGAGCGCTTCAAGCCCGTGTGGAATCGCGTGTTAGACGGTTTCGGAAACCATGACCCTGGCAAGGGACGCCACAGCGGCAAGATGCCTTTGTGGGATTGCCTGCATCCCGGCCGATCCTGGGCAGAGCGCCTTCAGCCTTGCGCATTTACAGCCGAAGAACTGGATCGGCGGGTAAGAGAATACTTAAACGAAGCATTGTTGTAAAGAAAAAAGCAGTGGCGACTGGGCTCACATCGCCAAGTCACCACTGCTTAAGTATTTTGGAGGTATACTATGGCAAATGAAACGCAAGCCAAATACCATCACCTCATCCCGCAAACTTATATGTCGGCTTGGAGTCGTGGCAATGGAACACTCAGAGTAGAATTTAAGAATGATCCTGGTGTTATCGTAGAACGAAATAAAGAAAACATCGCCGGGATCACGGATTTTCATTCCATAAAGGTAGGAATGCCAATCTGCACACAGGCAGATGCGGATCTGATTTTTGCTTCTGTTTCGCCTTATACCGTTACCTATGAGGGTAAGGTGATCCAGGATACCCTTGAACTGAACAAGGTGTTTTATGATTTCGATAAATGGGAAATCACCCGTACAGACGGAACACCTGTAAGCAAAAAGCGGATTCGGCATGAAATTGAGCAAGTAAAAATCAAAGATATTGAGGCCAACTGGTCAACAAAATACGAAAACACTTGGTCAACCCAAGTTTCTATTATTGAGAATAAGGTTCTTAACGCCACTACCAATTCCATACCTGCTTTTGACCGTGAATATATTATGAAGTTCTTTACCGCTTTGGATTGGCGCGGATTTACTTCAAACGCTCAATTTGAAAGCGCCCTCTCGTGGTTATGTCATGACATTATGAGGCTGGGAGATATAGATATTCCAGAGGAGGATCGCATACTGCCCTCGCTAAAGACTGCCGAGGAAGAAATGCGCCATGATTTGCTTTTGCAGTATTATCGTCAGTATTTGAACGATACCGGGGTTATCTACCAAGCAGCAATGGCCAATTTGAAGCACACTTCGTTTCACTTCCTGGTTTCTGACGGCCCGACTATGTTCATAACCAGCGACACTCCGGCATTTATTTACAAGCGACCAGATAATGCGCTTGCAGGACTCTTACCGATTACTCCACGGATTTTAATGGTGCAAGGCAAAAACACAGATAATGACAACTCTTATTACATCACGCACATTGCTGACGAAGCCGTACAGCGTTACAATACGGTTATCCGTGAAAATGCTGATGAGTTCGTTATTATCAACTGGTAATAGACCGCAACGCGAAAGGAGATATTATGGCTACTTCGAAAATCCCAACAGCAACAACAATACCGCTAGAATCGATTGAAAATGAACAGTTTTTTGCGGTGGTTATTCCAGAGCAAAACTTACGGTGGAAAAGCAACGGGCTGTGGATATTTAAAGTCGGATGCGGCGCAGCTTTGATGGCATCCTCTCATAGAGGAGACGACCCAACTCCCACACTTACTGTCGATGGCATCAGAACTAGGGATATTATGGGCGAGTTTGACCACATCAAAGAGGAACTGCTGGGCATGAGATAGTTTTATGTGCCATTATCTGATCCTCAAACAGAATGCTGATAACTGCCTGGACAACGGGTATATCATCCGAGAGAGTGGCAAGGATTACTACAGCCCGCTGGAGCGTTTTTTAGTAGTAACAGATACCTTTTAACGATTCCTACACAATTTAACGAAAAGAAGAGCCGTGTGCGTTTTGTATTAAAATAGGTCTCTTTTTTCAAAATGAACACCATCCGTGTTTCGAAATTTTTTATCGAAACACGGATGGTTTCCTATTCGGAAAGCCCCGCGGTACAAGGCTTTCTGCTTTTTTGTGTATAGCTTATGTATATCGGGAAACATCAAAATTGCGAAGATGTTTTTATCTGCCAGCGTTGCTATATGAACACGGCTTTTTGATATAACTACTTTAATATGCCGCCTTAAACGCTTGATGTGCCTTGTACTGCAGCATCTGATGTGGGCGAACCTCGTTGTAAAAACTGATATACTTATCCACACTCTTTCGAAAGTGTCGCTCGGAAGTATATCCGCGCCGGCACCTTTGCATGACGGATGCCGACTATAACGGTCAGAAGTTCCGGTTCACATAGGAGAACGAATAACAGTAAACGCCGGGCGTGGCGGCCATGTGGCCGCTTGCGTCCGGCGTATTTTCGAGTTCCTTGATACCAACTTTATTGCTGAGTTTTACAGATCAAATAAAGTCATTTGACATTCCTTGCAGGATTTTACTTTTCGTTCTTTTATAACATCGTCTGGCCTGACATCTCCAAAAAGTAAAGGCGATGTTGGATTGTGTATTTGAGTGTTGCGCATTACTGTATTATGACTATAATTTGCGTAGCAGTATAAGCATCCATTTCTGCATGTGTTGTAGGTTCCTATATCTATACTTGCGATACAACCACATTCAGGACGTTGATTCGGATCTTTTTCAACAGATAATTTACGTTTTCCTAATCGTTCAAATCTCTCTTTATCTATGCAACGAGCGTGTGCAATACTAAATTTTTCAAGGTCAATTGCCTCGGCGCACTTATGTCTTCTTTTATGCGGTTTCCAATTTGCGCAACTTATTGTACCTTATCGATGATTATTAATCTGATTATGACCGAGTATCGGGTTCCGTAAAGCGCTGCCCTTTTTTCTGCAACATCATTGCCGCCGTTGGCACAGCGCCTCCCGATGCATTTCTGTTTTGTTTAGGGCATGCCTGAAAACTGAAAATCTGACCGGCAGCGAGGAATTTTCGTGCTGTGCAAGACATTATTTCGCAGTAATACCGACATATTTCAGGAAAAAATGCCGCGGCGCGGTGCAAAAGGCCTGCTGCCCCATGCTCTTGGTGAGGGCAGCTGCAAAGAGATTATGTGTATTGTAAAATTTCTCCACAATAATCTCGTCATTCTGTGTCGGTGTTATGCCGGAGCGTTCTGGCTGTTTACCGAGTCACAGCGTCGCAGCTGATCACTCAACACGCGCAATACGCGCACAAAAAGTCCCGGCGTCTCAGCAGCCGAGTTCCGTCTTCAGGTACTGCGCACAAGTCGACGGGCTTTCCAAAAGCGTCACACCGCAGCCCAACGCCTCATGGAGTGCCTGCCGGAAATTGGCCATGGATGCCTGTGCCAGCAGAATGATATCCGCATCGGAGCAGACAGCCTTTGCCGTCTGTACGACAAGCTCCGCTGCATGTGCCATATCACCGCTGTGCATGGCGTCGAACGCGCCCCCTGCGACGGCGCTGACGACCGAAACGTCGCGTCCGGCCTCTGCACTGAAGCGGCTGACAAGCTTTGCCGACGGCTCGACCGTCGTAGCAAGCGTCGCCAGCACCGCGACCTTTTTGCCGTGAATGGCCGCATAGCTGCGCAGCCCCTCCTTGGCAAATGGATCGATGAACTGGTTCTTACCGGCGGTAGCAAAGACGATGCGGAACACGCGCAGGAATTCATCTTCGTCGGGGGCCATATCCTTGATCGCCATCATCGGGAACTGGATCGACCAGACCCAGCCCATCTGCGCGACCCAGTGATACGCCTTCTCAAGCGATGTTTCCTCGCCGAAGTTCTGCGTGTACTGACCGTTGCGCAGACACTGTCCCTCCTTGACCATGCGCTCACGCGGTGTGTCGTGGATGGGATCGACGGGCTGCTGCATGTGATCGAGCCACCCCTGCTTTGGGAGGTTATACACATCGCGGCGCTCTGCTACCACACGGCAGTGCTTGTTGCCGCAGCCGCGCGCCTGACACATATTGAGTGCGACCTCGTTCTCCGTACCCTTAGACGAAGCCAAGTCAAAGTTTGCCGTGAACATACTGGTCGTCATGTTGCACAGCTCGCTGCCGACAATGTCCCACGGACAGGTATCAAGCTCCTTTTCCACGCGATTGCGCGTGAACTGCACGACGCGTCCAGCCATGTTCTCCCACTCGTCGCCGGAGTCGCCGGTGATGCCGCCGAGCCAGCTGGACTTTTCGCACAGCTCCGGGATGTTGAACGCCTCGTAGAGCGAAGCGTTGACGTAGTCCTTCTGTTCCTCCGGCGTGCCCGCGACCGCCATGTTCATCATGTTGGCGATGTCGCAGATGGCCTCTGTGCGCTTTTCCCAGCTCGGCTCAAAGATGCGCATGACCTGAAACAGATTCGCGGTCATGGCCGCGATCTGCCGGTTGAGCTGCCGGTAGGCTTCTTCCTCTGGGATGAGCTTGCCCCACGCGGTCGGGAAGCATTTCCGCTGCTCCAGTTTTTCCTTTAGCATGGTATTCCTCCTGTTTCTTTTTTCTGCGTTACCCTTATTATAGAAAATACCCCATGCCGCGGAAATGCTGCAAATTGCGCGGTTTTTGCCGGTTTACGTCGTACAGTTTGTATGGAAGCAAATCATACAATTTGTATGTGCTATTTTTGTATAAAACAGCAGATTCTTCGCCGTCCAGAAATGCGACCCATACAATTTGTATGGTAACTTCGTTGACAGCCGCTTTCTGCCGGAATATAATAAAAATCAAGAAAACGATTGGAGGAAGCTCCCATGAAGCTGTGCGCGGATGTTCTCTATTGGAGACTGAAGGAGGAGCTGAAGGCCGTCGAGCTGCACGGCGCGGGCAGCATGGAGCTGACGCTGAGCCGCCCGGAGTTTTATCTCGACCGGACGCAGACGTTTGAGAAAAATCGTGTCTACGTCTGCTCTGCCGACCATCTGCCGACGCGCCCGTCGCTGCGTGAAAATGTGTGCCTTGTCTGCCTCGGACAGCACTGGAACCTGACGGCGTTCTATGACCGGTGCAGCGTGATCGTGGTCGAGGCGGATACGGACATCTTCCGGGTCTTCAATCTGGTGCAGCATATTTTTGACCAATACGAAGCATGGGAAGAGCGCCTCTGGCACATCCTCCGCCACGGCGCAAATCTGCCGCAGATGCTGGAGGTCAGCCGCGACATTCTTTCCAATCCGATGCAGCTGATCGGTTCGGACTTCCGGTATCTGGCCGTGACAGATGAGGCATATTTCCAAAAAGATCTCGGCATCCGGCTGGATACCGAGACGTTTGACGCGGAGAAAATGGCGACGTTTCTGTCCCTGCACGACCTTTCCACCCATGTCCATGAACCGCTCTTATTGGAGCTGCAGGGCGCGCGGACGCTGTCGGTCAATGTGTTCGATCAGGAGGAATATCTCGGCTGCCTGACGGTGTTCGAGGCGTTCCGCCCGCTGCGGGATTCCGACCGCGCGCTGGCGGTTTTCCTCGTCAAGCTCCTGCGGCAGGCGATCCAGCAGAATCCGGTACTCGCCAGCACCCGGTCTGCCGTCCGCCGCGCACTGCGCAGCGTCATTGCCGGGCAGCCGGTCGATTTTGAGCTGCGGCGGGCGCTCAGTCAGGAAAACGGAAAGACGGACTGGGTCTGCGTCCGGCTCCAGCCGAAGCGCGGCGCGGCTCCCCTGCCCGGCGCGTATCTGTCCGCCGCGCTGGAGGAACGGCACCCCGGAGCGATGGCCTTT
>ENA-ORNY01001798-ORNY01001798.1-human-gut-metagenome-genome-assembly--contig:-NODE-1798-length-11751-cov-6.343793_pt1 | contig 11751 bp, 10 predicted proteins | sample MGYA00242122_ERZ509036 | MGnify/ENA primary metagenome ERZ509036 (study PRJEB26280, sample SAMEA2338696) | human gut metagenome | biome: human gut; feature: human-associated habitat; material: faeces...
AGGGCGAGCCGCCGGACGTCGTGCGGCTGCACATCCGGCCCGGCGCGCTCGCTGTTATCGCAAGCGACGGCGTTGTGACGCGGGAGGATGATACGTGGCTGCGGCGTATTCTGCTCGACGACGACGGCACGGATATGCGTGCTCTGGCCCGCAGCGTTGTCCACGAGGCGGGCGAGCGCTACGGCTACAAGGATGACATGACCGTCCTTGCCATCCGGCTGGAGGAGCGCAAATGAGCGGAAGAGAGCGTCTGCGGCGCGGCTGGCTGCGGTTTGGAAAAGTGGGCCGTAAAACGAATAAGGATGGCAAAAACCGGTTATGCTTGGAGAAGAACCGCTGCCGGGAGGAGGAAGAGTTCCCCGTGGTTAAAGGAATCTCCAAAAGAGTCATTGTCGTAAAATCGCCGGACCCGAAAATATTCGAGCAGGCCATATTCATCATCCGAGAGGATTTTGCCAGTCAGTCCGGTGTGAGCGAAAAGGACGTGCTGCGCGAAGCGCGCGCCGCGGCGAACAGCTATCTCGGCGGCGGAAAACGAACGAACGGCAAGCTCTTTGCCCGGCTGCGTGCGCCGCTTTATGCCGCGGCGGGCGCCATCGCCGGGGTCATCGCGTGGTTTGCCCTGCATCTGGCGCATCTCTGAAAAATCGGAGCCGGTCGATTATGACCGGCTCCGATTTTTTCGGTTGCGCGATGCGCGGTGGGATGATAAGATAAACACATAATACATAAAAGGAGTACAGCCATGTACGAAAACCATATTGCCGATATCACTCTCGCGCCGGAGGGCGAAAAGAAGATCCGCTGGGCGGCGGGACATATGCCGGTGCTCGCCGCCATCGCGGAGGACTTCCGCGAGACGAAGCCTCTCGCCGGGCTGCGCGTGGCGCTCTCGGTGCATCTGGAAGCGAAAACCGCGTGGCTCTGCCGCGTCATGGAAATGGGCGGCGCGGAAATGCACGTCACGGGCAGCAACCCTCTCTCCACGCAGGACGACGTTGCCGCGGCCCTTGCCGCGGGCGGGATGCACGTCTGCGCCGTCCACGGCGCGACTGCGGAGCAGTACCAGAGCGCGATCGACGCCGTGCTCGAAACGGCGCCAAACATCATTATCGACGACGGCGGCGATCTTGTCCACCGGATGCACACGAAGTATCCGGAGCTTATCTCTCAGGTCATCGGCGGCTGCGAGGAGACGACGACCGGTATATTGCGCCTGCTGGCGATGGACCGCGCCGGGGAGCTGCGTTTTCCGATGATGCTCGTCAACGACGCGGACTGCAAGCACCTTTTCGATAACCGCTACGGCACCGGCCAGAGCGTCTGGGACGGTATCATGCGCACGACGAACCTCATCGTCGCGGGCAAGGAGGTCGTGGTCTGCGGCTACGGCTGGTGCGGCAAGGGCGTGGCGATGCGCGCGCACGGTCTCGGTGCGCGGGTCATCGTCACGGAGGTCGACCCCGTGCGCGCGATCGAAGCGCACATGGACGGCTTTACCGTCCTCCCGATGGACGAGGCGGCCAAGCGCGGCGACATTTTCGTTACCGTCACGGGCTGCGACGATGTGATCTCCGCGCGTCACTTCCCCATGATGAAGGACGGCGCGATCCTCTCCAATGCCGGCCACTTCGATGTGGAGGTCAATGTGGCGGCGCTGCGCGAAATGGCCGCGGAGCACTACGAGGCGCGCCATAACATCGAGGGCTACGTCCTCCCGAACGGGAAAACGCTCTTCGTGCTGGCGGAGGGACGGCTCGTGAATCTCGCCTCCGGTGACGGCCATCCGGCGGAGATCATGGATATGAGCTTTGCGGTGCAGGCTATGAGCGCCAAATATCTCGCCGACCGCCGCGCGGAGCTTCACCCCGGCGTCATCCGCGTCCCGCACGAGATCGACGACGCCATCGCCCGCAAAAAGCTCTCCACGCTCGGCATCACCATTGATACGCTCACCGACGAGCAGAAAAAGTACCTCGGCGTTCAAATTATGTAAACCAAGACAGCGCCCTGCGGAAATGCAGGGCGCTGTCTTTTAAGTTTATAAATTTACATAATTAGATTTACATAATTTTCAACTTCCGGCATTTGGAAATCGCCTCACGGTGCTTCTGCTGCGCGGCGAGAAGATACCAGCGCTTGGCCTCGTCCATGTTCTTCTCAACACCTTCGCCGGTTTCATAAAGTGTGGCGAGATTGTACTGCCCGTCGCGGTCACCGTGCTCGGCGGCGCGCTGCGTCCAGTAAAGCGCCTTGGCGAGGTCCTTTTCCACGCCGAGACCGCGGTAGTAGAAGTACCCGACCTGGCATTCGGCGAGGGGATAGCCCTTTTTGGCAAGTTCCAGATGACCGGCGAAGCACTTGTCGTACTGCTCCGTGTCCCAGTATTTTTCGATCAGCTCGTCACACCGGTCCAGCTCCGGGCAGGGCTTGTAATAACTTGATGCCATGCGATTACCTCCTTACCGGAACAGGGGCACAAGCCCGACGACCAGAATTATAATGATAAGGATCGGCAGAATGTACCGGAAGTAAACTTTGAATTTCGGGGACATTTTGATGCCCGTGCCTTTGTTGCACTCGGCGAGATACTTATCAAAGCCCCAGCCGCGCTTGCTCACGCAGAACAGCAGATAGACAAGCGAGCCGATCGGCAGCAGCAGGGAGCTGACGAGAAAGTCCTCAAAATCGAGAATGTCCTTGCCGGGCATCGGGTGGAAGCCGCTCCAGACGTTGTAGCCGAGAACGCACGGGATGCTGGTAAGAAAGAGCACCGCGCCGACGATGCCGACGGACTTTTTGCGGCTCCAGCCCCAGTTATCGCACGCGCTCGCGATCAGGTTTTCAAAGACCGCCGTCACGGTGGAGAAGCTCGCAAACGTCATAAAGAGGAAGAAGAGCGAGCCCCACACGCGGCCGCCGGGCATGTCGAGGAAGATTTTGGGCAGCGTCATAAAAATGAGCGCGGGGCCATGGTCCAGCTCCACATTGTAGCTGAAGCAGGCGGGAAAGATGATGAGACCGGCCATGATCGCCACGAATGTGTCCAGCGCGCAGATGCGCACCGCTTCGCCGGTGAGAGTGTGGTCGTCATGCATGTAGCTGCCGAAGATCTCCATGGCGGCAATGCCGAGACTGAGCGTAAAGAACGCCTGATTCATGGCGTTCGTGATGACGTTGAAAATGCCGACGGAGCGGATCGTGTCCATGTTCGGGCACAGATAGAAATCGATGCCCTTGGCCGCGCCGGAGAGCGTCAGACTGTGCACGGCAAGCACGACGATGAGCGCCAGGAGGCACACCATCATGATCTTTGTGACCTTTTCGAGCCCCTTCTGCACGCCGCCGGAGCACACAAGCAGGCCGCCCGCCACGGTGATCGCCATGAAAATGCCCATTTCCACGGGGTTGCCGAGCATGTTGGCAAACACGCTGTCAGACGTTTCCACTGTGACGGTCGTGAACGCGCCGGAGACGAACTTGAAGAAGTAGGCGAGCATCCAGCCGGAGACGGTGGTATAGTACATCATCAGCAGCAGACAGCCGATGACGCACGCCCAGCCGTGCCAGTGCCATTTGCTCCCGGCGGGCTCAAGAGCTTTGTAGCCGAGAACGGCGCTCTTCCGGCTCGCGCGGCCGACGGCCAGCTCCATCGTCATTACGGGGATGCCCATAATGACGAGGAACAGCAGATAAAAGAGGACGAAATACCCGCCGCCGTTCTGGCCGGCCAGATACGGGAACTTCCATACGTTTCCAATGCCGATGGCGCACCCGGCGCTCACAAGAATGAACCCGATGCGCGAATTGAAGTTTTCTCTCTTCATGTTCTTTCCAACTCTCTTGGTAGGATAGTAGAATATGAATATATTACCACGCCAGTCGATTTAAAGCAATAAAAGGAGAAAAAAGATTTGCGGGATTTCGGGGGGCAAAATCCTTTAATGGAGACATGCAGCTTTTTCAAAATAATGCATCAGCTAAAAAGGTGCTTATCCGATTCCGAAAAAGCGGTCGAAGAACGCCGTCAGCTTTTCAATGACTGTCCGCTTCTTTACTGCGCGGTTTCCGCCGCCGAAACGGGAGATCGGCGGCATAAGCTTGTCGATGTCTGTGCCTGTCGTTTTGACAGAGCCGTCACGGAACGCTCTGTCCATAAAACGGCGGGTCTCCTCATCTTTCAAATTCTCTTCTTGGATAATTGTGGCAAGCTGGTGTTCCTTTTCCTCTGCAACAAAAGTGCGCCATTCCAGCATCACATCCGACACATCATTAATACCTGCAATAAAGGTTTCGATCAGTGCCTTCTTGCTACGTAGTTCTGGGCTTGCATCTACTGCCTTCTGGATCGTAATGAGAATTTCTTTATCGTCGCAGTGGGAATCGTGATACTTTTGGACGAGCATCAGAATGTAGTCGATATTGATCTCGATTTGTTTGATGAGCTCGATCTCAAAGACAATATCGTCCGTGATGTCCTCTTTTTCGCCACCGGGCTTGCGGTTTTTCCACTCATCCCGTAAGTCCTGATAGCGGCCGAGGTAGTCTTGGAAGTCCCGCTCACTTAAAATCTCATTGCCAGCAAATTCATCAAAGGAAGTCAGCAGGTTACGCATCCGCAGAATTGCACCGAACAATACGATAAATTCCTTCTGGCGCTGTTCACCCGTGATACGCTCTTCGGACAGCGGAAACTTGGCCGTCAACTCATCGATCATATCCCGGTAGCCCGGACGATATTTTCCGTCGCGATCTTCGTAACCAAAGTAGTAATCTTTGTAGCCACGCATCAGGACGATACCGCCCGCTTCCTTATCGCCAAACAGAGAAATTGCATCGTCGGTACGCTTTTGCAGATTGCGGAAGCAAACGATGTTGCCGAACACCTTGATGGAGTTGAGAATACGGTTCGTGCGGGAATAGGCCTGGATCAGCCCGTGCATTTTCAGGTTTTTATCGACCCACAGCGTATTCAGCGTCGTGGCGTCGAAGCCGGTCAGGAACATATTGACCACGATCAGCAGGTCAAGTTCCTTGTTCTTCATCCGCAGGGAAACATCCTTATAGTAATTCTGGAATTTGTCCCCGTCTGTGGAATAGTTGGTGTGGAACATCTCGTTATAGTCACGGATGGCTGCATCCAGAAAATCACGGGAACTTTGGTCAAGTGCGGAGGTATCCTCCGGATTCTCCTCGTCAAGAATACCATCCGTTTCTTCCTCATTCGCTCCATAGCTGTAAATGACGGCAACCTTCAGCCGCTTCTGCGGATTTTCCGCCATTTGCCTCTGAAACTCGGCGTAGTAGAGCTTTGCAGCATCCACGCTGGACACGGCAAAGATGGAGTTGAACCCGCTGACCCGCTGCTTCTGCTTGATTTCCTCGATCTGCTGCTTGCTGCCGGCAGAGGCAACCTCGGCGATATTCTGCAATACGCTGTATGTATAGGTTTTATCACCCCGGTAGGTCTTCTGGTCAAAATGCGTCAGAATGTACTCTGTGACCAGTCGGATGCGTTCCGGGGCAAGAAACGCCTTTTCCCGGTTGATGTCCCAAACTTCCTTGTCGTCAATATCCGGCTCGGCGTCCATTGTCTTGATGTAGTCCACCCGGAAGGGCAGCACGTTTTTGTCGTTGATGGCATCCACGATGGTGTAGGCGTGAAGTTGGTCGCCGAACGCTTGCGCTGTTGTGCGAAGCGTAGGGTTCTTGCTTACGCCTGCATTGAATGCAAAGATGGGCGTGCCGGTAAAGCCGAACAGATGGTACTTCTTAAAGTATTTGGTGATGGCTTGATGCATATCCCCGAACTGACTCCGGTGGCACTCATCAAAAATGATAACAACTCGCTTATCAAATACGGAATGCCCGGCATTCTTTTTGATAAAAGTCGCCAGCTTCTGAATGGTGGTGATAATGATTCTTGCATTGTCATCCTCCAACTGGCGCTTCAGGACTGCCGTAGAGGTGTTGCTGTTGGCAGCTCCCTTTTCAAAGCGGTCATATTCTTTCATCGTCTGATAATCCAAGTCTTTACGGTCAACGACAAATAGCACCTTGTCGATATAATCCAGCTTCGTGGCAAGCTGCGCCGTCTTGAAAGAGGTCAGTGTTTTGCCGCTGCCGGTGGTGTGCCAGATGTACCCGCCGCCTGCTACGGTGCCGTATTTCTTATAATTGTTGGCGATCTCAATGCGGTTCAAAATGCGCTCGGTGGCGACGATTTGATATGGCCGCATCACCAGCAGCATATTTTCCACCGTAAATACACAGTAACGGGTAAGAATATTCAGAATGGTGTGCTTGCAGAAAAAGGTCTTGGTGAAGTCTACAAGGTCCGGGATAATGCGGTTGTTGGCGTCCGCCCAGAACGAAGTGAACTCAAAGCTATTGCTGGTTTTGGACTTCTTGGCTTTCTGTGCTTTGGCATCCTTGATATGGTTGAAACGGGTGGTATTGGAATAATACTTCGTATTTGTGCCGTTGGAGATCACGAAAATCTGCACGAATTCATACAGTCCGCTGGATGCCCAGAAGCTGTCCCGTTGATAGCGATCGATTTGGTTAAACGCCTCCCGGATGGGAACGCCCCGGCGCTTCAGCTCGATATGGATCAGCGGCAGGCCGTTGACCAACACCGTCACATCATAGCGATTGTCATGAGCTGCCCCCTCCTCTGTGGAGATGGCATACTGGTTGATGACCTGCAAACTGTTATTATGGATGCACTTCTTGTCAATGAGCTGGATATTTTTGCTTTCCCCGTTATCCCGGCGGAGCACCTGCACATAGTCCTCCTGAATCAGCCGGGTCTTTTCGAGAATGCCGGAGTTTGTGTTTGCCAGCACCTCGTCCCAGAAACGCTTCCATTCGCCGTCCGTAAAGCGATAGTCGTTCAGCTTTTCCAGCTGCGTCCGCAGATTGGCAATCAGGTCAGCCTCTTTATGGATGGTCAGCCGTTCATAGCCCAGCTCGCACAACAGCCGGATAAATTCCTGTTCCAGAGCCGCCTCGCTTTGGTAGCCATCGGAACGCTTGGATTGGGGCTTGTATTCGGTGACAACAGTGCTTTCGCTGCTCTGGGCAACGATGTTGAAGTATGACATAGGTTTCCCTCTCTTTGCCGTCAAATATTCATTGCGTTTGGAAAGTGAAATGCCCTAGCTACTTGATCTGATGTTGATATGATTCTGTAATCGAAAGAAAACTTATCCTTGTTTCCTCTATAGTAGGCCAATGCCGCCTCGCAAATATCTTGGCAAAGCGCCACTATATCGATGGAAAGTATGTGTTCCTGCACCACACCATCCGCATTGCGCTGGATGCAACGCTCCACTGTCGTGCGCGAGGCACTGGCCAATGAGCGCCAAATCAACGAGAATTTTGTGACATCTTCTGCCCCATCTACCCCAGGATTGGATTCATGCAGCATGGCACAGCGAAGCTTATAGACCAATTTACCACTGATTACGGCACCATCAATGCCACCCCGTTTCCGCTTTGGCGTGGCGATAAAATCGTCATACCAATTGGCATAGCGCTCGCCATTCCTTCCTTTGGGAGAATACGCTTTTCCACAGGTATCTGGTAATGTCAGTGCCATCGTTAGGGCCGCAATTTGGAGATCGTTTTTCAGGCAGGTGTTGATTTCCTTTACCAAGTGTTCTATCATGTTTTTTCCTCAAATGACAGGAGTTTGTCCCGGTAATGTTCATATTGCTTTTGCCTTGCTTCAATTTCGGCGGGGAGGCCAATGTTAAGGTCTGTGCAGATAGCATCAAAATTGTCGAGAACACGGACAAGGCGCTCTTGTATACACATATCGGGAACGGACAAGGTCATTTCTGCCAGTGAGGATAAGCCAATTGTCTTTTGCGCTGCTCCCTTTGCAGCTTTGTCCGCCTGCGCTTTAAAAGTGCCGCTTTGCATTGCGTGGAACATATACCGAGCCTTAATTACTTCTGACCTTGGGCGGAGAATTGCAATATGTCTTTGAAACACGAACTTGGTGTCTTGTTCTATACACACAGGGATTCCATAAGAACCTACAACAGTATATAGGATATCCCCACTATGCGGTTTCCGCTTATCCGCAAGTGCATCATAATAAGAGCTGGGTACAAACATCGTGTTTGAAAAATCGATTTTGTTTTGCTCTGTGATATTTGAAATCGTGATAAACGGAATTCCGTCATCTGCTTTTGGTGGAGGCATGTGGTCTCCATCAGCAATTGACTCACAAACATCTGCCAATTTGCAAATCTTTGTTTCAGAAGAATGTGTCAACAGTTTATCCCTATAATACGCATACTGCTGCTTTCTTGCGGTAAGCTCTGCGGTAAGCTCTGCGGTAAGCTCTGCGGTAAGCTCTGTGAAATTGTCCAGTATACGGACAATTTCACGCTGCACCGGCAGCGGCGGGACAAGGATAACTACTTTTTTCATTTTTTCTTTCGAAACATTAAATCGAGTAGTTCCACTTGCTGTTTTCTTTATCTGTTGCCTTAACTCACTTAAGCGAAATAGATGCTTTGAAAAATCTGGCAGAAAAAGGTCACCATCATTAAAACGAAGAAAAAAGCAAAAACTGTTGAGGTACATTTTTTCATTCGTTTCTGTGGTTACAACTGACGAAAGACCGCACTCTTCGAGAGTTTCGGATGAGCCAGTAAATATCACATCGCCGTACTGTAACAAATTTTGCTTTTCATCAGCAGAAATTTTCACCTTGTCATCTACATCTATTCGGAGCGCTGGATTAGAGTATACATTTTTATATGTAATGAATTTTGCATTACCATCAACAAAGTCCTCCTTGCTCTTTCCTGTTAGACCGCCGAAAAAAGTCCCACTTCACCAAGAGATTTATACCTTACCCCGTCAGGGCACAATTCTTGAATTAAGTTATCAAACTTTGTCATCGGATACTCTCCTAAACTCCAACGGCACTGACTGCTTAATGGCAATGGCAATTTCTTGCTCATTTGCTCTGATGCTCTCTTTTTCTGCATCTCGATACGCAGCTATCTTTTCTGGGGTCCACTCATATTTATCGTACTGCTGTTCAATACTACATAACATATCAATGATTGGGGCAAGCCTTTTCTTCTTATAACGTTTTTCATAGATTGAAACGATTCTCCGGCTGTTCTCCAATTCAAGCCTTGTGCTATATTTGTTTTTCATCATATCTGCTTTGGCCGCTTTAATTTCGTCATAGGAGTAGATAGAAACGATTTCCTCTTCCACATTGAAGCTAAAATGTTTCTCGCTAATTTGTTCAGGAATAGTTAATGAATTAGGAACTAAATATGCTTTATCGCTGATGCCATCACCTTTCCAGCTTGGGCAAGAATAATGCCGGATGACGTGTTCAATATGGTATTGTGTACGACAATTCTCACAGGCAATTTTTTCATTGATAATACCACTTCTTGACCTATTCCAATCGTCGTCCTCCGTATAGGCCAGCCTTACAATCGTTCCTTTGCCGCAAGCACAAGGTGCCACTTCTTTATACTCTGTTCTTTCCCAGCTCACCTATTATTCCTCCTCAATCTCCCCAATAATTCGATCAATTTCCTCTCTCAGCTTCTGTTCCCGTGCGACGATCTCGGCGATCTCGGCGTTCAGCTTTACGATGTCGATCTTCTCACGGGTATCCTCCTGCTCCACATAGGTAGAAACGGAAAGATTGTAATTATTCTGCTTGCTGCCAACTTCGTCGTTCGGCACAAGGCGGGCAAAATGCTGCTCGTCCCTACGCTCTGCCACAGCGGACACGATGCGCCGGATATTGTCCTCGGAGAGCCGGTTGTTCTTTGTGACCTTCACAAACTCCTTGGAGGCATCCACGAACAGGATGGCGTTGTCCGTTTTGTTCTTTTTCAGCAGCATAATATCCACGGAGATCGTAACATTCAGGAACAGATTAGAGGGCAGCTGAATGATGGCGTCCACGAAGTTGTTATCCACCAGATACTTGCGGATCTTCTGCTCCGCCCTGCCACGGTACATAATGCCGGGGAAGCAAACGATGGCCGCCGCACCGTTGGAAGCCAGCCACGAAAGGCTGTGCATAATAAACGCCATATCGCCCTTGGAAGCGGGAGCCAGCACTCCGGCAGGCGAAAAGCGCGGGTCATTGATAAGCAGCGGATTCTTGTCTCCCTCCCACGGCACGGAAAACGGCGGATTGGACACGATCAGCTCAAAGGGCTGGTCGTCCCAATGCTGCGGGCTGAGCAAAGTGTCCTCCCGGACAATGCTGAACTTATCGAACTCGATGTTATGCAGGAACATATTGATGCGGCAAAGGTTGTAGGTGGTCAGGTCAATCTCCTGACCGTAGAAGCCTCGCTCGATATTATCCTTGCCCAGCACTTTTTCCACCTTCAGCAGCAGAGAACCGGATCCGCAGGCAGGGTCATAGACCTTGTTGATTTTCGTTTTGCCGATGGTGCCGAGGCGGGCCAGCAGCTCCGAAACATCGGCGGGAGTGAAATACTGACCGCCCTTTTTACCGGCATTGGCGGCGTACATTCCCATTAGGTACTCATACGCATCGCCGAACAGGTCGGGGTTAATACCGTCAGTGGAGAACAGCGGCATCTGGGCCACACCATTTAGCAGCTCCACCAGCACTTTGTTGCGCTTGGCGACGGTCTCACCGATGGCCTTGCTGTTCACATCAAAATCGTCAAACAGCCCCGCAAAGTCGTTTTCCGCATCGCCGCTGGCTGCACTGCTTTCGATGTGGTTGAATACCCGCTCCAGCGTTTCGTTCAGGTTGTCGTCCTTATCCGCACGGGCGAGGACATTGCAGAACAATTCGGAGGGCAGAATGAAAAAGCCCTTTTCCTGCACCAGTCCCTCACGGGCAGTCTCCGCCTCGGCGTCGGACATCTTGGCGTAGTCAAAGTCTTTGTTCCCGGCGGCGTGCTCGCCCTCGTTGATATAGGCGGTGAAGTTCTCCGAAATATAGCGGTAAAACATCGTGCCCAGCACATAAGATTTGAAGTCCCACTCTGCCACATGACCTGCGTGGACAAGGTCGGTGGCGATTTTATAGATGCGGCGGAACAGCTCGTCCCGCTCTTGATCTTTCTTTACATCAGCCATTGTAATTACTCCTTTTGGGCGATCCACGCCGCTTCGATCTCATCAAAGGGGATGTTGTTTTCTTCACAAAATGCCTTGATTTTTTTCATTGCCGTGATATTCGGCTTGGTTTTAGCGTTTTCCCAACGGTTTATCGTGCCAACGGATACATTCAGCGTTTTGGAAAAGTCCTCCTGTGACAGCAGGGCTTTCTTACGCATGATCCGGATCAACTCGCTTAAAGGCGTCATCAAACAGTTCTCCTTCCAGAAGATTAACGCCACTATATCATCAACCTATCATTTTCTCAATATTTTTTAGCGAAATAGGGGGGGAACAGTCGTAAAAGCAGGTTCTGTGAGGTCATTAATGGCAGGCTGGTCGGACGAGAAATCCCATCAAGCAGGAAAGGTATATAGCAAAAATGTCATCCCCCCGCGATGCAGGGGGATGACATTTTTGGTACGCCAGACGGGATTTGAACCCACGACCTTTGGCTCCGGAGGCCAACACTCTATCCAGCTGAGCTACTGGCGCATTTATCAGCTTAATTATTATAGCAAGCCGGAACGGAAAAGTAAAGAGGAATTTTCCCATGGTTTTCGACAATGGCGCGAAACAGGAAAGAATAGAATTGACCGGCTGCTTTTC
>ENA-ORNY01001802-ORNY01001802.1-human-gut-metagenome-genome-assembly--contig:-NODE-1802-length-11728-cov-2.731175_pt1 | contig 11728 bp, 9 predicted proteins | sample MGYA00242122_ERZ509036 | MGnify/ENA primary metagenome ERZ509036 (study PRJEB26280, sample SAMEA2338696) | human gut metagenome | biome: human gut; feature: human-associated habitat; material: faeces...
AAGCCAGTTTCTCCCTGGCCGCTTCAATCCCCGTGAAGGCATCGTATCCTTTCGGTGCGGATACAATTTTCCCTTCTAATACCGCATGGGTGATCTCCCCTCCGGCTTTTACCCCGGCATTCATAATAAAGTAATAATCTTTCATCTTATCGTGAGTTGAATCTATTAATCTATTTACCGGTCAGAGAAAAGGCCGGATATTTCACCGCAAACCCGAATGCCCGTTATCTTCTCTTGCAAGTCCATTCCGGGATTTGTTATAATAACGGTTCATCGATCCACGATCCCGAACCGGACCAGCATCGAATATCTCTTTTTTATCGTGCGGCTTCTCTCGAATGGGGGCGGGGCAACCGATAAGATACGACCTTGTGCAAACATCTCTTTTCCAGCATCCCCTCCTTCCACGATGCGGATGATCTCACCCGGCCTCTTACCTATTGCCTCCAGCAGGTAAACCGCCTTTTCCCGTGCCGCTTTCAGTGCTTCTATCTTGCCCTTCCTGTGATAGGACAGGATATCCCTATGTTCCAGTTTATCTATATACATCGTATGAATTCCTTTTGTGTCCACCCGTTTTAAAATTTCATCAATCAGTGTGAAGTCACGTAACGTGACATCAAATGATTTGGAAACCAGAAAATCCTGTCCCGGCTTACGCCAATTATCGCCCACATCCTTTGTGCGGATTGCCTCCCGTGGCACTCCGACTATTTTCAAAACCAACTTCAATTCCTCCTCTATCCTGGTAAGAGGAACCTTCGTCCGATATTCTTCCGGTTTGGATACGCCATCAAACTCTTCTTCGAAGTACTCCCTTATTTCGATAACGTAATGAATCCTGTCAGGAACTACCTCTATCTCGGAAGTACCGGTTACCTCTATATAACGTTCGCCCACCTGAGCGGGCAGCGGAAAGGGGATGAACATGGAGATCAACAATAAAAGATTGAAAACACGCATAACAGTCTATTTACAGGTTTACCGGGAATCTACATGATCGTCCGGTCATCTATGATCCTGTAGTCCATATCTGAACGGGGCTGGAAAACAGGAGTAAAACATGATTGATAAATTTCCATAAAACACATTAAAATCCACCCCTCCCTGACAATGGAAGGGGTAGATTCACTCCCGGTCTATTTTCGATTATCTTCTTTCCGGAGAACCAAGAAAGACTCCGAGGGTTTAAAATGAGGGACCTTGCGAGCCGGGATGCATATGGTTGTGTGCTGTTGGATATTCTGTGCCTTCTTTGCCGCCCTTTTCTTCAAAGAAAAGGTCCCGAATCCGCGCAGGAATACAATTCTCTCTCTGCCGAGTGCATCCTTCACGCATTTCATGAAACTCTCGATTACCAGGCCAACGGTCCTGCGATCGATTCCAAGCTCCTCAGAGACCCGGTTTATAATATCTGCTTTAGTCATATCTGAATTTTAATGTTCACACTATTTTTATCATTCAGGGACAAAGGAAAATTTCCACCGCCAAGGAGTAGCCTGTTCCTCAGATATGTTCCTGCCCGATACCGTCCATACCGTTTGAATAAACGTCATTGTTTCTTCAGCAAGTCACGTATTTCTGAAAGTAACTTTTCCTCGTTGCTCGGGACAGGTGGGGGCAAGGGTGTCTCTTCTTTTTTGCGCCTGAGATTGGAGAGCAGGCGGATGAACAAGAAAATGGCAAAAGCGATGATCACAAAATCCAGCATGGTCTGTATGAAGTTTCCATAGTTTATCGTGACGGCCGCCTGTTCGACCCCATCAACTACCCTAGCGGGTTCCAATTCCCATCTCAGTTCCGAGAAGTTGGTTCCGCCTACCAGCAACCCTATCGGTGGCATGATGATGTCTGCCACCACTGAAGATATTATTTTCCCGAAGGCACCGCCAATGATCACACCCACGGCCATGTCTACCACGTTTCCACGCATCACAAACGCCTTAAAATCCAGTAAAAAACTACTTTTTGACATCTTTTTTTATTTTAGTTGATAATAATGTATCAAACAAAGGTGGATAACAGAGAAACGTGTCTCGGGGTCATCCACCTTCCCTTCATCGTTGTCTGTCGCTATGCTGAGAAATGGCTTTCCACACTATGGCACTGGCCAGACCTCCTGTCAGTGGAGCGACGATAAATAGCCAAAGCTGTGAGATCGCGCCTCCTCCCTCGAAAAGTGCGGGTCCTATGCTGCGCGCGGGATTTACTGATGTTCCGGTGATGGGAATACATACGATATGCACCAGGACAAGCGTCAGCCCGATGACCAGGCCCGCCAGTTTACCGGCCCCTTTCTTTTTATCCGTGGCTCCCAGCGCCACAAGAACGAAAATAAACGTAAAGACGGCCTCAGCGATAAAGGCCTGCAACATTTCCCCCTCAACAAAGCCGTTGCTCCCTGTCATGGTAGGGCCGGCATGTGGCCCCGTAGATACCAGTATGAAAAGTACGGCTGATCCGAGAATCCCCCCGATTATCTGGAAAATAATGTATAACAGGGCATCCTTGCCCCCCATTCCTCCCGAGCAGTACATGCCCAGTGTGATCGCCGGATTTATATGGCATCCGGATATTCCGCCAATAGCGTATGCCATGGCGACCACCGACAGCCCGAAGGCTATGGCAACTCCCAGGGTACCCACCCCGGTGGTGACCGCACCGGGCATATCCCCGGCAAAAACAGCACTTCCGCATCCCATCAAAACAAGGACCATTGTCCCGATCATTTCAGATACATACCTGTTCATAGCATTTCAAATTACATGTAGAATAAATATAGTTAATACATTCTGTTCAAGTGAATGCATCTTTCCGGTATTTTCCGGATCGCATTTAACGGCTACTGGATTCCGTTCCCGCGTTGATCGTACAGATGCTTACCCGGTTCCAGTCGGGCTCCTCGAACATGTTCCCTACTCCCTGGCCCTCGGCTACAATCCGTTCTTCTGCAATTCCATACTTGCCCACCAGCATTTTTTTCACGGCCTCCGCTCTTTGTCGGGCGATCCGCTCGTTAACTTCCACGCTTCCCTCAGGAGAGGCATAACCCTTAATGAGCACACTTGCTCCCTTATGGTTCTTTAAATAAGTAGCGATACGTTCGACATTCGGGAGTTGGGAGTTGTCAACTGTCGTCCTGCCCTGGCGGAAAGTTATGACGGATTCCAGCGTCTTTTTAGTGTTGTCAATGGTGTCTTTCACAATTTTTGGTTCCTGGTTGCGGCATTTGTCCAGTGCGGCCTCCAGTTCCGTTACCTTTCGCACTGCCTCCTGCAAAGCCTCGGCATCTTTACCGGCCTGTGTATGAAGTTCATTAATTTTTGCGTTCAAGACATCCACCTCCTGCTGGTCGTAAGCTCTCACTTTTGTAAAGTGGTGTTTCCCGTTACTACATCCGAAATGATACTTCAGACCAACGGATATTTCCCATACGGCCCGTCCGGAATGGAAACGTACGGCTTCGGAACCCATAGCATTCATGTCATAGACCAGGGCAGGTTTCAGTGCCAATGTCCATGCCTTGCTCTCTCCCAGGTTGAAATTAAAGTTCAGGCCCAGTTTTGTTGACATGCTGTTCTGATCGGAACCCGTTTCCCGGTTCATATAATAATGCAACCACCCGATTCCGGCCACCGCTTCGATTTCAAAAGGTCTGGGAACCCCGGTATAGGTCCCAAGGAGATTGTTCAGGTTCACCAACCCCAACAGACTGACATTGGAGCGGTCGAAAATGGTCCTGCTGTGTGAGGTGTTAAAGCTTCCGACCGCCTCCAAACCGAAACCGAAAACCGGTGTCAATTGTTTATTCAGTTCTATCCCCGTGATCGGGCGCATGTTTCCAAAGAAAGAATGATGTGTTAACGGGGTTGTTCCTCCCGCACTGATCCCGATGGACCAGTTGTCCAGAAACTTGTTACCCTCTACTGCAGTCTGGGCATTTGTGTGATACATAAAAACACCAGACAAAAACAAACTGATAAAAATTTTCTTCATCATAAGGTTTAATTTTTAATTATTTTGCAAAAATCGAAATTTATTCAAAAACACATGTTTTCATTCCAGCTCTTTTTTTTGTCATTTTAGCTCTTTAATGCAAAGAAACTGGCTGTATGGATGACCTTCAGAAGTGATTCTTTTTCTTTTGGAAGAAGTGGCATTCAAAAGAAGAGTATTCATAAGTTTTAATATTTTGATTGTTAAACTACAAAGACACAAGTTTTTTCCATTCATGTGAATCACAAGTATTATCATGAGCGATCATTCTGCCTGCTTCCCCATGAAAAGCAGTGTCGATCTGTTTATTAGCAATGCAAAAACATGGACAATTATATTTATAATTTTGCAGCAATACAATCATAGCATAAGCGGTTTTATGCTTATTAATCATTCTCGATAATCATCCAAACCTGTTGCACGTCCATCCGGTCATGTAAAGTAAAATTCCCAGGCCTGGCGGAGAAATGCCCCGTATTACTCCTCCTGACCTGGGAATAGAATGATGCGGATGAGATTCCCGCACTGTTTCAATCCATTTTCATCACTATCTGAACATTCGGGTTATTTGCTATCCAGGGCATTCCAATAATCCATGTTGGTAACCCGTTCCAGCAGGACTTTTCTGTCCCCTTCACGGATATTGTCCGCAGCAGTGGCGGAGATAATGGCCGCACGCTTACCCACGCCACGCCATTTAATCATCCGGGCGGGAACTCCACGCCCGATCAGGGCGGCATGCACCTTTTCAGCACGCCGTGCGGAAAGGGTCAAGTTATAGGAGTCGCTTCCTTTGGCGTCCGTGTAGCCCGTGATAAGGAAACGGCTGTCCGGATAGCTTTTCAGTAGCTCTGCCAGCCTGTCAAGCGTTCTTTCCGAAGTGGCTGTTATGACATCCCTGTCAAATTCAAAATGGATATTCTCCAAGAGATCACACGCCATAGTGTCAATAATGGCCGGAACCTCCACCTTTTTCTCAACCACCCGCTCGACGATTCTTTCCACGGGTTTCTCTATCTCCACATATCGTACCACCGGAGCCGCATGTTTGCTCTTTCCGCCAATACGCCAGATGACACTGGCAGAAACCTGAACGAAGTGGGGAAGCCCCTTCTGCACGGGCAGAAGGTATTCACCTTGTAACCCCAGCCCGAACGAGTTGCTTAACCAGGCTTTCACACCCGCCCCGAAAGACAGGGGAACAAACGAGTTTTTGTCGGATGAACGCCCGTCAGGATTCCAGATGTCGGAAGACTCCCAATATGCCTGTCCGGTTGGATCATCCTCAAAGTTGCCGCCATATACGGAAGCAAAGTCTTTATGCAGATAGTTCACACCTACCCTGAGATAAGGTTCAACCCATTGGGATCTGAGCAGGGGAGTAAAGCGGAATTGTAGCCCCAGTCCCCCCATGTACAGTAAATCACGTTTCCTGTCATCACCTGCGGTACGGTTGTTGTTTTTCGTCAAACCGACGCTTCCCTGCAAATCCAGGTAAAACCACCGGTTCAATTCCCGTGCGATGTACAAGTTTGCCCCTCCCATCAGATGATTCGCTTTCAGGTTATAAAAGTAGTTGTCCGGCGTACTCCGGAAACCAGTGACTGACACCCGACTCCAGTTTATCAGCGAACCGCCGAGACCGATCTCCCAGGCTTTTGATTCCTTTTCTGACAGTCCGTCATGCGTCACCTCTGCCTGGAGAGGCACACGACGGGTCGTTTTCGTGTCCTGTCCTCTCACCGCCAGAGAGACCAACAGCAAGGAGAGACACACAAAGCATATCGTTATTTTTTTCTTCATATTCAATTATCCAATAAATAAATCAATTCATCCAGTCGACAGGACAATCCTTGATTGGCAAGGGCATCCGCTTGGACCAGTCCGCAAAATCAACTAAATAGTACTTATCTTCCTCTTTTAACAGATAGTAAGCGTAACGCCCACGGTACTCGTTAGATATATTATATGTTATTTTATCAGTGCTTTCTGTCCGTCGTCTGATATCCAGACCAATCCAGTTATTGGGATAAGTGCTTGTCAGTTTAAAGCGCTTGCCTCCCGTTGACAACGGCTTGGATCCGGTATGTACAGTTCCTCCCGTTCCATTGATGAAAGTACGCATTTCTATAAATACAGCCCGATTTTCTTCCAGCTCTGATGCCGGCAACTTGCCTTCCGGATGTTTCCAAACATTGGTTCCTTCCTCTTTTGTAAATTTATCTTGCCCTGTCGGGTAAGCGTATGTTTTATAAAAATCCTGTAAATTATCCGTGTCAATCTCTCCCCACATGGTGGTAATACCCTGCTTGATTTCAATAAACACACTGTTTTCTTTAAAAGATGGGGCCGGATACACTTCCGGGACATGTATCTTGTCCTGCAAATATATAGTCTGTCCATAGTCATTATAACTTCCCGTACCATCACCAAAATACAGTGCCGCATAATTGTCTGTTTGGTCCCATTCATATTTCGCCAACTTGCCGACAGTATCATTCTTCGCCACATTTGCCTTCTCCGTCTCTGTCAAAACCAACGGACGAATGATGTAGAGATATGAGTTTCCATTGCTATAGCGGACTAACTGATCTTTGTCCACATTTCCTTCGTTGACAGGCCGGTTTATATCTTTAACCCTGGCCGATTTCATACTATTATAAGGAGTAGTAATGGACGTCGGATACTTATCCCATTCTCCATCCACTTGACGCTCGAATCTGTAATATACATTTAGTGTCCTATAAATATCTATCGACGTATTAGAATAATTAGACAGATATGCGCTTGTAATGATAGCTCTAACATTGATCCTATTCGGCACCAACGTGTTGCCCGCACTCGTTTCCTGCGTTCCATCAACCGTTACAGTCACACTTCCTTTCCTTTCTGATAAACCCTTATTGTCTGGCAATTTATCCCATGTGACCTTGAACTGCCCTTCCTCGTTTGTGATAAATGCATCCGTAGAAGATACACCGGGTAAGTCGCTCACCTTTACTCCGGCTGTGACCTTTTTGCCGGTCTTGTCATACACGGTAAATAGAACCGAACCGTCCGAAGGTACAACATACTCTTTCAGGGAAGAGTTCCAGTATTCAGGAATAACATTGTATTTTCCAACTTCTATCTCGATAACAGAGGATTTTCCGGTCAGGAAATCCCAGAAATCAGTCTGCTTGTTCCGGTCCGCCGGCCATTTTTGGTCAGGATTATGCGGGTTGTCCACATCACCGGACGAGATATACTCTTTCCAAAGCTCGTAGGCACTTTTACCGTTGGCTCCGTTAGCTCCATCCTTTCCGTCCTTTCCATCTTTGCCATCCTTACCGAAAGCAGGCTTGCCTGTATCCGTTCCGTTAATATACCAGTTGCCGTTATCGCCAATGGTGACTGTCGGCGGTATAGCATCACGACCATTCGTTCCGTCTTTACCGTCTTTACCATCCTGACCGTCACGCCCACGTGCGCCGATACCGGTATCCTCTTTCCCAATGAACCAGTTGCCGTTATCACCTATATGCGGTGTCTGTCCGTCCTCTCCGCTGGCTCCGGTCAGGAAACGCCAGAAATCCTGTACCGTGTTGTTTTCGGAGGGCCATTTCTCGCCGGGATTATGCGGGTCGTCCACGCTACCGCTGGCAATCATGTCTTTCCACTGCTCGAAAGCACTCTGACCATCCTTCCCGTCTTTGCCATCTTTTCCCTTGAGAAACTTGAAGAAGTCAGCGACTTCTGTCTGATCCTTCGGCCAGTTGACGGTTCCATCCGCAACTTTTTCCTTCCAAAACTCGTAGGCTGAAAGCCCCGTATCACCTTTGGGCCCCTTGGGCATGGTGATATCCACGTCTGTACAGGATGTCATGAATGACACTATGACCATGCCGCACAGAACTGATGATTTGAATAAATTCATGTAATTGTTTAATTTTAAATATATAAAATGAGGAATAAATCAATATAATCAATACCTAAAATAATTCCTTGATTTACGGAAAAACGAGCAGTAAAAATTAACCATACTTGTTATAGTTATTAATATTAATAATATATTTTTTGCAAAATAAGATGAATGTTTTAATTTTTAACTTATCAATTTAGCTCTATTTTTTAACAATTCGTTCAGTAATCATGATTTTATTAATAAATAAACCGTATTTTTGGCCTATATCAATATTTATATTTGAATATGTACATTAAAATTCCTGCATAATCAGATGCAACCGACTATAACAAGAAATACCATACGGTTGTTATGGTCACTTTGATCATCTAACAATTTCGTCTTCAGACAATCCGTTCTTGTAATCAATAACTTGAAGCGTTTAAAAATCAGGAAGTACGGTATATTTTGGACCTTTTTCTTTCTTGTATGTTATTTCCCCACTCCCGGCTGTTGTCTTTTAGCACGCAGCATTTCTGCCACTTTCTTTTCCGTCCAACGCTCGAAGTCCTCCACCTCTTTCCTGATCTTCCATATTAGCTTCCTGTCCCTGTTCCACTCGAAGCAGTTCTCCAGCCTGTCAAGTGTCTTGGCGTCCGCATTTCCCGACATCAGAACGTAGCGGTATTTGAGCCGCCAGCCCCTTTTAAGCTGCCATGCGTTATGCACCAGCGAAAAAAGAAACAATTCCACGATGGTGACTTGAACAAGATACGACCTGGAATATGTCACGTTGAAACTATGGCTGTGGTTTACTTTCAACCCTTCCAACCGGTCTATCTGTCGGCTCAACTGTTGCAGGTACTCGTCCGTTGCTGCACCCTTGTTCTTTCATCCGTCATCCTGAACAGGACTTTGTTCGCCTGGAGTGTTTTATGCATTTCCAGCACGTCCTGACCGCCTGCGGTGTCTTTCCTAGACAGATGCAGACAGCCTGCCACATTATATCAAGTTGCTCCTTGGTCAGTTATCCTTTTCCCTGCTATTTTCCATGGCTGCGTAATTTTCGGTTTGCGCTCTTGGCGAAGAATTGCTTAAATTCGCTATTATTCAACAATTTGCGCTGTTCAACCAACTTGGTAAAACTATATAAAAACAACTGTTTTACTACTAAGGTAGAAATTTACGCTTATTATCCGTTTTTGATCAGGTGTGAGAGTTTCGGATCCGCCTTGATGCGCTCGATCTCGTCAGCGACAATCTGCTTAACCTCGCTCTTGATGCGGTAGTAGTTGGCATCAATCTGCTGCTGCATGGTGTCGTTGCCATCCTTATCGGTGAAGTCGATGATCTGCGGTATCTTCACGTAGCGGGCGGTCTCCCGCCTAACCTTCTCGTTATCCACTACAATCTCGGCATGGAAAATCTTCTGCTCGATGCGCTCGTCGAAGTTGTCGGCTACCGCCCCCACGAACATGCCCTGCGTGAGGTTGGAAATCTTGCTTGCCGGAATAAGGCTGTCCATCTGGGTGTTGATGGAGACGGAAGTCTCGTTCCGGTTGATGGTCATGTTCTGCCGTTTCTGCAGGACCTTTCCGAAGCGTTCGGAGAGCGTCTTGGCGGTTTCCGCAACTACCTGACCTGCAAATACATTGCCGACCGTGTTACAGATTACGGCGCTTTCCTTGTCACCGTAGTCACGCTTCAACTGAGAGAAATCCTGAAAGCCGAGCATGACGGCTACCTTGTTGCTTCGAGCGGTGGCAATGAGGTTATCCAGCCCACGTATGTAAATGGTGGGCAGCTCGTCGATAATCACGGAGGATTTGAGACGTTTCTTCTTATTGATGAGCTTGACAATGCGGGAGTTGTACAATCCCAAAGCCGCCCCGTAGATGCCCTGACGGTCGGGATTGTTGCCGACTACCAGCACTTTCGGCTCTTCGGGATTGTTGATGTCGAGGGTGAAATCGTCCGCCGTCATCACCCAGTAGAGAGCCGGGGAGATCATGCGGGAAAGCGGTATCTTGGCACTGGCAATCTGCCCCTGCAACTGCTCCACCGCCGAGCTTTCCCATGCGTCCATGAAGGGAGAAAGGTAGTTCTCAAGCTCCGGGTACGAGGTCAGGATGGGGAAAATGTCGGCATACTTGCGGTTCAGGAACTCGATGGCATGGGGGAAGGTGCAATACTTGCCGTTCTTGTAGATTTTGAGATACCATATAATACTGGCTAACAGAATGATAGGCGATTCCACGAAGAAATCGCCCTGCTTGGAAATCCATGTGCGGTTCAAATTTAACATTATCGTGTAGGCACTCTCGTAGGCATCGCTGATGTCGGTCATGAAGTCGGGATGGATGGGGTTGCAGCGGTGGCTTTCCCTCGGATTGTCGAAGTTTATCACGTAGAACTTGGGCTTGACCTTGTAGCTGTCCAAGTGGGCGAGCAGGTGGTTGTAGGCTATCTCGGCGAGGTCGGGGTACTTGAAATCATACAGGAAGAGCGAATAGCCCTTCTCGATGGTCTGTTTGATATACTGGTTGATTATCGCATAGGACTTGCCCGAACCGGGCGTACCCAAGACCATCGTCGCACGGAAGGGATTGACAAGGTTAATCCATCCGTCATACGCCCTTCCCCTGAACCAGAAGCGGGTGCGGAGATTGACAGAATACTCGTTCTCCTTCAGTTCGGTCTCCTGCATGAAGGATTCGTTCTCGACATTGAACACGTCTTCGAGCAGGTGTGACATCCACAGCCCTGCCATGAGCAGGCAGATATACCCGACGGTAAGGGTGGCGATATACAGCACGGTGTCTGCCGGAAGCGACAGAGGAAGGGCGAGCAGCCACCAGTTGCCGAAAAAGAGCAGCAAGCCGGATACGCCGCAAAGGATGATCCTGCGCCACGTGATTTTCTGCTCCTTCACGCCCTTTGTGCCGAGGCAGCTAAGGGCGAGGAACAGCACGGCGAAGAGCTTCGTCCAGAGGATATTGGAGAACAGCCCGGCGGTACGCTGGAAGTTCAACAGGATTTTATCGACTACCCCGATATTGATACCCCATTCCCTGAATGACTGGTAACAAAACCAGTAAATGTTTATCACTACAAATAAAATACTGATTGCCCGCATAAAGTCCATGACCTTTGCAAGTCCCCTTAAATCATCTTCATTCTGCATAATTGAAATTTTTATAGTTATTAAATACGTCTTTGTTTCTTCTTCTTTTTCTTCTTGGGTGGCGGAACTTGGCTGTTGTCGGGGGGCGTATCGTCCCCACCGGATAACAGGCTGAACAGTCCCGCAATGGTTTTGCCTGTATTTTCAAGGTGTCCGGTCGGGTTAAATTCCGGCGTGTGTTCCTGCGTTTCCTGTTTGCTGTTTCCCGACAAAGTACGGGAGCCGGAAAACAGGTCGTTGAACACATTGGCGGAAAAGTCCTTTCCCAACCGTGAACCGTTCAGGACGGTACGGTTTTCGTGGTCGATGAATGTTACACCGTATATCCTGCCTGTATCGTTCTGCCGGAAAAGTACATCTATGCCTTTCGCTTTCAATTCCGTAATAAGCTGTTCCCGGCTACGGGCGGATTGCATCACTGCGCCGACTGTCCGGCGGATACGCTCTTTCAGGTTCTTGTCCTGAATGTCTTTTGCCGATTTCTTGATGTGTCTTTGGATGGCTTCGTAACCTACTGACTTACCCAAAGAGGAAGATTTGAACGGGTTTCCCTGCTTTTCTCCCTTGTCATTGGTCGCCGAATAGACAATGCCGTTATAGGGTTTGCCGTTCACTTCCCCTTTCACTTCTTCCGCCTGTACATTATATATAGATAGCAACGCTTT
>ENA-ORNY01001804-ORNY01001804.1-human-gut-metagenome-genome-assembly--contig:-NODE-1804-length-11708-cov-3.202780_pt1 | contig 11708 bp, 9 predicted proteins | sample MGYA00242122_ERZ509036 | MGnify/ENA primary metagenome ERZ509036 (study PRJEB26280, sample SAMEA2338696) | human gut metagenome | biome: human gut; feature: human-associated habitat; material: faeces...
GCCGTCACCTGCTCCTCCAGCGCCGCCCGTTCCTTCAGGTACGCCTGATAGCGCGCCGTGTCCGCAATGATGTCCGGCTGGACAATCGCTTCGCTCAGTTCCTCATAGCGGCTGACAATCAACGGGTATTTCTCAAACATGCTTCCTTGCCTCAATCATTCGGGGAATGTGCTGATAATCCTCGTGCGCCTGCACATCCGCAAAATCCGCCAGCAGCGCCATGACCGCATCGGCCTGGTCAAAACCGACTTCCAGCAGCAGTACGCCGCCGGGACGCAGGAATTTCGGCGCGTCCGATGCAATCCGGCGGTAGAAATCCAACCCGTCCGTACCGCCGTCCAGCGCCATCATCGGCTCACGGCGGACTTCTTCTTGCAAAGTCAGGCAGTCGGCAAAGGGAATGTAGGGCGGATTGCTGACAATCACATCGAACGCGATTTCCGGCACGGCGGCGAATAAATCCCCCTGATGCAGGGTGACAGACGCGCCAAGCAGTTCCGCGTTCTTCGCCGTGACCGCCAGCGCATCGGGGGATAAATCCGCCGCGTGTACCTGCGCGCCGGGAACCTCCAGCGACATGGAAACCGCTAACGCGCCGCTGCCGCAGCACAAGTCCAGCGCAATCGGATGCGGATGTTCCCGCAGCGCTGCAATCGCACGTTCCGCCAGCAGCTCCGTCTCCGGACGCGGAATCAGCACCCGTTCATCCACATAGAAATCACGCCCTAAAAACGGCTGCGCGTGGAGCAGATATTGCAGGGGCTGACGGGTCAAGCGGCGGGAAACAAGGACGTCGAAGCGGGTCAGCACGTCATCAGGCAACACGGTCGTCATATCCAGACGCAGGGACAAAGGCGGCTGACCCGTCACATGGGACAGCAGCAGCGCCGCGTCCACCTCCGGATCGGGAATCCCGGCATTCCGGAAAGCGGACGCGGTCGCTTTCAGCAAAGCGCGCGGATTCACTGCTTGTCCTCGCCCTTCTGCGGGAAAACGTAGTCCGGCTCGCTCTGCTCGTAGGAGGTCAGAATCGCCCAGCCTTCTTCCGTGCGCGGCGCGTCCTTCGGCAGCCCATACAGCGCGACGTTCATGGAAATGATGGCGCATTCGAGCATTCCGTCGTCCGGCTGACGGGTAGTCAGACGCTGCAGCTGCAAGCCCGGCCAGCGCAGAATCTTCGCGATTTTGCTCTCCGAGTGCGCCAGCCCCTTCAAGACCTCGTAGCTCACACCCGCCACGACCGGCAGCAGGCACAGGTGCACCAGCATCCGCAGGGCGGCGTTGGTGATGTCGCGTCCGACGAAGAGGAACAAAACGATGGAAATCAGCATGACAATCAGCAGAAATGCCGTGCCGCAGCGCGGGTGCAGGGTCGTGAACTGCTGGGCGTTCTTGGGCGTCAGGGGAAGGTTGTGCTCATGGCAGTAGACAGTCTTGTGTTCCGCACCGTGGTACTGGAACGTGCGGCGCACATCCGGCACCATGCCGCAGAAAATCATGTACGCAATCAGAATCAGCACTTTCGTCAAGCCGCCGATCAGCGTCGCGACCGTGCCGGACGCGCCCAGCGACAGAATCCCTTTTTCTGCCAGCGACGGCAGGACGATGAACAGCCCGACGCTCAGCAGCACCGCCAGCACCATCGCCACGCCCATGACGACTTTGTCGATGCTCTTGCCGAGCTTCGCCGCGAGCCACTTCTCAAATTTCGTCGGCTCTTCCTCTTCCGTGCCGAGCATCTTCGCGGACGTTTCCAGCGTCGTCATGCCCATCGCGAGCATGTTGACCATGTTGACCGCGCCGCGGATGATGGGCAGCCCCATCCACTTGTGCTTCTTGCTGAGCGGCTCGGACTTCTTGTAGTCCACCACCATCGTCTTGTTTGGACGGCGCACCGTGATGGCAATTGCGTCCGGCCCCTTCATCATGACGCCTTCGAGAACAGCCTGTCCGCCAATATCGACGGGCTTTTGGGATTGATTCGGCATAATAATACCTCTTTCTGCGCGTGTGCGCGAACAATGCAGTCATCAAGGCGGAAAACAGAGAATCCGCCACCTTCCTATATTCGCGATAAAAGGGCGAGATTCCTGCAAAGAAGGCGGGAAAAGCGAAATAAAGAGGGTGCGCGGTGGCAAAGTTGACAGGGCAGGGGAAAATGTGGTATCATGCAATCAACCAGACTGGAAAAATCAAGGAGAAAAACGCATGAAACGCTGGATGAAGATACTCTGCGTGCTAACGGTGCTGGTCTGCGTCGTGTGGGGCGCGGTGAGCTATTTCCACTATAGTACGGTTCGGACGCTGCTGAATCGGGCGGAACTGGCGGACTACACGAACAGCCGGGAGTTATGGTACAGCCACTTTGGCATGGGGCTTGGCTACACGGATAACTACGAAATTCTGCTGATGCGCCTGTCGGATGCCCAAAACGCAGCGATGGCGCAGCAGGTGCAGTCGGATTCGCGCTGGACGCAGGAGGCGTATCCCTTCGAGCAGGTGGGGAAAAAGCTGACGAGTCTCGAAGAGTTGGAGCACGCCAAGCAGTTTGAGAGCATCTGCTTTTCGGCGTGGAGGGAGATTGCAAGGGAGGATGAGAAGCTGATCTGCGCGTACAGCGAGGAAGATGGCGTGATGCTGGTGTATCGGGCGTTTGATTTTGGGGTGAGGTGAGGGAAAAAAGGAAAATCATCGGCAAAAAACGAAAACGTGCGCAAAAAAACGCAAAAAATTCCGAAAATCCTCTTGACAATCTGCCGATTCTCTGCTATACTATCAAACGTTGACAGCGCTTCTTCTTAAAGCACTGACAGCAAGTAGATGGGGTTATAGCTCAGTTGGTTAGAGCGTCACGTTGACATCGTGAAGGTCGATGGTTCGAGCCCATTTAACCCCACTTTCCCCGGAAGCCTTGATTTGCAAGGGCTTCCGGGTTTTTCGTTGTGATGAAAATAGAAGTGTTTTTTGGGGCGAAAATGCGTTTTTGCCGATTTCCCCTACTTTTTTCCCTACTGCCAAATCCGCAATGCCTTGATTTTACTGGGTTTGAAGGCTCTTTTTTCCCCTACTTCAGCGAACTAAAGCGGACGTAAAAGGTAAATTCCGGGGGATCTAAGAAACAAAAGAGGATGTGCTGAAAGCTATATTTAGACATGCAGAAAAACTCGCCGCCAGCACCTTCGTCTGGCGGCGAACCTCCCTTACTCCTGCGCACTTTCCTGCATGACCTGCTCCACAAAGCGCATGTCAATCAAAGCGTCTACGTCGTACGTCCCGTCGAAAATACCGGAGGAAATCACAACCTCCATCAGCGTATCCACCGCTTGACGCGAAATGATGCCGTCCGCGCTCCAAAGGTTGTCAGCGTATGCACGCTCCAGCGCCGCCTGCCGCCCGGCTTCCGTCAGCGTCGGAAATTCCAGTTCCAGCACACGCGCCGCCAGTTCGTGATCATCCTGCACCGCCTTGAGCGCCTTCATCATCGCCCGCACGAACCGCAGGCACGTCTCAGGCTGCTGCTCCATCGTCGAGCGCTTCACGCCGATGACCGAATAGGCGTAGTCCCCCAAATCGGGGAAGGCGACGAACGGCTCCTCGAAGATGCCCGCCGTCACGCCCTCGGAAATCTGCGGTTCGCCGCCGTTGCCAATGTCGCCCTGCCCGTATTGCAGCATAGCGGTTACGGTCGCAGCGTCGGCATTTTCCAGCAAGGTAACGTCCGTGTCAGGGTCAAGTCCGACGCGCTTGACGAGGTAGCGCGTCAGCACGTTCGGTGAAACGCCGTAACGCCCTGCAATGATGATTTTGCCGCGGAGAAAATCTGCCATATCCTCGTCGCTGTCGGATGCGGGGGAGAGCCCCGCGCGCGCGAACAGGTAGACGTTGGCGCGGTTGACGCAGTTGACGATGGCGACGATGGGATCAGCATTGCCCTGATTGGCAAAATTGTTGCTGTCTACGCCGCCGATGACCGCAAATGCGTCGCCGGAGACGACCGCAGTCACATGCGCGCCGCCCGTCGCCTGCACGACCGTCACGTCCAAGCCTTCCTCCGCGAAATATCCTTCGTGAATGGCCGTATACAGCGGCAGATAGCCGATCAGGTGTACAGGCTCCGTCACGGTGAGGGGACGGCGCGTCCTCTGCCAGCGCAAGGCAGGGGAGCAGCGCTAATACCATCAGGAAGCAGAGCAATCGGGTTTTCATGGAAATTCCCCCTTCTGATTATTCGGTTACCGCGCCGCGCCAGTGCCGCATCAGCACCTTTTCCAGCAGGACAACCGATGCGTACATCAGCACGGATAAGATGGACAGCACCGTCACGCCGACCCACACCAGCTTCAGATCAAACGTCGTGCCGGCATAAACAATCATACGCCCCAGCCCGCGGTCTGATGCAATAAACTCGCCGACAATCGACCCCGCCATCGCCAGCGCGATGTTGACCCGCAGGCCGGTAATGATGCTCGGCATGGCGGACGGCACAATCAGGCGGGTGAAAATCTGCATCCGCCGCGCGCCGAGGGAAATCATCAGCGTTTCCAGCGCCGAATCAGCCGTGCGGACGCCGCTGTATGCGGACATCGCCGCGACGACGACGGTCATCAGGAATGCCAGAATCACCTTTGACAGGAAGCCGATGCCGAACCAGATGACCAGCACGGGCGCGAGCGCGAGTTTCGGCAGTGCGTTCAGCACAATCAGCCACGGTTCAGCGACCTGCGCCACGGGGTGCGAGAACCAGAACAGCAGCCCGACGATCGACCCGATGACCGTTCCCAGCACGAAGCCGAGGAGCGTTGATGCGCCCGTATAGGCAATGTCGCGCCAGAGCGTGCCGCCCTGCCACTTAATGACGGCGGTTCGGGCGATTTCCAAAGGGCTGGAAAAGAAAAACGGGTCAATCCACTTGAGCCGCGCGCCGATTTCCCAGAGAACGAGCAGCAGAATCAGCAGCCCCCAGCGCCAGACGTTGATGGCGAATGGATGCTTCTTGCCCTCACGCATCGGCAGTCACCTCCTTGTCCAGCAGTGTCAGAATTTCGCCCTTGACGCGGATGAACTCCGGCTGCGAAAGCACCCGCATCGTACGCGGCCGCGGTTCTTCCAGCGTGTACTGCCGCAGGATTCGCCCCGGCGCAGTGCCCATGACCAGAATCGCGTCCGACAACAGCAGCGCCTCATCCACGTCGTGCGTGACGAAGAGAATCGTCAGGCGCTTCTTCGTTGCGATTTCGGTCAGCAGGGCTTGCAGGTGCAGGCGGGTGATGGCGTCGAGCGCGCCGAACGGCTCATCAAGCAGCAGAAGCGGTTTGCCTGTCTGCAGCGTCCGCACAAGCGCCGCACGCTGCCGCTGCCCGCCGGAGCATTCGTCTGGGCGGCGATTCAGCAGGTCGCGCAGCCCGCACGCAGCAATGTCGCTGACGGCGGATTTCAGCGCTGCTTGCCGCCGCGTGCCATGAAGTGTTTTGGGAAGGATGATGTTATCCGCAATCGTCCGCCACGGCAGGAGCAGATCTTTTTGCAGCATGTAGCCGGTCAGACCGGGGCGCAGGAGCATGGATTCGCCTTGCAGGCGGATGTCGCCGCAATCCGGCTGCATCAGCCCGGCGATGAGGTTGAAGAGGGTGGATTTTCCGCAGCCGCTGGGCCCCAAGATGGAGAGAAACTGCCCCTTCTGCAAGGAAAAAGAAACATCCTGAATGGCGGCGACGGTGGATTCATCGGTGGAGAAGTGTTTGGTGAGGTGTGCAACCTCGAAATAAGGTGTAGGCATGGCGTCACTCCCTTTCTTGCAGGGGGAAATGCCCCTGCCCTCCAATGGTAGAATATGTGGAGGAGGGAAAAGGGGAAGGGCGGGGGAAAGAAAAATTTGCGGGAGGGGGAGTATGGAGAAGCGACCAAGCCGGGCAGCCCAAAAAGGGTCAAGGGACAATGTCCCTTGCAGGGTCAAGGGGCGGCGCCCCTTGTGGGGCTTGGGGCAACGCCCCAACTGCTGCACCGTTAGACCAGTTATGCCAAACGCGACAATTCCGCTCCACGAGCGCTGAACAGCGAAGCGCTTTCAGCGCAGCGGTTGTATCTTTGCGCGTCCGCAGACGCGCCCCCCAATCAGCATTACCCATAACCTGCACATTGTCGCGCCGATGGGCGCGACCGGATAGCATGGCAAAACAAAACGCCCTGCGTGAACAGCGCCGAAGCAGCTGCGCGCGCAGGGCAAGAGAAGGATGATAGATTACATCTGATATTATTTCCAAATCCATCTGGAAACAATGCGAAATTTCCCCAAACAAGCACATCAAAAAACCCTGCGGTTTGAACCCGCAGGGCAATTTTTACAGGGAACGAAGAACTCAGACCTTCCAAATCTCCTTCGCGTACTGCGCAATCGTGCGGTCGGAGGAGAACATGCCTGCGCTGGCGATGTTCATCAGGCACTTGCGCGCGAAGGACAACTCGTCGCGGTAATCGCGGTTGACCGCCAGTTTCGCGTCCACATAGCTGTGGAAGTCGTGGAGGATGAAGTAGTGGTCGGGCTTGTGCCAGCTTGCGCCCAGCAGCAGGGAGGACACCAGCTCCTTGATGGAGCCGTCCGGGTCGGGGAAGGTGCCGTCCACCATCGCGTCCAGCACGCGCGCAATTTCCTTGTCGGCCTTGTAAATCGCGCGCGGGTCGTAGCCGTTCTTCTTCAGCGCGTTGATTTCTTCAACCGTCGCACCGAAAATGTACTCGTTCTCGCGGCCTGCCTGCTCGGTAATCTCGACGTTTGCGCCGTCATATGTTCCCAGCGTGACTGCGCCGTTGAGCATCAGCTTCATGTTGCCCGTGCCGCTGGCCTCCGTTCCGGCGGGGGATATCTGCTCCGATATATCCGCCGCGGGTATTATCATTTCCGCATAGGAGCAGTTGTAGTTCTGCACGAACACAACGCGCATAGCGTCCTTCATGGCGGGGTCTGAATTGACCATGTTGGCAATTTCGTTTATGAACTTTATAATGTTCTTCGCCCGTATGTAGCCCGGCGCGGCCTTTGCGCCGAATATGAACGCCGTGGGGGTGAAATCCGTAAGTGTGCCATCCTTTATGGAATAATATATATCCAGTATGGAGAATGCATTCATAAGCTGCCGCTTGTATTCATGCAGCCGCTTCACCTGCACGTCGTAAACAAAGTCCGTTGGCAGCAGCACGCCCTCCTTTTCGCTTATAACGGAAGAAAGCCTGCGCTTATTCTTGGCCTTTATTTCGTTGAAGTGGGCTATAGTGTCGTCATCTATATGCTCCTTCAGCTTGCTTATCTGGCTAAGGTCGGCAATGAAGTCATAAGACCCCGTCTTTTCGGCAATCAGCGCCGCGTATTCGGGATTGCACAGGCCAAGGAAACGCCGCGGGGTTATGCCGTTGGTCTTGTTCTGAAAGCGTTCAGGATAGAGCGCGCACCAGTCGCGGAACAAATCGTTTTTCAGTATGTCCGTATGTATCTTGGCAACGCCGTTCACCGCGCTTGAAACATAAACCGCCAAGCGGGCCATGTGTATGGTGCCGTTGTCTATTATCTGCATACGGCTGCGCATTTCGTCGCTTGCGCCGCGGGCGCGCAGCTCGTCGTTCAGCCGGTCGTTTATGCGGTAAATTATGCCCGTCAGCTCCGGCACAACGCTCGAAAACAGCCCCTCGTCCCAGCGCTCCAGCGCCTCGCTCATAACGGTATGGTTGGTGTAGTTAAAGGTTTTGCGCGCGGTCTCAAACGCCGCGTTGAAGTCCATTCCTTCAAGCATCATAAGCCTTATCAGCTCCGGTATGCTCACCACGGGGTGCGTATCGTTAAGCTGAATGGAGCAATGCGAGGCAAACATGCTCATGTCCGTGCCGCGGGTGCGCTTATAGCGGCGCACAATGTCCTGCAGGCTGGCGCTTGAAAGGAAATACTGCTGCTTTAGCCTAAGCCGCTTGCCAGCGTATGTGCTGTCGTTCGGATAAAGCACGCGGGTAATATCCTCCACCATGTTCTTTTCCCGCACGGCAAGGGCATATTCCTGCTCGTTGAACAGATTGAAGTCGAATTCCTCTATCGGTTCGCTCTGCCACAGGCGCAGCGTGCCGCTGTGCGCCGTGTTGTAGCCGAAAACGGGCATATCGTACGGCACGGCAAGCACCTTCTGGTCCGCAAATTCAACGGTAACGGTTTTGTCGTCCCTGCGCTTGCTCCATGGGTCGCCGTATTTAAGCCAGTCGTCCGCCTTCTCCACCTGGAACCCGTCAACAAAAGTCTGCTTGAACAGGCCGAATTTATATCTCAGCCCGTAGCCTTCAAGCGGTATGCCCAGCGTGGCCGCGCTGTCCAAATAGCACGCGGCAAGCCTGCCCAGTCCGCCATTGCCGAGCGCCGCATCGTCAATTTCCTCCATTGCGGAAATGTCCGCTCCCCTTTCGCGGAGGAGTGTGCGCATTTCGTCCAGTATCCCCAAGTTGTACAGGTTTGAAAATACCGACCTGCCCATCAAATATTCCGCGCTGAAATAATATGCCCTGCGCACGCGCTCATGCGCGCGGCGGCTTTCGCGGCAGTCCTTCGCGGTAACGGCCATAACGGCCTCCGCCAGCGCGTTATGCAGCTGCACTGTTGAAGCTTCGTGCAGCTCTATCTGATAATCCGCACTGAGGCGTTCCTCCATGCGTTTTACAATCTCGTTGCAATCAATACGGCTCATAGGCCCTCCGTTTTGATAAAAAATTATATCAGTATATATCATACCACAAAGCGACATATGCCGCAAATGTTTTCGCATGGCCTTGACTAAGGGGCGGGTTTACAGGATAATAATGCTAAGTATTTTTCCCGGAGGATACATGCCCATGAACGCGCCCACAGCAGCCGTAAGCGAAGCGTTTTGCGAACTTGTGCGCACATATAATGCCTGCATGCAGAAAACGCTGAGCAAATACGGCCTTTACCCCGGCCAGCCGCAGGTGCTTTTTGCCATAAACCGGCTGGGCGCGCCCACGCAGATCGAGCTTGCTTCCCAGCTTGGCGTTACAAAGGCCAGCGCGGGCGTGTCGCTGCGCAGGCTTGAGGCGGCGGGCTTTGTTAAGCGCGTGCGGGATAAGCTTGATACCCGCTGCGTAAGAATCCGGCTTACCCAGAAGGGCGCGGATTACGCCCGCTGGTGCGATATTGACTTCGAAATGATATACACCACCATGATGGAAACATTCTCCGCAGAGGAGCGGGACGAGGCGCTGAGCATACTGAACGAAATGAACAAAAGCCTTACCGGATTGAAGGAAAGGCTGGACGGATAGCCATAAGCGGGCAATTTTGCCCGTTTTTCGCAATTTTTTCATATCATATTTAATAGCGGTGTTGACAAAACTGAACAAAGGTAGTATATTACATATGAAATCATACTGCATTGGTAGGAATTGAGGTGACGCGGTAATGTTCTTCTCTACAAAAGGGCGCTATGGATTAAAGGCCATGGTAGATCTTGCCATTGAATACGGCAACGGCCCGGTAAGCGCGCTGAGCCTTGCGCAGAGGCAGGACATAAGTACGTCCTATCTTGAGCAAATGATAAGCCAGCTTAAAAAAGCGGGGCTTATAATCGGCTCCCGCGGGGCATACGGCGGTTATGAGCTTAGCCGCGCGCCGGAGGATATATACGTAGGCACGGTGCTAAGGGTGCTTGAAGGGGACACGGATTTGGTAAGCTGTGTAGGCACGGAAAACGCCGCCTGCAGCAATGCGTGCAGCTGCTCCGCCCGCCCGCTTTGGCTCAAGCTTCAGGGTCGCATAAACGAGGTGCTGTTTTCCACCACCCTTGCGGACATGGCGGAGGATTATAAAAGCCAGCTTGAACGCTGCGGCAAGGGCGACGAATACCATATTCCAATGGTGCGCAGGCCCGCGCCGAAAGGCTCCTACGCCAAGCGCAGAACAATAAATATGGATAAATTTTATGCAGATCAGGAGACAGAGGACAAATGAGAAAGGTTTATCTTGACAATGCGGCCACAACGGCCCTTTCCCCAAAGGTGCTTGAAAAGATGATGCCGTACCTTACGGACATATACGGCAACGCATCAAGCCCGCACTCCTTCGGCCAGACCGCCCGCATAGGCGTCGAGCATGCGCGCGAGCAGGTGGCCCGCGCCATAAATGCCGACCCGAGCGAAATAGTATTCACCGGCTGCGGCACCGAAAGCGACAATACCGTGCTTTTCGGCGTTGCGGAAAGATATGCCAAGAAGGGCGACCATATAATCACCACCAATGTGGAGCATCACGCAATACTGCATAGCTGCGCCGCGCTTGAGAAAAAGGGCATAAAGGTGACCTACCTGCCCGTTGATAAGGACGGCCTTGTCACCCCGGAGCAGGTGCGCGACGCCATCACAGATAAAACCATTCTTGTAAGCGTAATGTTCGCCAATAACGAAGTGGGTACCATAATGCCCATTCCGGAAATTGCCGCCGTGTGCCATGAAAAGGGCGTGCTGTTCCATACGGACGCCGTGCAGGCAGCGGGTCATATCCCCATTGACGTTAAGGCAATGGGCATAGATATGCTATCCATCTCCGGCCATAAGTTCCACGGCCCCAAGGGCGTTGGCGTGCTGTATGAGCGCAAGGGAATACGCCTGCCCAGCTACATAATAGGCGGAGAGCAGGAAAAAGGCCGCCGCGCCGGTACCGAAAACGTTGCCGGTATAGTTGGCCTTGGCGAGGCGCTTGAGCTTGCCGTTACCAACATGAGCGAAACCTCCGCCCGCATGACAAAGATGCGCGACAGGCTGATAGAGGGCATAGAGGCCACCATTCCCGAAGTTAAGCTGAACGGGCACAGGACAAAGCGCCTGCCCAACAACGTGAACTTCTCCATTAAATATATCGAAGGCGAAAGCATACTGCTTATGCTGGACATGGCCGGCATAGCGGCCTCCAGCGGCTCTGCCTGCACCAGCGGTAGCCTTGACCCGTCCCATGTGCTGCTGGCGCTGGGTCTTACGCATGAGGTTGCGCACGGCTCCGTCCGCATGACGTTGGGCGACGACACCACCGATGAAGATATCGATTACGTGCTTGAAACGCTGCCCAAGGTGGCGCACAGGCTCAGGGCGATGAGTCCCATCAGCCCCATAGACTAAAATAAGCTAAAACGGAAGGAGAAAATATAGATATGTATACCGAAAAGGTTCTGGACCATTTTGAGCATCCCCGCAACGTGGGCGCATTGGATGATGCAAACGGCGTAGGCATGGTTGGCAACGCCAAGTGCGGCGACATAATGCAGATGTTCCTCAAGGTAAATGACGACGGCATCATCGAGGACGTGGGCTTCAAAACCTTCGGCTGCGGCGCGGCCATAGCCACCAGCTCCATGGCTACGGAGCTGATAAAGGGCAAAAGCATAGAAGAAGCGCTCCAGCTTTCAAATTCCGCCGTTGTGGAGGCGCTGGAAGGTCTGCCCCCGCAGAAGATACACTGTTCCGTGCTTGCCGAAGAAGCCATCAAAAAGGCAATCGAAAACTACCGCGACAAGCAAGCCGGCAAGGAAGTCAAACCCGACGAAAACATCCAATACGTGTAATATGCACGTCGGGCTGTTTGATAAATCTACAATAAAGAGTGGCTACGTAGTCACTCTTTTTTTTTGCGTATATTTGACGAAACTTTGACTGATTGCCTCGAAAATCGGCGGTTT
>ENA-ORNY01001807-ORNY01001807.1-human-gut-metagenome-genome-assembly--contig:-NODE-1807-length-11698-cov-3.070514_pt1 | contig 11698 bp, 10 predicted proteins | sample MGYA00242122_ERZ509036 | MGnify/ENA primary metagenome ERZ509036 (study PRJEB26280, sample SAMEA2338696) | human gut metagenome | biome: human gut; feature: human-associated habitat; material: faeces...
TGGTCGAGGTGACAGGACTTGAACCTGCGGCATCCTGCTCCCAAACGGTCCTATGGAAGGCAATTTCCGCTAAAAATAGCTTTTTCCGCCCCTTTCCGCTCGGAAAACCGTGCTCTTCGGTGCTCCCCAGTCCACTGTTTCCGAGTGCTCCGAAACGGTAGGTGGTCTGTTATGTGGTCAACAGCAATTTCCGTGGAATCATACGCCCGCCTCGCCTCCCGCATTTACGCGAGGAGCAATTGCTTGCTGTTTGATCATTATAACTCTGAATGACAGCCTGTTCAAGTTAATTTTGTGCAGACTATTAGCCGCCGGTTGCGCAGCAACCAAATATGGTGTATTATATTATCAATGAAACCGTTTTGGAGGGAAGTTTATGCCAAACGGCAGTTTTTCCAGTCATTATGTTCCGCGGTTGGTTTTGCGGAAATTCAGTAATAGGCTTTGTACATACAACATAAAAACCGGCGAGCTGCGCGAGAATATTGCCCCCGAGCATGCCTTTGCGCAAAACGCTCTTTATGACCACAACACTGAAAGTGCACTGAATACAAAAGTCGAATCGCAATTCGGCAACCTGCTTGCCAATATACTGCTAAAAGCCGACCATACGGTTTCTCTGAACCGTATGCAGCTATTACAGGTCAAAAAATTTCTGCTTGTTTCAGAATTGCGGACCATGCAAAATGAAGAATGGCTGCAAACGGAACGGCAAATGAAGAATTCTTTTGCTCCCGACTTTAAAGAACGCCGTATCGAAGGCGAAACGCCGTATGAATATTGGATGCGGACCGTTAATACTGTTTTGGATTCCGACGGTACACCTGCATCTATTCTGCAAAATCCCAATAAAACCTATCCGGCATACCGTTGGGCAAGCATTGTTAACAGCGGATATATTGCCTTCTGGGATGCGCCGGAAAGCGGGGATGAATTTGTCATTACCGATATCAGTATGACATCGGAAAACGAAAAAGGCTGGGGCGGCATCACAAGACATAATGATAAAAAGCTCTCGTGGCTGACAGACATATTAAACCGCACGACAAACGATGAAGAAAAAGATGTAATTGCAAGTTTAAAAAAGTCGCTCACACATTTCAGTGAAAACTTCATGATGTTTCCGATTTCGGCTAAGAGAATGATCGTGCTCATCAATCCGTTCTATAAATTCAGATATGCAGGAATGAAATCTGGGTTGTCGTGTGTGCCTTTGACGAAGCTGACGGTAATCCCCAACGAAAGTCTTTTTGAGCCAAACCACAATTATTATGAGGCAACGAAAGGTGAACAAAACAGCGGCGTTTATTCGGAAAACGATCAATACATTTATAATATAAAGAAACTATCTTCCGATGAAATACAGTATTGTAATGCGCTTTTTATGGACAGGATCAACGAATATCTGGGCTTTTCCTCACTCGACAGTGCATTCGGCAGTATAATCAAGTATAAACTGCTTAACGATCCGCCGTATACGCCGCGAGTAGATTATACACCACTTTACAGAATTATCGAAAAGCGATATTCCTGCAAATTGATTTTTCCCTATTGATTTTTTCAGGAAATAGGCTATACTGATATTACATATTTAAAAAACCTTCGGAGCACTGCGTTGTCTATGCAAAGGAGGTTTGCGAATATGAGTAATCGGAAAATCGATTATGAGATGGCAGACTATTTTCGAAGCATAGTGGACAAATCGGGTCTTTCGCAGGAAGAGTGGGCGACGCGTTTAGGTGTTACGCCCCGCTCGGTCGCCTATTATTGCTCCGGCCAAAGAACGCCGTCGGCCAAAAGACTTTTGCTGTTTCAAAAAATTGCCGAGAGTCTTTGAAAAAAACAGCGTCCCTACGGGTGAACGGGCCCACAGGGATGCTGTTTTTTTGAACCGACGGTTCATAGTGCGCTCCGCTTTTATGTGCGATAATGTGTATATCACTTATAAAGGAGGGCATCAAAATGTCAAAGTACAAAACGGTCAAAGTATGGAACAAGGTTTTCGGGAACCGTGAAACCGTTTTCGACTATGCCGGTCGCGAAATGCGGAAGTCCGCCTGTGGAGATCCGCACAGCGCCTATCATCCGACACTTGACCACATCCGTCCGCTGTCGCTCGGCGGCAGTGATGTTGCAGGAAATATCGTCATTTGCCATCGTGATACCAACGCAGAAAAAATGGATAAATTCCCGCATTGGAAAACAAACAGCCAGCTGTTTCGCGCAGATCGCGTAAAGGGCACACGCACGGATTACGAGATCATCAAGCTGTAAATGGGAGGATCGTATGTCGAAGTATTGTTTCAACTATGATTCCGGCGAATATGAAAATATCGAAAGAGACGGTTTCAGCATCGACCAAGGCGAATATGTGTATAACTGGGACGACAGTGAGTATCGCCGTGAAGAGGAGGAAGCCGAAGAATAACGCCGCCGGAATGAAGAAGATTGATAAATAAACACTGTGTGAAAAATTGCTCCCAAGATCAATTCTTGGGAGCGATTTTTGTTTATGCGGCAACTCAAGCATCTGTATTTATAAAAATAATTGCAGTCAAAATTTGCACCGCAGTAGACAAAGAAAAAGTGATTACGGAAAAGCAAAGAGGGAATAGAAAACCTGCAGCAAAAAGTTGAGAAATGATGATATCGCAGTATTTTTATGCCGAAAACAGTTGATGTTTGGCGAAGCATGTGGTATAATGACAAAAATGGTAAAATGCCAAATTTATAACTGCGTATGAGGTGTAATACAATGGCCGCAAGCTATAAAAAATTGTTCAAGCTTTTGATCGACCGTGATATGAAAAAGAAAGAACTTGCCGAGAAAGCCGGCATCAGCATCGCCACCATCACCAAGATGGGCAAAGACGGTGCTGTAGTCTCCAGTGATGTGCTCGTAAAGATATGCACTGCTCTTGAATGTAAGATGGACGATATTATGGAGATCGTGCAGGAGTAATTAGGCGGTATACAAAGGATAGAAAGCGAAAAGGTTTCGGTGGGAGTTATGAATTATATTGATTTGTTCGCTGGAGCAGGCGGGTTATCCGAAGGGTTTACTTCTATTGGATTCAATCCGGTTGCTCACGTTGAAATGAATCGCGAGGCGTGCGAAACACTTAAAACGCGCGCCGTATATTACTATCTTAAGGATAATGGCAAGTTGGATGAGTACAAAAAATACCTTCTCGGAGAACTCTCCAAAGAAAAACTGTACTCAACGGTTCCTGAAGTTGTTCTTAAATCAGTTATACACCAAACAATGAGTGAAGAAAATATGCCTGTATTGTTTAATCTGATAGATGACCTGAAAAAAGAGCAACATGTAGAGCAGATTGATTTGATTGTGGGAGGCCCCCCGTGCCAGGCGTATTCACTTGTTGGACGCGCTGTAAAAAGCGATAACATGGTTGGGGATCCGCGAAATTATCTTTATAGACTATACATCGAGGTTCTGAAAAAATATACACCAACGATGTTTGTTTTTGAAAATGTTCCTGGTTTACTTACTGCAAATGGCGGCCAATACTTCGAAGATATGAAAAACGCATTCAAAGATGCGGGGTATACTATTGATCATTCTATACTTAATGCCAAAAACTTTAATGTTTTGCAGGATAGACGAAGAGTTATATTGATCGGCTGGAAAAAGGAGTTGAAATACCAATATCCCGTTTTTGAGGAAAAAGCATCCACACATAAAGTTGCTGATTTGCTTTCTGATCTTCCATCTATTCAATCTGGAGAAGAAAATAATAATTATGCCGGTTCTAAATTTAGTGCCTATTTGGAAGCAACCGGTATAAGAAAAGCTGATGATATTTTAACCTGGCATGTTGCCAGACCGCATATTGATCGTGACCGTGAGATTTACAGAAAAGTTATAACAGCGTGGTTTGAGGATAAAAAACGAATAAAATACACCGATCTTCCCAAGGAACTCTGTACACATCAAAATCGAACTGCATTTTTGGACAGATTCAAAGTGGTTGCCTCTGATATGCCGACTTGCCACACAATGATGGCTCATATATCCAAAGATGGTCACTACTTCATTCATCCTGATATTAAACAGGCAAGATCGATTACTGTAAGGGAAGCGGCACGTATACAATCTTTTCCGGATGATTTTTATTTCGAGGGATCCAGAACTGCGGCATTTACGCAAATTGGTAATGCGGTTCCCCCTCTGATGGCCAAAGGAATTGCGATAAAAATTAAAGAAATGTTGGGAAAATAAAATGAGTAAGGATATATCTATAAACGAATTCTACTCGAGCTTTTGTGAAGAAATTGCATTGGCTCAGGATGTAGAAACGTATGGTTGGGAACCTCAAGACTTCTTTACAGCTGTAATGTTGGGCTATTTGGAAGACGCCGGAGAAATTGAAGATCCCATAATCTGTCCTTTCAGAGGGTATGGATTACAATTGAACGCTTATCATATTTCCGAGTCGTATGACGAGGTTGATATTTTTGTTAGCGTGTACAAAGAAAGCCCAGTACTTTCTTCTGTCTCCAGAACTGATATTGACGCAGCAGTAAAAAGAGGTATTCAATTGTATAGAAGGGCTACCAGTGATCTGTATACAGCTTTTGAGAAAGACAGCGATACATATGAGTTTGCAATCACACTGCACAACGAAAAGGCTAAAATTAAAAAAGCAAGAGTTATTGCCTTAACAAACGGAACAGTTAAAACTATTCCGTTTGAAAGAATTGATTTGGCAGGTGTTGAGGTTTCATTCTCAGTTTGGGATGTTGACAGACTTTATCGTTGTACTACATCGGGAAAAATGAGAGAGACGATAGAAATCGATTTTCTTTCGTCGTATGGTGTGACAATTCCGTGCATTGAGAATGCAACGTCAGACGTATACAGCGTTTATCTGGCAATATTAAACGGCGAATTTCTTGCTAAAATATATGAAGAGCATGGTCCCCGTTTGCTTGAAAGAAATGTTAGATCTTTTTTGCAGGTAAAAGGTGCCGTCAATAAAGGCATCAGAGATACCCTGCGTGATGAACCGGAAATGTTTCTTGCATACAACAACGGCATTTCTGTCACAGCTGAAAGTGTGGAAGTAGTAAGAGATGAGAACGGAAGACCGTCGATAAAGAAAATACGTGATATGCAAATTGTTAATGGAGGACAAACTACTGCCTCTATATACAATGCTTGGAAAGATAAAAAGCTTGATGTTGACCTGAGCAGGGTGTTTGTTCAAATGAAGCTGTCTGTTATTAGTACTTCTTCTGCTATGGATGAAATAGTTCCTAAGATTTCAGCGTTTGCGAATACTCAGAACAAAATACAAATGGCTGACTTCTCGGCAAACGATCCCTTCCATCGCAGGATCGAGGAGCTGTCACGTATTACCTGGACCCCTGTACAAGGCGGCCAAAAGCCCCAGAATTGGTTTTACGAAAGAGCTCGCGGTCAGTATGCAGATATGTTGTCTAAAGAGACAACCACCCTCAGGAGAAAAGCATACAAAGAAACGCACCCACTGTTCACAAAAACAGACCTGGCAAAGTATGAGAATACATGGGATCAAATGCCATATTTCGTAAGCGAGGGTGCTCAGAAAAACTTCAAGAAATTCACCATTAGATTGGCGGAACGAGGCAATTTTGTCCCTGATGCCAAATACTACGAGAGGTTAATTGCTAAGGCAATTCTGTTCCGTAAAACTGAAAAGTTGGTTCAACAACAACAGTATGGTGGTTACCGTGCAAACATTGTCACATACACAATTGCGTACCTCTCTTATGTTACAGGTCAACGAATCGATCTTGATTCTATATGGAGAAATCAGTCTTTGACACCTGCTCTGGAAGAGAATATCGTTGAAGTATCAAAGTTTGTTCAGCATATGATCGTTAATCCTCCGGGCGGAGCCAATGTTGGTGAGTGGTGCAAAAAGCAACAATGCTGGAATGCAATTAAAGAATACTCTTATCAAATAACGGATAGCTTGCGCGCTGAGCTCGTAGATATGTCGGCAAGCCAATCTGCTGTTATTTCTTCATCAAGCAAAGCTTCTGCATCGTCATTGAATATTACTACAGAAGAAGAGCGCACGCTTATAGATAAAGCATCAGCTATAGCTGCAGCAGAATGGTACGCGCTTTCCAAGTGGGCAAAGGAGACGGACAACTTCCAGGGCTGGCAAAGAAGCATAGTTTTTTCCGTTGCCCAATTGATTGCAAGAAATCACAAACCCTCTTATAAGCAAGCTGTACAGGCTCTCAAGGTATACGAAGAGGCTGTTCAGAAAGGGTTCAATAAACTGTAAAAGGAGATAAATCATGCTTTCGTGGAATGAATACATCGAAGAATTGCTATCTACGCCCACAGTGCTGGATAATATGTCTTTACGAAACAACGGTAATGCTATAGCTGTTTCTCCTATTGTAAAAGCAAGTATTCAGATGTTGGAAAGCATGATTGAAACCGAGGGACGCCATAATGTTTTTGTGTTTCCAGAAATCAAAGAATTATTATATGAGTTTGTTATTTCGAAAACAGTTTTTAATGTTGCTGCTGGAAAGATCAATATTGCATATGATCTGTGCACGTTCAAGCCTGGACAGAAGTTGAAATACAAAAACTGCATTGTAGAATTTGATAAGTATGTAGAGAAAGACTATGATGGCGCTGAACGAGTATATATTAGGTTTTCGGATGGTGACAAATATGGCGTTCCTGCAAAAATTGCTCCAATCTTTCAACTCGCTGATGAAGAGGCGAAACATTTCTCAAATCAGAAGACTTTTTTAAAGACGTATTCAGCCAAAAAAGCCATTGAAGAACTGGCTCTTTCACCTGACCGCAGGGATATTATTGATGCCTTGACGGATTACATAACACACCTTGATGCCTCGATATTTTTGGTCACAAACGTAAGTGCAGCTAAAGAATACTTTGACCAAACATATATAAACGGAACACCACTGAAAGACGTTTTGCTGATTGGAAAAATACAGACCGACGGTAGTGTTGATAGTTGTTACCCTGGACAACTATCAGGTAATCCTGCAATCGTTTTGGCTTCTGACTTATATTCTGTCTTTAGAGCTATAGATCAGGGGGCAAAAGCACAATCAATTATTATCAATACTTCTCAGGGTAATATCGTTGAAAATCAATTGGATACTCTTGATGATTTAGCAAGAGAGGATTTCCCGATTTTGTGTTTGACTGATACAAGCAATTCTTTTGATGTGGATGTGCTTTTGGATCGTAATTATAATGTTTGGAGATGGGATGCAAACAGCCTGGTGGAATCAATACTCTCATCATCACTTCGGACAGCAGGATGCCGGATCCACAATTGTGCCGCACAAAATATAATCTATGAGCGAGTAGATAACATTGAGATTGATGCCGCACTTCAGCTTCTGTATTCTCACAAATCTGAGATAGAGGAACAAGGTGCAAATGTTATCGCTGTATACAACAAGCTTTTTTCGCTTCTCTTTACTTCTCTGAGAATTGCTGTTCCATTCGAAAGAAAAGAAATTGTACGTACCCAGAAAACATTGGAAGAATCCAAAGGGGCTTTGGAGCTTGAACAAAGATTTATGAGTCAGGATCTTTACAACGATCTTATGGGTGCAGTAAGCAATTTTGAAAAAGTTTTCACAATGACATTTCAGAATCCCAAAGTTTCCAGGATTGCAGAAATTATCTCTTCAAAAAAATATTCCTCGATATGTATTGTGATAGCGGATAAGCTCGATAAAATGCGATGCGAGGCGTATTGGAGAAATTATGGTGTGAGGAAGCACAGCCCTACTGTTGTACGGGTACTGTATCCCCAGGAATATGCCAACTCTGATACTGTGAGATGTGATGCCACAATCGTAGTAGGATGGCTGAACAGCAAAAATATGAAGAATGTTATTTATTGCTATGGCTCCTCTGAGTATACTATTCTTACATACGCTTGCGAAGAAAAATGGCGCATAGCACACACACGTTCATGGAACAAATCGTTGTCGAACAGCAGTAATCACAGGCTTGTCAGGAATTCATTCAGCAAAAAATCTCACACGCCTATATCTGACGAAAGATTTGTTGAAAAAGTACCGGAGTCTCGTCAAGCCACCTTTGACGAACTGGGCGATATCGAAACTCTCATTCAGCATAATACCTATCGACAGTATGGGGTTTCTGCTAACGGCCAGGATCAGATCGTGGATGCTTATCCAATAAACTTTGTCGGAGGATATCTTGCGTTTTACAAAGCCGGTCACAAAATTATCACAGTTACCGATATCATATTGGACGGCAAGGATAATGTGTCCATAAAGACGCCGGATTTACTTAAGATAGGTGACTTTGTTGTTGTCAGAGAGGCGCAAAGAGACATCATCCGTGATATTGCAGATAAGATTCTTGCGAACAGCGGAAAACCTCAGGCAAGGGAAAAGGCTCTTCTTTGGAGAGAGGCATTGAGTGTTGAAACGTTGTTTTGTGCATTTGATGAAATCTATAGCAAGCTACAGGCGCATGGTTGTACACGCGGATTCCAAACTGTAAAAAACTGGATTGAGGATGAAGATCAGTTTTCACTGTCCAGCAAAGACGACCTTCTTTGTATTGCCAAAGCTCTCAACGATGGGCTTCTGTTGGATTCTATCGATGAAGTATATGCAGCGGGTCTGGATGTTAAACGGGCTCATGTGAAAGCAGGCCAGTTCTTATCGCAAAGGTTAAGAGCTCAGGTCGCGGAAAGAATCGCTGAACATGGAAAAATAGATGCTTTTAACATTTGGGAACCAATAGAACTGCGTCTGGAAGATATCGGAAAGGTTATTATCCTGAAAATAATCGACACGAATAGACCGATTCAAATTGACAGTGGCAACACGAACAGATTGTTAACTGAGTAAAGGGTGTATATTAATTATGGCAAGAATGATTCCTTCGGTAATATCACCGGAAATAAAGAGTAACGCAGAGAGAAAAATATTTGAGTGGTTTAGAGATGATCCGGATACAGAAGGCTGGGTTGTTCTCCATTCGCTTGGCATTGCCAATCACAGAACCGTGTTGTACGGCGAGCTGGATTTCTTTGTTATAGCTCCCAAACTTGGCGTATTTGCCCTTGAAGTAAAAGGCGGGCGTGTCAGCTGCAATGAAGGAATCTGGTCTTTTACAAACAAATACGGTAAGACTACGTCAAAGGCAAGAGGACCGTTTGCGCAGGCAAACGAAGGTATGTTTAGTTTAATTGATGCGATTAAACTAAAATATGGCCAGCGGCATAAGTTGAGTAATTTGCTGTTTGGTACCGGTGTAATGTTTCCTGACATTGAATTTCAGGTGGACGGAACAGAAGGTGAACAGTGGCAGGTTTTTGATATGCGGGATGGGCGCGCGGTAAGTAAATATATACGTCGCCTTGCTCAGCATACTAAACATAAGTGGAAAGAACAGTTTGGCTTCTTCCCTCAGGACAAGCTGCCGGATTCTACAGATGTAAAAGAGCTCGCCTCTATGTTGCGCGGCAATTTTGATAAGGTTATGTCTATTGGCAAAAAAATTGCATACGCAGAAGAAGCGCTAATCAGTCTTACCGAAGAGCAATTCCGTTGCCTTGATCAATTAGAAGATAACCCCCGCTGTTTGATTCGCGGCGCTGCGGGAACAGGGAAAACGTTGCTTGCTATAGAGGAAGTAAAGCGTTCTGTAGTTCTCGGTCAAAAAGTTGCATTCTTCTGCTATAACTCGATGCTTGCTAATTGGCTGAAGCAGTTGTTTGATGATGTTGCTCCTGAAATGCGTCCGGAATTTGTAGGTACAATTCATTCATGGTTGCTTCAAATTGCTAATAGTGCCGGTGCCGGCATCAGACCTGGCGTTGATGAGTTGTCTGAATTTTACCAAAAAGAATTACCTCTTTTGGCTCTAGATGCGCTGGATTCAAACCCACTGTGTTACGATAAAATAATCATCGATGAGGCGCAGGACATCCTGGGGACTGATTCCTTTGAGGTATTGGATTCTGTTATAAAAGGCGGCTTGGAGCGAGGCAAGTGGGTAATTTTTGGAGATTTTACACGACAGGCCATATATCAAAACTCTGATCGCGTTGATAATATCATCGAAAAACTTGAGGATCGGACATCATTTATCAGATTTAAGCTTAAAATCAACTGCCGAAACACTAAATTTATCGGCGACGAGATTAAGTGTATAACAGGATTTGATAGTGCTGCTTAAATATGGTCTAAGGTGGAAGGCACTCCCGTTGAACATCGTATATTTAATTCTCCTGAAGATCAGAGACAACAACTGGAGGAATTGATAAATAAGCTGATTTCGGATGGTGTTTCTGCAGAAAACATCACAATCCTGTCTCCATATAAAAGAGGAAATTCCATTGTGTCTGAGGTTTCCGGTATAAAAATAAAGGACTATACCCCCAGAATAGATAATGTTGTTTCGTTTAGCACAATCCAGGCGTATAAAGGGTTGGAAAACACTGTGATAATCATGACAGATGTTGAATCGTTTGAACATGAGCAGTTAATGTACGTGGGTCTTAGCAGAGCCCGCAGCGGATTATTTATTCTGGAATCAAATGGCGCACGAAAAGAGTATCTTAACATTCAAAGAAGGAGGTTTTTAGAAGATGGATACAAGACGTGAGCAAATAATTGATATTGTTCGTCGAGAATTTATCGGCCCGGATCCGATAAATAAACCTAGCATGATACAGGATAACGGCGAAGAAATTTTCCTCCGCGCATCAGATATGCCGCAGGCATTCTCTTCCCTCAGAAAGTAAGCATTGACAGTAATACTGCGGATGATAATGTCGAAGTGATTGAGAATGATACGCCTGATATGTCCGGCGATTCAGAGCGTGAAAGACATGGTGGAACAAGAGAGTTTCTTGCAGATGCTGAAGAATTGATAAACCTGTCCAACGCATATCAGCAGTCTGCTATCAGTATGACTGCAGTTGTAGCGCATGGCGACAATTTGTCCGTAAATGTTTCAGCAGGTATGTATCACTCAATAAAGGTCGCTGACCCCGAAACAGGCGTGGAACGTGTTAAATATCCGCGCGTCCCGTTGTCGTGGAATAATAATGAAGTACCGCTTGAGCTTCCTGATGAATCATCAGGGATCAAAAAATATCGTGTGATGCATGGTGAAAAAGAAACCCATTTAATATTTGCGATTACTTATCGTTACAAATATGAAGAATATTCTTTATACACCTTTACTCTTCAGAATGAGTTGATTTGCGAGACCTCCATTAAGGATGAGGATTGCTATTTCCAGGTACAGTTCGATCTTTCCTCGGAAAAAGGGTTTCCTTCTGTGCCTGAAACTGAAAAACTGACCAATGACAGGGATTACCTGTCCAATCAGATGCTTTATAGGAATATAAAGACCTATGCCATTGGCCACGGTTGCGCAGCCGTATGGGATCTTCCGGTAAAGAAAATCTCCACATGTATTTTCCCAATGTACGAAATGAAGCCGATCGTTCCCAGCCGGATTGACGGTGTATCTCTCGAAATGTACAAGATGTCTGATTATGGAAGCAAAGAAGCTACCTTTGCGGAACTTACAGTAATGTGCGAAAAATATGCAAAGTGGATCAACGACCTTGATGAGCGGATTTCTTCTATCAGCGACAGGGGCACTGCCGAAAGACATGTTGATAAA
>ENA-ORNY01001811-ORNY01001811.1-human-gut-metagenome-genome-assembly--contig:-NODE-1811-length-11682-cov-4.134084_pt1 | contig 11682 bp, 10 predicted proteins | sample MGYA00242122_ERZ509036 | MGnify/ENA primary metagenome ERZ509036 (study PRJEB26280, sample SAMEA2338696) | human gut metagenome | biome: human gut; feature: human-associated habitat; material: faeces...
TGAACTTCTCCTCCATCGCGCCGGACAAGTTCAAGTTTGATACATCCATCCTCGTGCTGGTGTTCGTCGTGCTGGGCGGCATCGGCAATATCCGCGGATCGGTGATTGCGGCGGCGCTGCTGACGGTGCTGCCGGAGGTGCTGCGCGAATTTGGCGATTACCGTATGCTGATTTACGCCATCGTGCTGATTGCCGTGATGCTGCTGGGCAACGCCCCGGTGGTGCGGCAGGTGCTCGAGCGCATCCGCCCCGCGAAAAAAGAAGTTGTGAAGGAAGGTGACGCGGCATGACTGAACCGCTGAAGCGTTTTAAGCCCAATACAAAGATGGTTCCCGTGCCGTCGCGCAGCATCATTCCGGAACGCGACGTGAATCATTCGCCCGTGCTGGAAGCCAGCCATCTGGGCATTGAGTTCGGCGGCCTGAAAGCAGTGGACGACGTGAACCTTGCCATCGGGCGCACGGAAATCTGCGGGCTTATCGGCCCGAACGGCGCGGGCAAGACAACGGTCTTTAACCTGCTGACGAAGGTCTATCAGCCCACAACCGGCACCGTGCTCATCAACGGCAAGGACACGGCAGGCATGAACACAGTGCAGGCCAGCAAGCTCGGCATTGCCCGCACGTTCCAGAACATCCGCCTGTTCGACAACATGACGGTGGAAGAGAACGTCCGCATCGGCCTGCACAACCAGATTAAGTACGGTATGTTTTCCGGCATTTTCCGTCTGCCGCAGTATTGGCAAGGCGAGAAGAAGCAGCACGAAAAGGCGCTGGATCTGCTGAGCATCTTCGGCATGGAAAACATGGGCGATGTCAAGGCAGGTTCCCTCCCCTACGGCGCACAGCGGCGCTTGGAGATTGTGCGCGCGCTGGCGACGAATCCGTCTCTTCTGCTGCTGGACGAACCCGCCGCGGGCATGAATCCGCACGAAACGGCGGAGCTGATGGAGAACATCATCAAAATCCGCGACCAGTTCCAGATTGCTATCCTGCTCATTGAGCATGACATGAATTTGGTCATGGGCATCTGCGAAGGCATCTGCGTGCTGAACTACGGGCGCATTATCGCCAAGGGCACGGCAGAGGAAATCCAGAACAACCCGGTCGTCATTGAGGCGTATCTGGGCAAGCAGAAGGAGGCGAAAGCATGAGTCTGCTGGAAGTCAACGATATCAACGTTTATTACGGCGCGATTCACGCAATCAAGGGCATTTCCTTCTCGGTGGATGAGGGCGAGGTCGTCACGCTGATCGGCGCAAACGGCGCGGGCAAATCCACGACGCTGAACACGGTCGCCGGACTGCTCCGCCCGCGCGAGGGCAGCATCCACTTCGGCGGCAAGGATCTGGCGCGCGTCCACGCGTCGGATATGGTGAAGCACGGCATGGCGCTCTGCCCCGAAGGACGGCGCATCTTCCAGCAGATGACGGTGCTGGAGAACCTCGAAATGGGTGGCTTCACGCGCCCCGACAAGGAGATTCCGGGCAGCATTGAGCAGATGTTTGAGCTGTTCCCGCGCCTGAAGGAGCGCCAGAAGCAGATTGCCGGCACGCTCTCCGGCGGCGAGCAGCAGATGCTGGCGATGGCGCGCGCGCTGATGTCCAAGCCGCGCCTGCTGATGCTGGATGAGCCGTCAATGGGCCTTGCACCGATTCTGGTCGAGCAGATTTTCGACATTATCCGCGCGCTGCACAAGAACGGCACGACGATTCTGCTGGTGGAACAGAACGCGCAAATGGCATTGTCCGTCGCGAACCGCGCGTATGTGCTGGAAACAGGCAAAATTTCCATGTCCGGCGACGCGCAGGAGCTGCTGCACAACGATGCAGTCAGGAAGGCGTATCTGGGGGCGTAACGCCAAGCAGCCGGGAAGGTGGCAGAAGCCGCTTCCCGGTTTTTCTTTCGCGTCAAGATTGACATTATCCTGCAAGTATGGTATTGTATAGGCGAAATGAATGTTATTCGGCAACAGGAGGCATCCGCATGAATCCCTATTTGACGCAGCGGGCAAACCGCCGATGGTGGGTGTATCCGCTGATGGCGCTGTTCTTCGCCCTATCGGCGCTGCTGCTGTGGCGCACCTGCAAGGCGGGTGAGCACGGCGACACGCGCATGCTGCTGCTGCTGCTATGCCTTGCGACGGCGGCGCTGTACGCCGGGATGCACCTGCTTCAGGGGGAAATCATCCGACGCAGGGCGCGTGGCGTTGCACAGCAGTTAGCGACGTTCTCGCTGCACATGTTTCCGCTGTCGGATATGCCCAAGCTCCTGCCGGACTGCCCGAACATGGAGACGCTGCGGTTATTGCTCTGCGGGAACTATCTGCGAAACATTCAGATTGATCCGCTGACGGCGATGGTATACCTGACTGCGCCGAACCTCCGGGCGTATGGGGTGGCACAGTCGTTTATGACGTGTCCGCACTGCGGGAGGCGCACGAGTGTGGTGGAAGGGGCTGCGCGGCAGTGCGAGTATTGCGGAATGGGGATATGAAAAAAGGTTCTTCACGGAAAGTTTGGGGGAGCAAACAAGGGCTTAGGCAAAGCACCAAAAAGCTGCACGCGGAAGGAGCATGAAAGCGCGACCAACTCAATCGCGAAAAGGGGTCAAGGGGCAATTGCCCCTTGCAGGGTCAAGGGACAGCGTCCCTTGTGGGGTTTGGGGCAACGCCCCAACTGTTCCGCGTCAGACCAATCCCAAGGAAGCCGCCAACAAAGGTGCAGGCAGCGAAGCGTCCCTGCCAGTAACTTTGCGCGTCCGCAGACGCGCCCCCAAGCTGCTCTTCCCCCAAGATTCCGTGAAGAACCTGAAAAAAGCCGCTTCTCTTTTGTGGAAAGCGGCTCTTTTTGTGTCTGTTGATTTGCACTTTTCAGGAATTGACTTGTATTGCGGCAAGCCCTCTCCGTCCGCTATGGCGAACACCTTTAGCTGACTGAAAAGGCAGATAAACACGCGGACCCTGCCTGATAGTGTCACCAACCCAATCGCGCGAAAGGGTCAAGGGAGGAACTCCCTTGGAACTCCCTTGCGTTACATAAAATAGTGCTTGTAGGTGTCGTAGTAAATCGTCAGGCGGCGGGAACCGGAAATTTCGCGCAGGGTATCGCGAAGAGCGGAATCCTGCAGGATGAAGCGCACAATGTCCGGGTTGTAGCGAACACCCGCATCGCGCTTGAATTCCGCCAGCACTTCGTCCGTCGTCTTGGCTTGGTGGTAGTTGCGGCCGTACTGGTCAGTCGCGGCATCAAGACAGTCGCAGACGGTGATGATGTCAATCATGAAGCGCTCCGGCGAGGCGGTGTTATCAAAATCGTTCGGATAGCCGCCCTTGCCGTTGTAGAACTTGTGGTGGCCGCGGGCGATATCCACATAGCGCGCCAAATCCTCGTCGATGCTCAGGTACTGCCCGCCGCGGTTCGGGTGGGAGCGGATGATACCGAACTCCTCGTCCGTCAGCGGGCGGTGCTGCGTCTCGATAATCTCGAGCATGGAATTCTTGCCCACATCGTGCAGCAGGGCGGCGTCATGCGCAAATTGCAGGATTTCCGCGCGATGCGCCTGCACATCCTCCGGCGACGTCATGCCGTGATACCCCACCATCAGCGCCGGTTCTTTGTCGATGATGGCGGAGAGAATCGCTTCCGCAAAGGCGGACACCATCAGCGAATGCAGGAACGCGGTGCAGTGCCGCGCGACAACGAGCCGGAAGATGTAGTCGATTTTCTCCTCCGCCGTGTCGAACAGCGCATAGGCATTCGGGAAGAACGCCAGCTCCTCCAGTGCGTTGTTCAGCGTGTTGCTATGCCCGGTGCGCGTGTCGTAATCCGCAATGAAATCACGGATATCCTGCTGATATTCGCGGAAATAGCGTTTCTTATCCTCCATCGGCATCGTCGTTTCCACGAGGAAGGAAATCAGCGCGTCCAGACAGGTCATGTAATAGGAAATAACGTCAATTTCGCGCACGTCCACTTCACCGAGTTGCTTCACCTTCGGCTTTGTCTTACGGAAGAAAGTGTGAATCTCCTTCCAGCATTCATCTGCCGTGCGGCGGCCCGTCTCGCAGTCGAAGTCACACTGGCTGGTGATAATTTGGAACATGTCGGCAGTGCTTTCCTCCGGCTTATCCAGCTTTTCGTAATATTCTGCCGTTATCTGCTCAATCCGGCTCATCAATTCCGGCGGCACAAAGCGGGTGTGCGCCTCCATGGTGCGGTCAAACGATTTCGCCAGCGCGTAAGCGTCCGTGCGGAAGCGCTCAGTGAAAATATCCAGCAGCCTGCCTACGTCCGGCTCGCTTTCGCGCGTCGCCGCCAGCGCATCCGACGCTTGCAGTTCCTTCATTTCCTCCCACATGCTAAACGCTTCTTCCATCGTGACCGTGCCTAACACGCAGCAGCTCATCACGAGGTTCGCGTAGGAGATCACAATCGCCTGATGGACGCTGTGCTCCTTGATTGCGCCGAAATTCCGCGACAAAACCGAAATCTTGCGGTAATAGTCCCTTGCGCGTGTGCCATATGGTTCACGCAGGATGCGGGAGAATTCCAGATTTGTGTACGCCAATGTCAGATCCACATCCGTCATCGCGGCAAGGTTGTTGCTGTGTCCATAGTGCTTCTGGAGAATCTTTGCAAGTTCCATCAGGAGCGCCAAGTCATGCGTATCTGCGCGATAGAAGTCCATCATCGAAATTTGCAGCTGGTTCCATGCGTCATCGTCTAAAGCAGGTTCTTCCTTCGCGAACTCCGGCATCACGCTGCGCATTATGGCATTCATGTGCGCATACTCCGTGCGGAAGAATTCCGCGCGCTCCCGAAGGGCAGCGCACCACGTGTCCCAGTCGGACTTGATGCGCATGGCCGCTTCGAGCTGCTCCACCCGCTTGAGGACAACCTGATAATCAGCGAAAAACTTCCGGATCTGCTCACTGTTCATATCGATAACTCTTTCTTTTCGTTCATCACAGGGCGGCACAGGCACATTCGGATTTCTGAGGCAGCGTTTCCTATTATATGGCGCAATTGCGCATCTGTCATTATACGCCCAATTTCAACAGCCGTCAAGGAAACAGACAGCATTTCAGAAAACGTTATCGGAAAGTCAGGGCGATAACAAGACATAGGGCAAAAAAGTTCAAAAATTGTTCAAGCGGTTACACACACTCTGTTATTTTTTCGGCAAAAGTTTCTTGACAAATGTCCGAAATCGGACTATAATCGATACTGTCCGATTTCGGACAAATTGAAAGGAGCATTGTGATGAAAGCGTTAAGCACACGTCTGTTTGCGCTGAACGAGGCATGGAAAGAAAATGCCAATATCTACCGTCAGATGGCGAAGCAGATGAACCTGACTGACATGGCGATGTGGGCGCTGTACACGCTGCGGGTTGAGCCGGGCGAAATGACACAGAGCCGGATGTGCGAATTTCTGCACGAACCCAAACAGACAATCAACTCCGCGCTGAAGAAAATGGAAGCGGACGGGCTGATTACGTTGCAAAGCGGTTCAAATCGTCGCACGAAAACGATTCACCTGACGGCCGCGGGCGAAGCGCTGGCGCGTGAAACCGCAGACCGCGTTGCCGAAACCGAGCAGCAGGCGCTGGCGCAATTCAGCGAAGAAGAGGCGGATCAGCTGTTCTCCCTCTTGCGCCGCCTGAATGCGCTGATGATAGACATTTTCCCGCAGACAATGCGGAATCAAGAAGAGGAAAGTCAAGCTAAATGAGCAAGAAAAACCCGATTCAATTATCTGACCACTTTACCTACGCTCGGCTGTTCCGCTTCGTCCTGCCGTCGATTGTCATGATGGTGTTCACGTCCATCTACGGCGTGGTGGACGGGCTGTTCGTGTCGAATTTTGCCGGAAAAACGGCGTTCGCGTCCATCAACCTGATTATGCCGTTTCTCATCATTCTGGGCGCAATGGGCTTTATGCTCGGCACAGGCGGCACGGCGCTGGTCTCCCGCGTGCTGGGCGAGGGCGACAAGGAGCACGCGAACAAGTATTTCTCCATGATTACGCTCTTCGGCATCCTGCTGGGCGTTATCCTGACGGTGGTCGGGGTGCTGGCCATGCGCCCGATGGCGATTCTGCTGGGCGCAACAGAGGCCATGGTGGATGACTGCGTGCTTTATGGGCGGATTGTCGTCTGCTTTCTTACGTCGTTCATGCTGCAAAACATGTTCCAGTCGTTCCTGATTGCGGCGGAGCGGCCGAAGTTCGGCTTGCTGATTACGCTCGCGGCGGGCGTGACGAACATGGTGCTGGACGCGCTGTTCGTGGGCGTATTCCGCTGGGGCATTGCGGGCGCCGCGATTGCAACCGGCATCAGCCAGACTGTCGGCGGCGTTGTGCCGCTGATGTACTTCCTGTTCAGCAAAAGCAGCCCCCTGCGCCTGCGCTGGACGAAGTGCGAGGCGCAGCCGCTGCTGCGATCGTGCGCCAACGGCTCATCAGAGCTGATGAGCAACATTTCCGGCTCGCTGATTGGGATGCTGTACAACGCACAGCTGATGCGCTTTCTGGGCGAGGACGGCGTGGCGACGTATGGCGTACTGATGTATGTGCAGTTCATCTTCGTCGCGATTGACATTGGCTATTCCATCGGCTGTGCGCCCATCATCAGCTACCACTACGGCGCGCGGAATCACCCGGAGCTGAGGAACCTGCTGACGAAGGGGCTGAAAGTCATGGGTATCTTGGGCATCGTGATGACAATCGCCGCCATTTCGCTGTCCGGGACGCTGGCAAACATCTTCGTCGGCTATGACGCGACGCTCTGCGAATTGACGCGGCACGCCTTCCACCTCTTCTCCTTCGCCTTCCTGCTCGCGGGCTTCAACATTTTCCTGTCCTCCTTCTTCACGGCGCTGAACAACGGCGGCGTGTCCGCGGCAATTTCTTTCCTGCGCACGCTGGTGTTTCAGGCGGCGTCGGTCATCCTGCTGCCGATGGCGCTGGATGTGGATGGTCTCTGGTGGGCAGCCTCTGCGGCGGAAGCGCTGGCGTTCATCGTGTCGATTGGCTTCCTGTTGGCTCTGAAGGGGAAATACCATTATTTTGATGAAACCTAATCAGGAAAAACTTGCGTGTTCCCCTTGCAAACTGCTGTTCGCTGTGGTACGATAAGAAGCGAAAGAAACCCGGCGGCGATTGCCGATTGCATCCCCCGCCGGTATCCAGAAAGGAAGCGGTATCATGGCAGCAAAGAAGCCCGCAAAGACCGAAAAAGCCGCCCCGGTGACGGGCGCGCAGGAGGAGAAACTCAAGGCGCTGGAGCACGCGCTGGCGGATTTGGACAAGCAGTTCGGCAAGGGTGCCGTCATGAAGCTCGGTGAACATGCGGAGCAAAACGTGCAGGTCATCCCCACGGGCTGCCTGACGCTGGATGAGGCGCTGGGTGTCGGCGGCATTCCGCGCGGCCGTATTGTGGAGATTTTCGGCCCGGAATCCTCCGGTAAGACGACCGTTGCCCTGCATATTGTCGCACAGGCGCAGAAGATGGGCGGCATCGCGGCATTTGTGGACGCTGAGCACGCCCTCGACCCGGTGTACGCCAAGAATCTGGGCGTAAATATTGACGACCTGTATGTCTCTCAGCCCGACACGGGCGAACAGGCGCTGGAAATCGTCGAAGCGCTGGTTCGCTCCGGCGCGCTGGACGTCATTGTCATCGACTCTGTCGCCGCCCTCGTCCCGAAGGCGGAAATCGACGGCGAAATGGGTGATTCTTTCGTCGGTCTGCAAGCGCGTCTGATGAGTCAGGCGCTGCGCAAGCTGGCGGGCATCATCAACAAAACCGGCTGCGTCGCGGTGTTCATCAACCAGCTGCGCGAGAAAGTCGGCGTGATGTACGGCAACCCCGAAACTACCCCCGGCGGTCGTGCGCTGAAGTTCTACGCCTCCGTGCGTCTGGACGTGCGCCGCGGCGAACAGCTCAAAAACGGCAGCGAAGTCGTCGGCAACCACACGAAGGTCAAGGTTGTCAAGAACAAGGTTGCTCCGCCGTTCCGCGTGGCAGAGTTCGACATTGTGTACGGCGAAGGCATCAGCCGCGAAGGTACGCTGCTGGACATGGCGGTCGAGCGCGACATCATCCACAAGAGCGGCGCGTGGTTCAGCTACAAGGACCAGCGCATTGGTCAGGGGCGCGAGAACACGCGCCTGTACCTGCGCGACCATCCCGAAATCACGGACGAAATCGACGCGATTATTCGTCAGGAGATTTTTGCGGATAAGCCCGCAAAGCCGATTGCGCCCGAAGAAGATCCCGGCGAACTTCCGGATGAGGACGAGGACGACCTTGCCCTGCTGGAAGCAGACCTCGGCGATGATGCCGGTGTCGCCCCGCTGGAAGAAGAATAATCCACAGGTTATCAAATTTGTCCACCCTTGCGTCTGCGGGGGTGGATTTTTTGTGGCAGCACGCTTTTCCCTGCAGCAAAAAAGACCAGCAGCAGGAAACGAATTGCTCCCTATGCTGGTCGGTCGCGCCCATCAGCACGACAATGCTGCGTAAGTTGAAAGAGCCGCCCGGTCATATTCCTTCCGCGTGTTTATCCGCTTTTGTCCTCTTTCCCTTACAGGTGAAACACAAATTTCTTCTCATATCGCTGGAAAATGACCAGCCCAATCATCAGCATTCCGAAAGCGCCTGCCCCGCACGCCAGCAACCGCTCCGGCGTCGGCGGGATTCCCGCAATCACGATTTGCCGCAAAAAATCAATCAGCTGATACATCGGGTTCAAATGGAAAATCCCCCGAAGCCCCTCCGGCCAGATTGTATCCGGATAAAAAATCGGCGTCGCATACGTCCACAAGAGCGAAATCACGCTCCACAGGAATCGCGTATCGCGGAAGAAAACGTTCAGCGTCGCCATCACCAGCGTCACGCCCAGCGCAAACAGAAACAAAAGCGCAATCATCAGCGGCAGCAGCAGCAGCGCGGGCGACACCCGCCCCCCCGTCAGCAGCATCAGCAGGAGCAGCGGCAGCAGCGAAATCAGGAAGTTGATAAGGCTTGACAGCGCGCGGCTGAACGGGAAAATCAGCTTCGGAATCGCGACCTTTGTGATGAGCGACGCGTTCATGACAATCGCGTCCATGCCCAGCGTGACGCACTCGGTGAAGAAGCTGAAAACGATGATACCCGAAATCAGGTACACCGGGAAGTGGTCGATAGCGGAGCCGAAGAGCGTGGAGAACACAAGGTACTGCACGAGCATCGTCAGCAGCGGATTGAGGAAACTCCAGAGGACGCCGAGGATACTCTGCCGATACTTTGTATTAAAATTGCGGCGGACAAGCTGCTCAATGAGGAAGCCGTAGCGGCGGACGTCGGCTTGCAGGCGCAGCAGATGGTTCTGCCGTCCGGCGGCGGCGCAGCGTGCGGTGAACAGGCTTTCCCAGGCGCAGAACAGCACCAGAACCGCCGCGAAAATCCCGTAGTACAGCATCGCGCAGGAAGGGCGCGTGCCGGACAGGCGGATGCACAGCTGATTGCCGCCGCTCATGCCCAGAGCAGGGAGCGTGTTGCCGGAAAAGGTAAGCACAAGTTTGTCCGCATCCACGGGTTCAAACGAGAAGGTCAAATTTTCGCGGATGATACTGTCGGTCAGCAGGACAGTCTGCGTGAAAATCGGTAACCCCTGCCGTGTCAGGATCAGCGTCGCTGTGCCGCCGGATTCACTGCTCAGCGCCGTAACGGGCAGGCCGATTTCGCAGATGCCGCCATCCGGCAGGGGCAGCGTGAATGATTCGCCGTCCGTCAGCGGATGCAGATGCGTCTGCGCCGCCGCGTCGATGGTGAACGCACGCGTCTGCCACGTCGGGGTGAACAAAGCACCATACAGCGCCAGCACCAGCGCAATCACGAGCGTCACCCAAAGCCCTTTTTTCAGCACAACGGAATCGCCGAAAATCGGCGGTTTGCACTTCGTCACGGCGTTCCCTCCTGTCGGTCAAGGTCAATGAACATGCTGCCGTCCGGGCGGAACAGCGGCGAATAGTAGCGCTCCGGCGGGTGCTCCCCCCACGTTTGGCGGAAGCGGCGCAAATCCCCCTTCGGCGCACCCTGCGTCAGGCACGGCGGCAGCAGCGAAAGCCGCATATCCATTGCCATCCGCGCATACGGCGTGTAGACGTTGAGCAGCCCGATTTGCTGGCATTTCAGCCCCAAATCCGCGCCGCGAAGGTCGCTCTGGTACGGCGAAAATCCGCCGACGGACAGGAACACGTCGCGCCGAATCATCAGCAGTGCGCTGGATACGCCCGTCACGTTGCGGACGATGCGGTCAGTGAGCATATACGGCCGCCCATAGCGCCACTGCCCCGCCTGATGGCTGACCGCGCCGCCGGGGACGTCCACCGCATATCCGGCATGACGGAAGCAATCACGGTCATCCAGCAGCGCCGAGCCGACGCAGCCAACGTCCGCGCGCTGGGCGTACTGCATGAGTTCGCTGACCCAATCGGTATCCAGCGGACGCAGTCCAGCGCGCAGAAACAGCACCGCGTCGCAGTCCGTCCGGCGGACGAGGTCATTGACCGCTGACAAATCGCGGACGCGGATGCACGGCATCGGCAGCTTCGGCGCATCGCCCTCGCCCCAGAGGAGGCAAACGATTCGCATCTGCCGCGTTTTCCACCGAATGCGGACGCGCAGCTCTTCCACCGTCACGTCGGCATCCATGTGCAGGCGCCGGAGCTGATCCGCCACGGCGCGTGCGGCGGCATCCGCACAGGTCTGCGCTTTTTGATGGCTGAACGAGGTGTCCAGCATCCGCCAATGGTAGAGAATGCGCGGAATGTGGGTGATTTTCGTCGCGTTTTCGGACAGCCGAAGCGCCAAATCATGGTCTTGCGAGCCATCGAAACCGGGGCGAAGTCCGCCGACCGCGTTCATCAGCGCCCGTGACGCTGCGGTGATGTGGCAGATATAATTGCCGGAACGCAGCGAATCCGGCGCGAAATCAGGCTTCAGGTGCGGTTCAAAGAAGTGCGTGCCATCGGCGGACACCCTGTCCTCATCGGTATAAACGAAGTCCGCACCGTCCTGCGCCGCTTCGAGGATGCAGCGAACCGCATCCGGCGCGAGCAAATCATCGTGGTCGCAGAGCGCGACAAATTCCCCCGTTGCCATCGTCAGCGCGGCGTTTGTGTTGCCCGCAATGCCGCGGTTCTCCGCGCCGAACGTCACACGGAAGCGATTTTCCTCCTGCGTCAGCGCTTGCAGCAGTTCACGCGTGTCCGCGCGGGTACTTGCGCCGTCATAGAAACAGGCTTCCCACGCGCCACACGACTGATGCAGCAGCGAATCCGCCAGCGCGCGCAGCAGCTCCGGCGGCGTATTATAGGTCGGAATGAGGAAAGACAAGCGCATGGTCGGAGTGAAGGGGGCTGAAAGGGGCGCTTCATGCCGGCGGATGAAGGCTTGGTAGCCGTCTTCCTCCGCTTGACGCAGGGCGGTTTCCATCTGGAGGAAGGGTCGCTGACGATGGAGCGCGATGCGGAACCGGATGGCTTCGGGGATGCAGCGAAAGCCTTCACGATGAATGCGCCGGATGACGCGCAGGGGGAAGAGCATGACGGAAACCTCCTTTCGCGGATGATTGGCTTTAGGTAACACCGCACAAATGAGGTGGTCGGCTGGCGAATGGATTTTTCGTCAGATG
>ENA-ORNY01001816-ORNY01001816.1-human-gut-metagenome-genome-assembly--contig:-NODE-1816-length-11659-cov-2.326267_pt1 | contig 11659 bp, 8 predicted proteins | sample MGYA00242122_ERZ509036 | MGnify/ENA primary metagenome ERZ509036 (study PRJEB26280, sample SAMEA2338696) | human gut metagenome | biome: human gut; feature: human-associated habitat; material: faeces...
CCATCTTCTACACCGGCCACTACGTCGACCACGAGCTCGTCTCGAACATCCCCGCAGACTGCGCACGCCGCAGGGACCGCGTTATGGGCGGAGGCCCGGTGCGCTACCTGCTCTCCGTTGGCGGCGCAGGCGCCCAGCAGGACCTCTTCGCGGCCATCGTGGAGCATCTCCTTCCCTACGTGAGGCGCGGCGAGGCCGTAGTCTTCGTGAACGTGGGTGACCACAAGAAGGTGTGGGATGCGCTGCTCAGGAACGTGGGCGGGCTCCGCAGCGAGGCACTTCCCCACTTCGACGGGTTTGACGAGGTCAAGAGGTTCGCCACGGCGGCGCTCGACGGGGACGTGCGTGGAGTCCATGCCTTCTGCGACAAGGACATCTTCGCCGCGGTCTACTCCTCGAACCTGCTCATGCGCTGCTCCGACGTTCTGGTGACAAAGCCGAGCGAGTTCTCGTTCTACCCCGTGCCCAAGCTCATGATCCACCGCGTGGGCGGACACGAAGCATGGGGCGCCATCCGTGCAGCAGAGGTTGGCGATGGGACCTACGAGATGGACGAGACGGACGAGGTGCTCTCGATGATCGACTCGTTCCAGCGCGAGCGTGGCCTCGTCGGCTTCATGTGCGACCGAATAGAGGAAGCGGCGAGGGCGGGAATCTATGACGGCGCGTATCGCGTCATCGACCTTGCGGTGAACGGGACGCCCACGCTCCCCGCCCCCGGAGTCCGGTGAGACAAGGGGAAACTCCCTTTGTCTCACCTCTTGCGGTGACGGTCGTCCCTGATGATGCTCCGCGCAACCCAGACGCCCAGGATGAGCGCGGCAAGGTAGCCCACGAAGCCGATGACGGGGATGCCAAAGATGACGGGCTGGATGCGCGCGTAGTAGACGACGGACGATCCGATGAAGAGGCCCGCCACCATGATGCTCATCGAGAGCCGGTTGGCGATGTGGGCAAAGTCGTTGAGGGGGTCCTCGGTCCCGGCCACGTCGAGGTTGAGGCGCAGCTGACCGCGCGTGAGCATCTTCATGGCTAGGTCCGCCTGCGACGCTGCGCCGAGAAGCCCGTGGGCGGCGCGGGTGCCCTCGCGCGCAAAGCCCTTGACCTCGTGCTTGATGAGGTCCTTGGGGACTGCGTGCGCCTTGATGTGAGCCGTGATGATCTCGATGATCGACACGCCTGGGAGAAACTCGTCCACCACGCCTTCGAGCGTGACGAGGGAGCGCGCGAGCATGGTTACCGTGCCGGGCAGCTCGACGCCGTTCTTTCTCGCCATCGAGATGAGTGAGTTCACGAAGGCGCCCACGTCGAGGTCGGAAAGGTCCGCCTCGCCGTAGTCAGCGATGATCATGTCAAGGTCGTCCAGCAGGTGGGCGTGGTCCACGGAAGACGTGTCGGAGATCGAGAAGCGCAGGAGCCCGTCTGCCAGGCCAGCCGAGTCACGAAGTGCAACCGCCTTCACCATGTCAGACATGGCCTTGCGGTCGTGCGACGAGAGGCGCCCCATGATGCCCAGGTCGATGTAGACGATCTGCCCGCCGTGGATGATGAGGTTTCCGGGATGCGGGTCCGCGTGGAAGAAGCCGTCGTCGATCATCTGGCGCGTGTAGTTGTCGACGAGCTTGGCACCAATTTCCTCGAGGCTGTAGCCGGCGGCAACGAGCTGTGCGGTCTTGTCGATGGGGATGCCCTCGATGTAGTCCATCACAACGACGTGCTTGGTGCAGAGCTTGGGATAGGGCTTCGGGCAGTCCACGAACTTGCAGTCGGCGTTGTTGCGCCTGAACTCCTCGAGGTTCCTGGCCTCCACGAGGAAGTCCGTCTCGTCCCTAAACGACTGCCACAGCTCGTCCACCACCGACTGCATGTCGAGGAACTGGCTCCCCGACATGAAGCGGTCCATGAAGCCCACGAGCGAGCGCATGATGGCGATGTCTTGTGCCATGGTCTCCTGGACGTGCGGCCGCTGGACCTTGATGGCGACCATCTCGCCCGTGACGAGACGGGCCTTGTGCACCTGCGCTACGGAGGCAGAGCCCAGGGGCACGTCGTCGATGGCGTCGAAGAGGTCCTCGATCGGGGTCTCGTACTCGTCGCGCAAGGCCTTGAGCACCGTCTCGCGGTCCATGGGCTCCACGTCAGAGCGGAGCTTGGTAAGCTCGCGGCAGAAGCTCTCGGGCAGAATCTCGGAGCGCATCGAGAGGATCTGGCCCGCCTTCACGAAGGTGGGACCCAGCTCCTCGAGCATGTGCCGCAGGCTCTTTGGCGTGAGGCCGTGGAAGATGTCATAGCGACGAACGATCGAGAGAATCTCGCGCACGCGTCTCATACGAGAGCTGCGCGAGGACTCGTAGCCGTCAGACGTCTTGCTGCGACCACCAAAGAGGCCGATGGTCTGTGCGTCGTCGTCCTCGAAGCCCTCTTCGCTCACGCTCTTGTACCACGCGTCAAGGAGCTCGTCACTGGTGTGTGGCGAGCTCCCCATTGCGGCGTCACTTGTGTCGCGAACCTCCGGCACAGGTTCTACTCCTTGGCGTCACCGTCGTCGACCGGGGCGTCCTCGACGGAGTCTGGCTCAACGACGTCCTCGTCGAGGTCAGAGGCCATGGTGGCGACCTTCTTCGCGAAGTCCGCGCGCTCCTCTGGCGTCATTGCCGCCATCTTGGCGCGCAGCGCGGCGTCAGAGGTGTCGCCGACGACCTCCTTCGCCTTGCGGGTGAGCTCCTCGTTGATGGCCTTGCCCTGGGCGACGGTAAGTTCGCCCTTCTTGACGAAGCCGTCGATGACCTCCTGGGACTTCTCGGCGGTGGTGGCGACTGCGCCCACGCTTGCCAGGAAGACCTTGCGGAAGCCGTCTGTGATGTCGAAGTCTGCCATGATGTCTCCCTTCAGAAGCGGGACGTCCGTCCCGCGGCGGTGATGCTCTCTGTTCTACCCCACCCGTAGCAGCTGGTTACGCTGGGAACCCATTTTTCGGCGGGCGCCCGGGAGAGTGGGCCAAAGGGTCTAGCCCAGGAGAATGCCCCTGAGCTCTTCGACGGTCTCGGCAACCGCCACGGCGCCTGCGTCCCATAGCTCCTCTACTTCGCAGGTGTGTGCGTAGTGAACCCCCACGCAGGGGATTCCCACCTCCGTCGCTGCGGCGACGTCATAGAACCTGTCGCCGACCATCACTGCGTCTGCGGCACCCAGGCCGGTCTGGTCCATGACGCGTACGATGGTCTTGGCCTTCGTGTCGTCGCCGTCCTTGAGCTTGCCCAGGTAGACGTCAAAGTGGGGCGCGAGGCCAGACTCCCGCATGCCGCGCTCGAGAAGCGCGGCGCGCTTCGAAGAGGCAACGCCCAGGACCTTGCCGGCTTCACGAAGGGAGTCGGCGAGGTCGGCCATGCCGGGGATGGCAGGAAACGCCTCTGCGCCGAGCGTGTTGTAGATCGCCCGGTACTCGTCGGTGATCTGCTCCGCCTCTTCCGTCGAGAAGCCATAGACCAGCGAGAAGGCCTCGGGGAAGGGAGGTCCCACGATGCGCCTGAGGTCGCCCATGTCGGCGTCGGAGAGGCCGTGGGCACGGAGCACCGCGCGAGCCGTGGAAGTGATGCCCTCGATGGTGTTGGAGAGCGTGCCATCGAAGTCGAAGACGACGAGCTTTCGTCCGCTCACGTCCATCCCCCGACCGAACGGGGTCACCGTCTCACCCGTCACCATTGACGTCCCTCCTCATTGACCTCCGGCGCTCACGCCTGTCACGCGAGAGTTTCCAAGCGTCTACGGTACCCGAAGCCAGCGGTGCCACGCGCTAGAATTTGCTTTGGGAGGCCCCCTGCCTTCCACTTGTATCAAGACCGCAACGAAGGAGCGACATGCGCGCAGAGCCGTTCGTGTGCTATAGGCCCCAGCCCGAGAGGGCGCAGGACTTCGCGTCACTGCCCTATGACGTCTTCACCAGGGAGGAGGCCCGCGAGGCGGTGGCGAGAAGACCGCACTCCTTCCTCGCGATCGACCGACCCGAGACCGCGTTCGACCCCTCTCACGACATGCATGCGCCAGACGTCTACGAGAAGGCGGCGAGCCTCCTCGCCGACCGCGTGACGGACGGCACCCTCGTTCGCGACGGAGAGCCCTGCTACTACCTGTACCGCCTCAGTGGAAACGGTCACTCGCAGACGGGCATCGTTGCGGCCTTCTCCATCGATGACTACGAGACGGGCACCATCCGCCGTCACGAGTTCACGCGGCCGGTCGACGAGAAGGACCGCGCGGACCACATCGCCACGACGGGCTGCCAGACGGGCCCCGTCCTTCTCGCCTATCGCGATGACCCGACGCTTGAGACCATCGTCAACGCCGCTACGACGGCGAACCCCCTGTACGACTTCACCGACGCGGAGGGGCTGCGCGAGACCGTGTGGCGCGTGAGCAGGCCAGCCGCCGTGGATGCCCTACGCACGATGCTCTCGCTCGTCCCGCGGGCCTACATCGCCGACGGGCACCACCGCGCAGCAGCGGCGGCACGCGTGCGCAAGGCGTTCCGCGACGCCCATGGCGCCACGTTGGGAGCACCGGGCACCGAGCCCTGCGACTTCCTCCTGGCGGTTCTTTTCCCCGAGAGCCAGCTCATGACCCTCCCTTACGACCGCGTCGTGGCGGACACCGCAGGCCTAGCCCCTGATGCCCTTCTCGCGCGCCTCGCCGAGCAGGGCTTTTCCGTGGGCGACCCCCAGGGGGAGCCCATACGGCCGACGGACGCCCTCCACTACGGTCTTTACGTTGGCGGGGCTTGGCGCGAGCTTGCATGGCAGGGCGACGTTCCCCAGACGGCCGTGGGCAAGCTTGACGTCTCCGTCCTCCAGGACCAGGCGCTTGGCCCCATCCTGGGCATCACCGACCCCGGCCGCGACCCGCGCATTCGCTTTGTGGGAGGCCAGGCGGACGCCAACGCCCTCGAGCCGCTTGCCGGCGATGCCGGCCTTGCGTTCGCCCTGAGGGCGACCCCGGTGGCAGACATGATGGCCGTAGCCGACGAGGAGGGCATCATGCCGCCCAAGTCCACCTGGTTTGAGCCAAAGCTCAGGAGCGGGCTCTTTATCAGGCCGATTCGGACGAAATCGGCCGAACAAGAGGCTTAGGGCGGCCCAAGCCGGCCCGATGGTTGTCTCACGGGTAGCATTTCTGCGTCATGGGTATAAGAGAAGCTCAGGGTTCGCCCAAGCCAGGCGGTCCACATTCAACAGGGAGGTGCTGCATGGAGGAGACAGACGACGAGCGTTGGCCACACTGGGCGCGGGACTTCACGCAGGCACTCTCTCATGCGTTTGGGCGTGACGGAGTTCCTGCAACCCATCCATCCACGACCCCGGGGCTGCCCCAGGCCAAGCTGGCCAACCACAGCCTTGGGGCACAGTACGCCGCCACAGTCGATGCGGCACGCACGCGTGTGACGTCGACCCTCGACATCGACGTTCTCTCCCAGCGGCTCATGGCCTCCGACGACCCGCTCTCTGACCTTGGTCTTGTGGTGGCGGACATCCGCGCGCGCCAGAGCCGCGACAAGGACGGAAACGGTGGGACCATCATCGTGCCGCACCCCAAAGATGACGGCACGCTCCCGCCATCCAACCTCGAGGTGTTCCTCGCCGATGCGCTTGACGACGCGGGTCTTCCTGCGGCAGACGTGTCCATGCCCTCCGTCACCGTTGTTCGTCCTCACACCTCCCGGCTCTTCTACCTACGTGTGAATGATCCTGAGCTTAGCTATGCGGCCAAGCTCAGGGTTCTGGGCATCGAGGCGGCGCTCAACGCGGCACTTCTCGCATCAACGTTCTTCGAGGATGCGGACGACATCCCCATAGACGAGCTTGTGCGCTTCAGGCAGCGTGTCGCTTCCTCAGTCACCTCCCAGGTTCCCACCATCGCCGACGGGCTCCCCACTCGCGAGGAGGAGCGCCCGGATGGCGAGTGGGCGGTTCGCAAGTGCATCTCAACGGGCATCGAGCACTTCCAGGTGCCCTATCGCCTCTCGGCCAGCTTTCGAACAAACGTTGCCGACGGTGACGTTGCCTTTGTCGTAGACCTCACCCCTCCCTCGCTCATGCCCGCGCACATGTGGGTCGAGGGCGTTGGAGCAGTGCCCTCGACGCCGGAGATGCGCCGCCGCGCCGCGACGGACTATAACCTCCGCATTGGGATGCTGCTTGCGGCGTGCGCGTTTCGCTGCAGCACCCACGTGAAGCGGGTGTGGGTCTCGGGCTGCGTCGACACGCCGCAGTCGCACTGCTGCTACTTCTCCGTGTGCTTTGACCGCGAGGGATTCTCGGGCATCCCCCTCACGGGGAGCTTCGACCCGGTTCAGGTCTATCGTGGCTTCGACGCGACGCTCGCGGAGAAAGACGGGCAGCTCTCCCCTGTACGGCAGGGATTCTCCCTCGAGGACGAGCGCTTCTGCCCAGCACGCCGCTACGAACCAGTCGAGCTCTCCCAGCGCATCCTTCCCGACCCCTTTGCGAAGGCACTGGGGGCAGGCTGCGTGCATCAGCTCGGAATCGTCGAGGAGTGCAAGAGGGTCGAGGTCGCGTCCCAGATCGCGCGGCAGGTCACCTCCTCCACCGAAGAGAACGTCCGGGTGATTCTCGAGCTTGCGGGAACGGACAACGACGTCACCGTCCGGGAGGCAGCGCTGCGCTGTGTGGGCAAGCTCATCGACGGGACCATCGCCGAAGGCGACCCGCAGGCAATCGAGAACGAGTTCGTGAACGGCGACGCACTCGCCGTGGCGGTCGAGGATGCCAAGGGGCTGCTCACCCAGAAGGATGCAGCTGGGGCTCTCTCGAACGTTCTGAAGGCGCTCGCGCCCCGGGAGAGCGAGCGTGTGTACGAGGACACTGCGACGGTCGAGTGGCGCGCGTTTGGCAGCTATGTCGACCGCGTCCTCTACAACCGCCTGCTCTGGGACGGCTCGCATGAGACCAAGCTCGCGCCCGACGCCTACCTCGAGGCACAGCTCGTTGCCTCGGTGTCAGCACTTGCTGCGGGAAACGTGCCCGTGGCGACCGCACGGGCGAGACGGGCGGTAGAGATCGCCCCCCTGAGCATCCACTCTCGGCTCCAGCTTGCACAGTGCCTCGAGGCGAACGGCAGCGTCGACGAGGCGACAGCAGAGGTCGAGCATCTCCTGGAGCTTGCCCACGACCCCGAGGGTGTGGGGCTCGGCTACTTCCGCATGGCCGCCTACGAGTGGAACCGCCAGGACTTCCGCGCGGCACGGGCATGCTATCAGCGCGCCCTCTCGTTCATGCCGGGCGTGGCATCACAGATGGCATCGCAGCTTTCGGCCATCGTGCTTCAGCTGCAGGGCGCCGCCACCACGAGCGACCCGCTCACTGAGGAGCAGGTCCGGGCAACGCTCGCCGCGAGGGACATCGCGATTGCGCCAACCGAGAAAGTGACGGACGTCTTCTTCGAGGCAATGCGCGCGGCACTCGACGCAGAGATTTTCCCCGTTGCGAGGGAGTTCATGACCGTCCTCGGGCTCATGACGCACGATGACGTGTACTACGGGATGCTTCGCTCGGTCGAGGACGAGCCGGACAGGTAGATTCTACCAAGCGAGAGACACGAGAAAGGGGCTTCGCACTACACGTGCAAAGCCCCTTTTGATGCGTCGAAGTACCCTGCCTACAGCCTGTTCAGGATTGCCTTGATGCTGTTGGCGTAGGAAGCATTACTTGCCCATGTGCCACTCAAGCCTTCAACCGTATACGACCTGCCGAATAGCCACGTGCCGTAGCGCGGATCATAGGTTTTGGATGAGAGGGGCGCCTTTCCAGCGTATGCCCGAAGGTGCTGGGCCTGGGCAAGGAATCCGATGCGAATGGCATCCGAACCATATGAGCTGAAGTCCGCCCCCGGATTGCCCTGTCCCGTAGCTCCTAGACCACAGAAGTTGCACTGCCCGATCTTGACGTCTCCCCCAAACTGGAGGTAGCCCGTCTCGACCATTGCCTGAGCATAGATGACCTCCGGTCGAACGCCCTCGGCAACCGCCGCCTCCCAAAGCCTGTCGATAAACTCCTCGACCGTCGAGGCACCGTATGCGTAATACACGTCGGAGGGAAACACCGCGTTGCGTACCTTAAGGCCAGCCTTGAGGTCGCTCACGAGCTGTGACTTCTTGACCTGAGGTTCGCCAAGGATTGGCGTAGTCTCAACGACCTCGACCGTGGTGGACTTGGTCTCCCTCGTGCCGTCGGCGCTCACGACGTCCACGTACAGCGTGTACGTGCCTGCCTTAGTGGGCGTGAAGGAACCGCTGGTCTCGCTGGTGTCGGAGCCGGTCGAGAGGACCGTGGATCCCCACTCGCCCTTCGCCCAAGAGCCCTCGTAGGACCATACGTAGTTGTACGTGAGGCCAGACGTATCGCCGGACACGTCAGCAGAGAAGTTGACGGGGTATCCCCTGGCAGGAGCCGTGGTCTTGACCTTGACGCCGTTGTAGGCATGGGCGGCATTAGCCACCTTAGCCACCTCGACGGTGGTGGACTTGGTCGTTCTCGTTCCGTCGGGATCCACGACATCAACGTAGAGGTTGTAGGTGCCGGCCTTGGTGGGCGTGAACGAGCCCGTGGTCGACGAGGTGTCAGAGCCCGTCGAGAGGACCGTGGAGCCCCACTCGCCCTTCTTCCAGGAGCCCTCGTAGGACCAGACGTAGTTGTACGTGAGACCGGAGGTCTGGCCCACAACGTTGGCTGAGAAGTTCACGGCATCTCCCGCAACAGGCATGTCTGTGGTGACCTTGACGCCCCTATACCCATAGCCGCTCTTGACGTTGACGGTTACCATGCGCGTGGTCTTTGACGTCCCGTTGGAGCAAACGTCGACGAACAGCCAATACGTACCCGGCTTCGTAGGGGTGAACGTGCCAGAGGCAGAAGAGGTCATCGAGCCCGTGTCCTTAACGGTTGAGCCCCACGAGGACCAGTCCGGCTTTGCCCACACGTAGTTGTAGGTTAGGTTCTCGCCAACACCCATAATCTTAGGCGAGTAAGTCACGGTCTCGCCGACGTACGCCTCCGTGGTCGAAACACTGATTCCCGAGACGCTCCACCACGTGTTCGAGTCATAGAACTGCTTGTAGATGGCGGCACCGTCAGCCTTGCCAAAGCTCGTGAGGTAGTTGCTGTTCGAAAGCTTAGCCGAGTCGGACGTGCCATCGATGAAACCATGCTCGATAATGACGCCGAGGATGCCGGCCTTCCTCGCATAGCGGGTGATTCCGTAGTAGTCAGCAACGGAACCGTCCTCATAGTACGAGGAATCCCAGTCCCTCGTGATGATTCCCGCACCGTGGATGGATAGCCCTGTGGACTGGAGCCCAGAGAGCACAAGGGCCGAGAGGGACTGGCCCGCATAGTATAGGTCCTGGTTGTAGCTCGAGGAGTTGGTGGACTCCACCTCGGCTCCCCTGCCGCCTCCGGCGTTGATGTGGATGGAGACAATGGCGCAGCAGTTGTTCTCGACGGCGCGCTCCACGCGGCCGGCCACCGAGACGTACTCGTACTGCCCTCGCGTGAGGTACACCGTGACGCCGCGGGACTCGAGGTAATCCTTGCAGGCATTCGCAATCTTCCAGGTAAGGTCGGACTCCTTCATTCCGTTTGCCCTGGCACCAGGATCCCCTCCGCCGTAGATTGTTTCTCCGTGACCCGGATCAATTGCAATGGGTCTGCCCGTTTGCTTGGCAACTGAGAGCGCCTGGGAGATGTTCGAGTACGTAGAGAGCGAGCCGTCTGGGCTTGCGGTGGTGTAGGTGGTGGTTGCCGCCTTCGCAGTAGAGGGAGCCAAGGCGAGCGCAAGCGCCACGCCAATCACAAGAGCCACACTACTTAGCAGAAGAACCGAAAACCGCTGCTTCGTTTTAGCCATGATTCTCCAACGACGAATGACAATGCTCTCAAGTCTGACATAGAATCGATATTCTGGTACTGAACATCCCATATAATCAGCGAAAGATGTACATGAGACAAGCTAGCGAAGAGAACCCCCTGTGGCCACCGAGCTTCTCGGCGGCCATCTTTGACTTCGACGACACCCTCGCCCTCACACACGACCTCTGGCGCCAGGTCGACATGGCCTTTCTGGGTGCTCGTGGCATCCGCTACACCCCAGACGTGGGAAGGACCCTCACCACGCTCGGCTTCGCGGGAGGCGCTCGATGGTGCATCGAGCGCTATGGACTCAAGGAGACAGTCGAGGAGATCTGCGACGAGTGGAACGCCATGGGTCGCGCGCTCTATGCGACGAAGGTGCGCCTGCGACCAGGCGCCCGCGAGTACCTAGCCGCCCTCAGAAGCGCAGGTGTCCCCATTGCGCTCGCCACGACAAACGACCCGGACGTCCTTGCGTCCATGAGGAGAAACGTCGACGTCTACACCCTCTTCGATGCGGTCGTCTGCGCCAAGGAGGTCGGCTGCGGCAAGGACCGGCCAGACATCTACCTCGAGGCTGCCAGGCGCATCTCGGCCCAGCCAAAGGGCTGCATGGTCTTCGAGGACCTTCTCCAGGGCATCTGCTCTGCCAAGCGAGCTGGCATGCGGACCTGCGCGGTTCTCAGCGACAACCCCCTCCAAAACGCGCGAGAGGTCGTGGATACAGCGGGTTGTGCCATCGCAAGCTGGCGAGAAGCCCTTGGCGACGACAAGCGCTAGCCACTATTTTGCGAACGGCGCCCATATGTCTGGAAGCGGCCATTGATTACTACTTGGGGATTTATGGGCTATCAGCAGAACCGTTGAGGTAATATAGCACCCGTGGCTGTTGGGGCCACAAGGTATCGCGCGAGAGCGCAGCTTTTTGTCCTGCGGGGCAAAGAAAGAAAGGCACGACATGGCAAAGGGTACTGTTAAGTGGTTCAACCCCGACAAGGGCTATGGCTTCATCTCTCGTGAGGATGGCGACGACCTGTTCGTCCACTACTCCGAGATCCAGATGGACGGCTTCAAGACCCTGGACGAGGGCCAGGCTGTCGAGTTTGACATCACCACCGGCCAGAACGGCAAGCTCCAGGCTTCCAACGTCCGCAAGCTCTAGTTCATAGCCCATCACATACCCCTCTTGGGGGCTCATGGGACTTGGCTCCCCCGCCTTGTGCGGGGGAGTTTTTTTGAGAAAGCGAGTGGCCACCAAATGCGAGGACGCGCTGCTATACCATAGGACGACGTGCGTAGAACGACCGGACGAGAGGAAAGGCGACTGTGAGAGTCCTCGCCATCGTGCCTGCCTACAACGAGGAGGAGTGCCTCGCCAACACCGTGCGGGAGTTGACCGAAACCTGCCCGGACGTTGACTACCTCGTCGTCAACGACGGTTCGAGCGACGCCACCCCGCGCATCTGCGACGAGCTGGCGCTCAACCATATCGACCTGCCCGTGAACTGCGGCCTGACCTCTGCCGTCAAGGCAGGGATGAAGTATGCCCTGCGCCATGGCTACGATGCCGCCATACAGATCGACTCGGACGGACAGCACTACGCCTCGGACATCCCGAAATTCGTCGAAGAGATCGCAAAGACCCCCGACGCACTGCTCGTGGGGGCCCGCAACCTGAGGTCGGACAACATGCCGGGCAAAAACACCTTCGCCAACAAGTTCTCGAACTTCTGGTTCCGCGT